>Ga0114996_10006779_pt1 | contig 13109 bp, 5 predicted proteins | sample ArcticOcean_MG_C_4_FD_87039 | JGI IMG/M metagenome (GOLD analysis project Ga0114996, IMG submission 87039) | Marine microbial communities from western Arctic Ocean - ArcticOcean_MG_CB4_134 | ecosystem: Environmental > Aquatic > Marine > Oceanic | place: Arctic Ocean: Canada Basin | collected... | reverse complement strand
GTGCTTCTCGGGTGGCGCTCTACTGGAAATATCAGGTGGTCACCATGAACTTGTGTCCTCCGATCCACGACGGGGTGCCATTGGCCCCACGGACGACGCTCCAGGTGGGCGGCGCAGCGCGCTATTTTGCCAGCGCTGAGGATGCGAGTGATGTCTGTGAACTCTTGCAGGTGGCCCATGGAAATGGGTGGCCAGTGCTGCTCTTGGGGAGAGGGAGTAACACATTGGTCGCCGACGCGGGGTATGCGGGGCTGGTCATTCAACTCGATGACCGACGAATCGAGCCATTGGACACGGACGGGCGCGTTCAGGTCGGTGCTGGGGTGGAATGGGATGACCTCGTCGCTTGGGCCGTGGAACGAGACCTCGCAGGGTTGGAGTGTCTCAGCGGGATTCCCGGACGGGTTGGCGCCGCGCCCGTTCAAAATGTGGGCGCCTACGGTCAGGAAGTCAGCGAGTGCATCACCCATGTTCACGTGGTGGATCGCCGTACAGCCGACGTATCGGTCTTAACGGGCGAAGAGTGCGGATTCTCCTACCGACAAAGCCATTTTAAGGGGCTATGGAAGGATCGTTTCATCATCACCGGGGTCGATTTCGCGTTGCGCTCGCAGGGATCTCCGACGTTGAAATACGGCCAGCTAATCGAACACTTCGGTGCGGACGAAACCCCTTCGCTCAAGGCGCTTCGCCAGGGGGTTCTAGACATTCGCCGCCGTAAATCCATGGTCGTGGACCTTGAGGATCCAAACCATCGGAGCGCGGGCTCATTTTTTATGAACCCTGTGATCCCACAACCTCAAGCGGACGGGCTACGCGAGCAATTTGCCGGCCAAGGCGTCGATGTTCAATCCATGCCTTTTTATCCCACTGATCAGGGTTCCGTGAAGCTCTCGGCCGCGTGGCTCATGGAGCGAGTGGGATTTTCCAGGGGTCATGTTCAAGGTGCTGCGGGCCTGTCCACCAATCATGTTCTGGCCCTGATCAACCGGGGGAACGCCAAGGCGGACGACCTGGTCGGGTTGGCCCGGAGCGTTGTGCGCAGCGTTCACGACGAAGTGGGCGTTGTGTTGACCCCCGAGCCAGCCTTTGTGGGATTCGACGAGTCGGTTCCCAGCCTGATGGGGATGACCGAAAAGTCCTAAGCGCGGGCGTGTGGGGCCCTAACCAAGCGTCAGCGCGAGTTTCTCCCAACGGTGCATGGCGTCGCGGACCTTGGAGGCCTCTTCAAACTCTTCGTCTCGGGCCAGTTTCCACATGCGATCGCGCAGCGTTTCGATCTTCTTGTGAATCTGATCGGCCGACAGACCTTCTATGGCAGGGGCCTTGTGACCGACACCATCGGTGTTGGTGTCCGCAACCGCATCGTCATCGGGAATTTCGAGTTCGAAAATGGGCTTTGAAATGGTTGTGGGGGTGATGCCATGCTCTTGATTGTGTTGCTCTTGTTTGCTCCGGCGCCGATTGGTTTCGTCGATGGCTGCTCGCATGGATTTGGTCATGGTGTCGGCATAGAGAATGACGGTGCCGCGTACGTTGCGTGCGGCGCGACCCATGGTCTGAATCAAGCTGCGCCTTGAACGCAGAAACCCTTCTTTATCGGCGTCCAGTATCGCGACCAAACTGACTTCGGGGATATCCAGTCCCTCACGAAGCAGATTAATGCCGACAAGCACATCGAATACACCGCGCCGCAGATCACGGATGATGGCGATGCGCTCCAGGGTGGCGATGTCGCTGTGGAGGTATCGCACGCGGACCCCCACATCGCGCATGTAGTCCGTGAGGTTTTCCGACATGCGCTTGGTCAGTGTAGTGACCAACACGCGATCACCGTCTTTCGTTCGCTTGCGGATCTCTTCCAGCAAATCGTCTACTTGCACAACGACCGGACGAACGTCAATGCGTGGGTCGAGCAAACCGGTGGGCCGAACCACTTGTTCCGCTATCACACCGCCGGTTTGTTCCAACTCCCAGTCGCCGGGTGTTGCGCTCACGTGGACAACGTTGTTGGTCCGCGCCAGCCACTCATCGAATTGAAGAGGGCGATTGTCCATGGCGCTGGGGAGACGAAATCCATGCTCGACCAAGGTCCCTTTCCGACTCTGGTCGCCTCGATACATGGCGCGCAATTGCGGGAGAGTGACATGGCTCTCGTCGAGAACGCACAAGAAGGGTTTCGGGAAGTAATCGACCAGCGTGGGTGGGGGTTCGCCTTGGGCGCGACCGGTTAAGTGACGACTGTAGTTTTCTATCCCATTGCAATAGCCCATGGCAGAGAGCATCTCAAGATCGTACAAGGTGCGTTCGCGAAGCCGCTGTTCTTCGACGAGCTGCCCTTCCACGGCCAACTCTTGGAGCCGTTCGCCCAGCTCCCCACGGATGCTTTCGATGGCTTGCTCACGGTCTTCGTCGTAGGTGACGTAGTGGCTGGCCGGAAAAATCGTGATGTTGTCCAAGTCACTCCGCACGGTGCCGCGGAGGGGATCAATGTCTGTGATCCGCTCCACATCATCCCCAAAGAATTCAATGCGAATTGCGGTGGTGTCTTCCGAGGCGGGAAACACTTCGACGATATCACCGCGCACACGAAAGGTGCCTCGATGAAAGTCGTAGTCGTTCCGGTTGTATTGAATGTTGACCAGTGCTCGAAGCAGGGCGTTGCGATCCAGCTCCTCGCCGACCTGTACCTGGACGCGCAATCCGGCGTAGGCCTCCGAGGATCCAATGCCATAAATGCACGACACACTTGCGACGATGATTACATCTTTGCGAGACAAGAGAGAGCGTGTTGCCGCATGTCGGAGACGATCGATCTCTTCGTTTACGCTCGCATCCTTTTCAATGTACGTGTTGGTGGAGGGGACGTACGCTTCAGGCTGGTAGTAATCGTAGTAGCTCACAAAGTATTCGACCGCGTTGTTTGGAAAGAGCCCCTTAAATTCACCGTAGAGTTGGGCTGCCAGCGTCTTGTTGGGGGCGATGACCAAAGTAGGCCATCCGATGGACTGGATGACATTGGCCATGGTGAACGTCTTGCCACTTCCGGTCGAACCCAAGAGCACCTGATGCGCCTCGTTGGCATTCAGTCCATCGATTAGGGTCGTGATCGCTTGGGGTTGATCCCCGCACGGTGTATAGTCACTACATAGTTGGAATTCACTCATGTTCTGACCCGATTCTAGCGCGTGCGGGCACGCGTGTGAAATGGGATGGGTTGGAAGGGACTTGCATCGGCGTGAGTGGACCCATAGGATCGAGGGTCGTCTGTCATTGAAATCCGGGTTGGAGGGATCGTCCCCATGAGGAGTCGAGTCGCGGTTTGGAGCGTGCGAGTTGTGTGCGTAGCGTTGTGTTTCGCTTGGGCCGGCTGCGGTCAAGAGTCCGGCTCGGAATCTTCCGCGCCACCGAGCGGGGTTGTTCCGGAGCCATCGGGTACAGAGGTGATGGTACCCACGATGGGGTATCCGCCCGTTGCGACTCCCCCCACTACCGTCACGGAAGACGTTACAGAGGGTCCAGCGGATCCAGCCCCCGGTCCTTCGCCGGTTTTGTCCGACATTGTGCCCGTTGTGGGTCACCTCGACAGTGGTGACATCGTAACGATTCATGGGGCGCATTTCCAAGTCGGGGCTGAGGTGTATTGGGGCGACCTCAAATCGCCGGAAGTCTTCTACATCAACGACGAGTGGTTGAACGCCACCACGCCACCCGGTGACCCGGGTCCGGCCGATGTGACGGTCATGAATCCCGATGGGGGGACAGGGACACTTGTGGAAGCCTTCCGCTACGAGGGCGAGTTGGAGATTCATACCCTCAGTCCAGCCCAAGGTGCTCCGGTGGGTGGCACGGAGGTGCTCGTCACAGGGAAGGGATTTCAGGCCGGCGTTCAGGTTCTCTTCGGCGATCGATTGGCCTTTGAGGTCACGGTGATTGACGGTCACACACTACGTTGTTTGACGCCGTCGGGGCCGTTGGGTTTGGTGGATGTTCGCGTCGTCTTGAGCGATGATGATTTGGCGATGCTGCCTGAGGCGTACACGTACACAGGCGCACCCCATATTAACACCCTTTGGCCCGTGCACGGTCCTACGACGGGCGGCACCGCCGTCCAGTTGACGGGGGCCTATTTTGAGAAGGACATGATCGTGCGTTTTGGCGACAGCGAAGGAACGCTGATCTCGGTGACCACCGATGGTGTCCAAGCTACGGTACATTCGCCATTGGGCGCGCCCGGTGTTGTGGATGTGACGGTGCAAACGACCGGCGGTTTGGCCACCGCGACTCACGGATTCACCTATCTTCCGGCGGAGGACGATACGCTGATTCTTTGGGCGGTAGTGCCTGCCCAGGGATCGGTTGGCGGTGGGTATGACGCTACACTGGTTGCCAGCGGACTGGACCCATTGGTTCCTGCATCGGTTTCGTTTGGTGAACAAATTGCGGAAGTGACCAGCCAAACGGCCTATCCGAACACGTTGTTTGTGACGGTTCCACCCGGTGAGCTTGGACTGACTGCCGTGTCGGTCCAACAAGGGGGCGAGGCGACTCAGCTTGACGACGCCTTTGAATACGTGCTCCCGCTCGCAGTTACCGAAGTCAGCCCCGTGTTCGGTCCGTCCGACGGAGGCGCCATTGTCCATATCTTTGGTGAAGGGTTTACCGGCAATGAATCCGAAGATCTCATTGCGTTTATCGGTGCGTTGACACTGGTGAATTATGAGGTGGTGTCGGACGGAGAAATTATCGGCGTATCGCCTCCGTGTACACCAGGACTGGTGGACGTTCGGGTCGAAGTTGGTGACCCAATGGCCTTGTTGCCACAAGGATTCGAGTGTCGTCCGGATACAGGCGGTTTGCTGGCGGTGGATCCGCCCACGGGTTCCCAGGCCGGCGGTGCGCTGGTTCGCTTGATTGGTTCGGGACTGCCAAATGATTCGGACGGTACACTGGTGACGTTCAATGGTGTGGCTGCGACCGATTACACGTGGGTCAGTCCCAACGCTGCTTGGGTCCGAACCCCTCGCGGGGATGTGGGCGATGTGGTGGTGGCGTTGACGTCACCCCAATGGGGCGATGATCCCGTGGAATTGGCCGGCGCTTTTTCCTATGTGGATCCCGCCAACAAGAAGGCTGCTGTACTCGGAGCTCCCATCGATCGTACGGTCAATGTGACGGTGTTTGATGGGTCTACGGGGAAACGACTCGCCGGGGCGACCGCCATCTTGGGTGTGGATCCGTCGACCTCGCGCCAGTGTGTAACCGATGACCGTGGACAATGCGTCATCAGTGAGTTTGGTCTACGTGGTAAACAGGACATCACGATGGGAAAACCCATCTATTCGGCCTACACCTTTGCCGGCTTCGATGGAACGAACGTGTCTTCTTTTCTTCGGCCTCAGGCACCGCCCGGCTATGACGGTCCTCCAGGATCGGCCGGTGCGCCGCCACCCATTCAATGGGACGAATTAACCGGCTACATATCCGGCAAGGTCCAAGGATTGGGTAAATACGTGGTCGTGCCACAAGGGGATTGTGGATTGAACGGGTCTCCGGACGGTATTCAGTGCACACCGTGCAATGAGGCTGTGGGGTGTACGGCTCCCGCCACGTGCATGCCCATTGGCGACACCGGTAGTTGGTGTGTTCTTCCCTGTGAGGGTGACGAAGACTGCAGCGATGGGTTTTCATGCACGATCCTGGGGGACGGTCCAAAGTGTGTCCCAACGGCGGGACCCATCACCGCCAATTGTGAAACCAGTCGTCGCTATTTCTTTGGAAGCAATCCCGCTCCCGGTACACAAGCGACGGTGGAGCCCGGGGCCGAAGAGTTTATGATGGAGTCGCGGCTGGGCGAGGTGACGGTGTATTGTGTGGGCGGATACACCGCTGTGCAGAGTGGCCAATTTGTTCCTACGATCATGGGCATTCGCGAGCATGTCTTTGTCACGAAAGCCCAGACCACAAGCGACATTGTGGTTCCGTTGACCATTCCTCTCTCACGAGATCTACGCGTGCGGGTGTTTGGATTGCCCTCGGCCGAAACGACCATTACTTCGCCCAAATTGACGGCGGCATTGGACATTGGGGCGGAAGGGTGGATCCCCTTCAATGTGACTCCGCTCAAGGTGGAGGGAGAGCATTGGTTCATTCCGGGATATCCCGAGACCTTGGCTGCGTTCCCCGAGGACGCCCTGTTCACCTTTTACACCTACGTACGTACGACGAGCAGTCCGTACTTGTACTCCTATTATTTGAACCATCAGTTTGAGAGTGCGGGCGGTGAGCCAATTCTTGAATACGATTCGGTCGATGAGCTTTGGCGTCGTCCCATGCATGGTGTGTTGGGCGACCTCAACGGTGTTTGGGGTTCGAGTGCGGATCATGTGTTCGCGGTGGGCCCGAAGGGACGTATTCTCCATAAAGGGGGGTTCGGGTGGGGGCAGCAGCCGACCACGACCCAACACGATCTCAACGCAGTCTGGGGTAGCGCGCCCGATTCAGTGTGGGCTGTTGGTGCGGGCGGCACACGTCTCTATTTTGACGGGATCTCTTGGGCCCAGGACACGTCGCTTGGCGAAGTTTCCTGGGATCTTCATGATGTTCACGGCGAGTGGATTGTGGGCGATGGAGGCATTCTACGGATCACCGCGAGTGGTGTGGTGGCGATGCCTACGCTACACAGCGCGGGCTTGCACGCGGTGCATTCGGCCAATGGTTGGGCAGTAGCAGCGGGTACGAACGGCAAGATCTTGTTGTGGGACGGGAGCCAATGGAACGCTCATCTCTTGGAGCTGGACGACGGACTGACGAAGCCCACGTTGCATGCTGCTTGGCAAAGCGACGACGGATGGGCGCTTGTGGCCGGCGAAGATGGTCTGATTGCGCGCATAACACAAGAGGGTGTTGTGACTGTTGAACCCACGCCAGCGTTGGTTCGTGACTTACACGTTTTGGGGGCTCGAGGCGATGGGACGCACTATGCGGCGGGTCTCGCCGGCCATGTATTGCAGCGTTCGGAGACGGGTTCAGGATGGTTGGACGTGTCGTCGGACGCATCCGATGGATTTGATGCCCGTGCCATGTGGGCCGACGGTGAACAGGTGATGATGGTGGGCGCCCATTCGGTGACCTTTGGTCCTTACATGGCTTTTGTGACCCCATTGAACCCGACGTTTTCCAAATTCATGACCCACGATTCGGTGGAGTGGACGCATCTCGAAGAGGGGCCTGAGGCGACGTACAACTCGCTTTACTTGCAATCCGCCGATGCTTTCCGCGTATGGACTGTGATCGCGGCTGGCTCGATCGATCGGGTCGATTTGCCGCCGATGAACAGCGTAATCGGCTACAATCCTATTGTGGCCGGGATGAAGACAATGACCCTATATCGGGCACGATATCCTCAATTTTCCATGGACAAGTTTTTCTACAAAGATCTCAGTATGTGGCGTCGAAAGACCTGGTCGCGAGCGTACGGAACATTTTACTAGCACGCATTGCCAGTTCGGAACTCATCAAGCGCAGCACAGGGATACTCTGTGTTGTGCTGGGGCTTGCCTTGTTGACGACGGGAGCGTGTTCAGACACGAGCACGACGTCGTCGGGTGACGACACCGTTCCACCGGATGTGGTCGAGCCGGTGACGCCGGACATACCGGATGTCAGCCAGCCGGAGATCGTTGACGCTGATACCATTGACGACAGTGTCGACGGCAACGATACGGAGCCTGATGTCATTCCTGTCGATGTACCGCCGGACACCGCGAACGATGGTAATGAGACGACCGTCGATGCAACAGATGCGGATGCGGCTCCCGCTGAGGTCGATGTGTTCGATCCGCTGGCTGAGTGCGACGACGAGAATCCGTGCACCATCGACAGCTGGGATGGAGAGGTGTGCATTAACGCGTACGAATATGGGATCTGTTGTACGGCCAGTCCCATGTGTGATGATGATGACACCTGCACCCTGGATCTGTGCGTGGCGGGCTTGTGCGTGCATGAATCAGCTTGCTGTGAGATTGCACAAGAGTGTTCGGATGGGGATGCGCTTTGCACCCAGGACGACTGCGTCGACGGTTGGTGCGTGTACGCGCCAGTCGACAATTCCGTGTGTTGTAGTCCTGTGGTCGTTTGGGAAGACTTTGATGACGGGGAATTGGGCACCATCAAAGTGGACAACTCATCACCCCTGGTGGGGTGGCATGTATCGACGAACGTCGAGGCCAGCGCGGAGTCCGCAGTGCTGTGGTACGGCAGTCCCGATACGCAGTCCTACAGCGATGGAACGGGGCATCAGGGTACGGCGGCGATCGGTCCCTTGTCATTGCCTGCTGCCGTGGGGCTGAGCCTTCACTTTGATGTGTATCTAGACATTGAAACGATGAAGACATACGACCTCTTTGAGGTGCGGCTCGTGTCATCGGAGTGGAACCAAAACGCTTTGCTGTGGAACAAAGAGTCCATCACTACCTATGAACAATGGGAGACTGTAACCATCAATCTCACGGCGTTCGCCGGGCAAGAGGTTCAGATCTTCTTCTTCTTTGATTCCATTGACGACGAGGAAAATGACGGTTTGGGTGTGCTTTTGGACAACATTGGTTTGGACAGCACGTGTGCGACGGTCGAATGTGTCACCGATGAGGACTGCAGTGATGGCTTTGTAGGTACGGCCGATCGCTGCTTGGGTGGACACTGTGCGAGTGTGCCCAATACGCTCTACTGCGAGAAGTCCACGGATTGCGATGATGGCGAACCCTGTACGTCGAATGCTTGTTCGGGCAACTTGTGCATATACCCAACGCTGTTCAACTGTTGCTTGGGCAACGAAGATTGTGATGATGGCTTGCCATGCACGGTCGACGACTGTGTGGGGTTCAAACCCACGAAGGGCGGGTTCTGCAACCACATCACCAAACCAGACTGTTGTGTATCTGCCCTGTCGTGCAATGACGCGGATCCGTGCTCGATCGATGATTGCCCCGTCATTGGAGAAAGCTGCACTCATACATTTATCGAAAACTGCTGCTCGTCGGCCAGTGACTGTGATGACGGCAATCCATGCACCAGCGACGAGTGTGGTCCATCCGGCTGCTTCTATACGACGGTGTGTTGCAGCATCGATGCGGATTGCGACGATGGGGATGACTTGTGCACCGCCGATACGTGCAACGAAGGTGTCTGCGCCTATTCGTTTATTAATTTGCCGGGTTGTTGCACGACTACATTGTGGGAGGAAGCCTTTACGGGCGCGTCCCAGGGGGCGTTCTCGGTGGTCGCAGACTCGACGCCTGGCGATGGTGTGATGTGGCACAGCGCTGTCTCTCCCGCGTGGAGTGATGGCGGTTCCTTGCGATATGGGAGCCCTGGCGGGACCTACGACACGGGCGCTTCTCATTCGGGGATGGTGACGAGCACAACGATTGCTTTGCCCGTAGACACTGTGAGTCATCTGCGTTTCATGCTCCATCTCGACAACGAGTGGAGCAACGGTGTTGGGAACATCATGTGGGATCGTGTCCGCCTTCGTATGATCGAAGGCGAAGGCTCCAATACGGTCACTACGCTCTTGTGGGACAGCGCGTGGGGCGAGCCTGTGTGGTGGAAAAGTGTCAACGGGACCCCGGTCGGGCCCCAATGGACGGCCATCGCTGGCATCGATTTGTCGGCGTATGCCGGTCAGAACATTCGATTGCGATTCGAATTTGACACCATCGATGCGGAACAAAACGGATTTGGCGGCGCAACCATTGACGATGTGCAGGTGTTTTCGTCTTGTTCGGATTGACCGGTCGGGGCGATTTTTGGGGCTCCGAGATCATCGACCTTCGAAACAGACTTGTCCCAATCGTCGAAAGCGGGTAGACCTTTTCCCAATGGGGGGGGAATTTACCGGCATTGGGGCGCAGCATTTCGACGCCTATGAAGAGCGAAAGTGGTCGTCAAACCGCTTCAACCTTGAGCGCATGCGTGTGCGCGAACGGATTGAAGAACTGTGTCGTCCCGCGGTGGAGGCCTTCCAGCAAGCAGGCGAGGCTGTCCGATGCATGTCCACGCCGGATCACCCAAGCATCTTCAACAAGCACTGTGTGGACTCACAGTATGTATTGATTCTTCGGTCCGACGATGAACGGCGGCGCATTCAGCCTCTTCTGGATCGCGCCACTTCGTTGTCCGAAGCGCTGGAAGATCCCAACAGTCATCACCAGCAGGTTGTGTTGAGCCTTCGCTTGGATCTTCAAGGGGTTGAAGTGGCGTGTCGGCTCCACCGGCACGCACATTTGGACTGGCTGAATTTCCAGAAGCGACTCCAACAGGATTCGCAGTGCGATGAATTTGTATCGTTGTGCGGCCAGCTTCCGGAAGCGGTCACGATGGGCGTGGGCACAGGTGATGGAATGGCCGCCAATCAATTGACCATCGAAGCGATCCAACAATGGCGCGAACCCATGGAGTCCGGCTCTGAGTGGTGGGTGGCAGGTCGCATGTACCCCCGCGAGGATTCGGCCCTTACCGAACCGGGGTTTGCGGGCGAAGTGCACAGTCTCTTGTCGGCATTGTGGCCCCTGTTTCAGTATGTCGCGTGGACCAACACCAACGATTTCGTGGGAGGTGTGTCGTATCTGGAGACGCTGGCGGCACAACAGACGAAGGCGCCCGATCCGAACGCAGGAGAACCCGACCCGAAATCCGCGCAGCAGAAGGAAACACAGTCCGGATCGGAGAAGCGGTCCGGAAAGCATTACAGGCCCGATTGGGACGGTGCAGTTCCAACAACCAGTGCTCGTTCCACGGGGCCGGTGGGTCCATCCGCGAGGGCTCGACAGCGCAAGGCGGAAGAAGCACGGCGACGTCAACAAGAACAACGGCCTCGTGTGGAGACTCAGCCAGAAACTTCCGATTCGAATTCGGGGTCTCGCGGGTCACAGCGCTCAGAGCGGGGCCCTCAAGAACGTAATCGAGATTCCAATCATGGTCGCCGGTTCGAGGGCGACGGTCGGGCTTCGGACAAACGGAAAACGAACGATCGCCCGCCGGGCCGGGGGCGTCATTCCGATCGAGGGCGTGCCACAGGTCCCCGCAATCAACGTTCCTCCGGGAAACCGCATCGGAAGCCGGTCAAGAAAGTCCGCTGGGTCGACGCCGAAGGCGACATTGCTGTGATGGATCACGCTCGGATCTCGGGGGGGCTTCTGAACGGCAAAGTGGGCCAAGTCGTGGAGATCACCAAGAAGGGACATATGAAGGTGGTCGTCGGAGACATGGCCTTCGAAGTGAAACCGTCCCAAGCGATCCGAGTGCTCCCCGAATAGGTCGTCCCCTATTCGTCAGCGGGGTCGCTGGACTCCAGAAACGTCGCGGGCTGCGATGGGTCGTTCTCCACAGATGTCTGGGATTGTCGGACCAGCAAATATGCCAGTGTCGCGCTCAACACGCAGAGCACCAGCAATCCAATTACCAAGAGACGGAAGAGCGGGTCTTGCGACAAAGGCATCGTGGGGTTTTCGTCCGCCCTAGTGCTTTGCGCCGGGGCGTCGGAAAGACGTTGTGGTGGATCGATGTCGGCCAAGGCGATCAATTGTGTGTTGGGGTCCTGTGAAGGCGGGTGCGCCGCGGACTCTTCCATCTCAGGATCCCGGACAAAGGTGGTCTGACTTTCCGATGGGTTGGGATCAGTGATTCGATTGCGCGCCCTGGGTGTGGGCGAAGAAAAGATGGCCGATGCCGAGTGAGCGACTTTCCCTCCGTCTGGGTGCTGGTAGAGGATACTTTCATCACCTGGAGAAAAGTGTGCACGCGTCATGAGCTGTTCCATCTGCGTGTTTACCTGTTCGACCTCTTTGCTGGCTTCCACTTTCCCATAGGCTTGCACCATGAATTTGGAAACATCCTTTGGGGTGAAATCGGCGGCGAGTTCGAGCAGGACCTGATTGAGTGCGGCTTGCATTTCGGTTGCGCTCTGGAATCGGTCCGATAATTCGCGATTGAGCGCACATTGAATGACGTCATTGAGTTGAACGGGGCAGTCTTTTCGAATGTTCGGGAGTTGGGGGATTTTCATCGTACGGATTTCGTGGAGGATTGCCAGCGGGTTGGCGGGCCCTCCATCACGTCGGAACAAGGAGCGACCGGCCAGCGTCTCCCACAAACAGATCCCCAATGAAAAGAGATCGCTGCGTTGATCCACCTTGTCGGCTCCCGCCTGTTCGGGTGACATGTAATAGAACTTGCCCTTGATGACGCCTGCATGGGTTTGTTGCATGCGTGTTGCGACCTTGGCGATCCCGAAATCGATGAGTTTGCATTCGCCCTCGAAGCTCAACATCAGGTTTTGGGGAGACATGTCTCGATGGATCAGGTTGAAGGCAATGCTGTTCCGGTCGCGTTTGTTGTGAGCGTAGGACAACGCAGCGCACGCCTCTCGTCCAATGAACGCGACCATTGGAAAGGGGACCTGAAGGCCTGCAGCATTGCATGTCGCCAACAAACGACTGAGATCGTAGCCATCTACATACTCCATGACGATGAAGTACTTTTTGTCATGGTGACCCAGGTCGAACACCTGACCGATGTTTTTGTGGGTCAGCTGAATGGCGATCTTTGCTTCTTCCACAATCATTTTGTGGAAGTTTTCGTTCTCTTGGTAACGGGGATGGATCAACTTGAGTGCTACGTATTTGTCGGGTCCAGTCGCACTACGTGCCTGCGCAAGGAACACTTCAGCCATTCCCCCCGTGGCGATCTTTTTGATCAGGTAGTAGTCTCCGAACTTGCAAGGTAGCGTGGCCATGGAGCTATTGTATCTCATGGCGCCGCGATTGAGTAGACGTGTGGTGGGGGGAATTGGGTGAAGGTTTTTCTGACAATGTCCATGTCGTTGACTGTTGCAGCGGTGTGGATTGGTTGTGCGTCTGATCCCACATCGCCCCCGCAGCCTCCCCCTTCAACGCCGGACTTAGGAACGCACTCGGATCGTGGCCGTGTTCTCATGGCGGCTGGGGATTTCGCCGGGGCGGAAAAAGAGTTTGCAATGGGTGCATCCGCAACACCGTCCGAGTCGGGCGCGGTCAGCGGAGGCGTGGCGTTGGCGCTGGCGCGAGGCC
>Ga0114996_10006776_pt1 | contig 13112 bp, 21 predicted proteins | sample ArcticOcean_MG_C_4_FD_87039 | JGI IMG/M metagenome (GOLD analysis project Ga0114996, IMG submission 87039) | Marine microbial communities from western Arctic Ocean - ArcticOcean_MG_CB4_134 | ecosystem: Environmental > Aquatic > Marine > Oceanic | place: Arctic Ocean: Canada Basin | collected... | reverse complement strand
TGATGGTGGACGACTTCCGTGCGGCCGGCTATCGCACGGCTACGGTGATGCCCGCCATCACCACGAGCTGGCCGGAGGCGACTCGCCTCGGCTACGACGACGTGTATACGATGCCCACCATCCCCTATGCCGGGCCGCCCCTCTACTGGGTCACCATGCCGGACCAGTTCACGTGGTCGTTCCTCGGGGAGATCGTCCGCGAGGCGGCGACCCCGCTCTTCGTCGAGGCGGCGATGGTGAGCAGCCACGCGCCCTGGACCCCCGTCCTGCCCCTCATCGACTGGGACTCTGTGGGGGACGGAGCGATTTTCGAACCCTACCGAGAGGATGGGTATCCGCCCGAGGAGCTCTGGTGGGACATCCAGGCTCTGCGCGAGGGCTACGCTCGCTCGCTCGACTACTCGCTGCAAGCGATGGCGGAGTTCGCCGAGCGGTTCCTGGACGATGGGACCCTCCTGGTCGTGGTCGGGGACCACCAGGCGGCTCCCTGGGTGACTGGGGCGAGCGGCCCCGACGTTCCGGTGCATGTCATCGCACGCGACCCCGCCCTTCTCGAGCCCTTTCTCGAGTGGGGGTTCCGCCCCGGCGCCTTCCCGGACCCGGAAGGCTCGCCTCCCCGAATGGCCGAGTTCCGAGAATGGTTCGTGCGGGCTTTCAGCGGCGGCACCTCCACTTCCGCCGCTCTTTTAACCAAGGAGGGAAGGTGACGAACAGTTTCGGCGCCGGCGCACGGCTCTTCCACTGGTTGGTCGTGCTACTCGTGCTGGTGCAGATCCCGGCGGGGATCGCGATGATCGCGCCCGCCCTAGAGCAGGGGTCGATCGACCGGCTCTTCATCCTTCACAAGGGGCTCGGCGTCGTACTGCTCGTGGTCGTGCTGGCCCGAGTGCTGTGGCGGCTGACGCACGCGGTGCCGCCGATGTCGGAGGCCATCCCGGAGCTGGAGCGACGCATCGCGACCACGGTGCACTGGGTCATCTACGCGGTCCTGGTCGTGGTTGCGGGGAGCGGATACGTGCACGTCGTCGGGGGTGGCTCCCCCATCGAGGTGATGGACGCGCTCGGACTGCCGACGCTGCTGCCTCTGATGCCCGAGGTCGCCTCGTGGGCGTCCCTCGTTCACCGGTTCTCGACCTTCCTGCTGATGGCCCTGGTGGCGGTTCACGTGGCAGAGGTGCTCCGGCACCATCTGGTGCTGCGGGACGAGACACTGTCGCGGATGTGGCCTCCGCTGGGGGGCGGGAGCGCCGGACCTCCCCCGAAACAAAGCCCCGGGGAGGGGCTCGGTGATGTGGAGCCGCGTTGAGAAGTGGCTCGGCCTGGTCCGCTCGCTGATCATCTACTGGCGACCGGGCCGGCAGCGCGGCCTTCGGGGGCTATACCGCCCCTTCGTCGGGGTGGGGGATCTGGCCTTCGACGTGGGGGCGCACCTGGGCGACCGCACGGCGGCGTTCCGGAGGCTGGGTGCGCGGGTGGTGGCCCTGGAGCCCCAGCCCGCCGTGCGCCGCTGCCTCGTCCTGTTGGTGGGGCGCGGCCGGGACGTCTCGGTTCGGGCGGAGGCGGTGGGGCGCGCGGTCGGCACCGCCCGCTTGGCCCTGAGTCACCGCACGCCGACGGTGTCCTCCCTGTCGGAGGCCTGGCGACGGAATCCCATCTTCCGCGGCGTGCGCTGGGACGACTCGGTTACGGTGCCGGTTACGACCCTGGACGCGCTGATCGAGGAGTATGGCCTTCCTCGCTTCTGCAAGATCGACGTGGAGGGGTACGAAGCCGAGGTGCTGGCGGGGTTGAGTCACCGTATCCCGGCGCTGTCCGTCGAGTTCCTGGCAGGCGCTCTGGACATCGCCGAGGCGTGCGTGCGGAGGCTCGAAGCGCTGGGTGGGTACGAGTTCAACGTGGTAAGAGGAGAGGAGAGGAGATTCATGTCGGAGCGGTGGCTTGCGGCCGATGAGATGGTCGCCTGGCTGAGGGGCGGCGGGGGGAGTGTTCCTTCGGGGGACGTCTACGCCCGGCTGACCGAGACCTCGAACCATGGCTGACGGGGCGGTCCGGTGGTGGCAGACGCTGACGACGGTGGACGCAGATGCGATCGAGCTGAGCGATCCGGTGGTCGTCCTGCCCGTCGCCGCGATCGAGCAGCACGGACCCCACCTGCCCCTCTCCACTGATCTCGAGATCGGGCTCGGCTTGCTCTCGGAGGCGTTCCGGCGGCTGCCGGACGGCTTTCCCGCCTGGGCACTGCCACCGCAAGCGATCGGCTGCAGCCGAGAGCACGCGCGGTTTCCAGGAACGCTCTCTCTCGAGCCGGATCAGCTCTCCGCTCTGATCGAGGCGACGGGCGAGGCCCTCGCGCAGATCGGAGTGCGGCGGCTCGTGCTGAGCAACAGCCACGGCGGGAACCGGCACGCGCTGGAGACGACCGGTCTCCGGCTTCGCGACGAGCTGGGAATGCTGGTGGTGCAAGCAAGCTGGTTCCGTTTTCCCCCGCCGGAAGACGCGGACCTCCCGGAGGGGGAGTGGCGCCACGGCATCCACGGCGGGGCGGTGGAGACGGCCATGATGATGCATCTCCGGCCGGATCTGGTGCGCATGTCCGAAGCGGCTCGGGCCCGCTCCTTCGGCGAGGAGCTGGGGGAGACACTACGCCGGGTGGCTCCGCAGGGTTCGGCCTCGTTCTCTTGGCTTGCCGGCGATCTAAACCCCGACGGAGCGGTTGGGGACGCGACCCTGGCCGACGCCGATCTGGGGGCACGGTTCGTGTCGCACTACGGGGCAGTCTTGGCGGAGGTAATCGAGGACGCGCGGGCGTTCCCCTTGGACCGGCTGGAGACGGACGCCCCGTGAGCGGCTCCGCGAAGGCGGCGGGTCGGGTTGGCTGAGGTCGCCGCCCGCCTCGACGAAGCCGCCGCCTGGGCGCTGGTGCGTGCCGCCGTTCCGCGCGCGGTCCTCGAGCCCGGGCCTCGTCGCGTAGCTCATCGCACGCGGCCGGAGCTCTGGCTGGAGCTGGGCGAGTCCGGGGGCTGGGAGGCGTCGGTTCCACCCACGCCGACCGCTGGAGATCTGCTCGACCTCTATCTGCCGCTCACGCGCAGGCCCGATTTCGTCATCGGACAGCTCGGGCAGAGCCTTGACGGCCGCATCGCGACAGTGAGCGGGAGGTCCCACTACATCACCGGACCGGAGGACATCCGCCGCCTCCATCGACTTCGTGCTCTGGTCGACGCCGTGATCCTGGGGGCCGAAGCCGTGGCGCAGGACGATCCGCAGCTCACGGTGCGGGAGGTGGAGGGGGAGAATCCGGTCCGGGTGGTGCTCGATCCGGACGGCCGCCTCGGCCAGGACCGTCGGATCTTCTCGGACCGAGCGGCCCGGACGCTCGTGATGCGCCGCACGGCGCCTTCTACGGGCCCGGCCCGCACGCCGGGGGATGGGCCGGAAGTCCTCACTCTTCCCGCCGCTGGCCCCCTGGGCTTCGAGCCGGGGGCCGTGCTGGAAGCACTCCGTGACCGAGGGCTTCGGCGGGTGCTGGTGGAGGGAGGAGGGGTCACGGTGTCGAGGTTCCTCGAGGCCGGGCTGCTCGACCGACTCCACCTGACCGTCGCGCCTATCCTGATGGGCTCGGGCCGTCCGGGGATCACCCTGCCGCCGATTGAGGCCCCGGGCCAGTCGCTGCGGCCTCGGTGCCGTCACGTACCCTTGGGAGACGACCTCCTCTTCGATCTCGACCTGAGCTGAGCAGGACTAGCGCTCCCAGAAGACTCGAGAGCAGCACCAGGATCCCGTAACCGGAAGGTGAGGAGCAGGAGACCGGAGATCACGGAGCGCCTGGCCTCGCAGGGAGGACCAGCAGGTCCGTGTGTCCCACCTCGAGCCCGAACCGCGTGTTGGCCGTGGCGTGGCGGCGCTCGGCCCAACCCCGGATGAGCGACGCGTCCGCGGGGCGCTGCTCGGCCGCGGCGGCCACGCACCCGTCGATCAACGCGCGGGCCAGCGAAGCGTCGTCGGCGCCCAGGCGCCAGGGGCTCGGCCGGAGCCAGGTGTCGTATCCGGCCGAGCGAAAGGCGCGCTCCGCCGCCAGTCCGGCCGCAGGTCCGAGCGCCGGCCCCATCCCTTTGTCCCGGAGCTGATGGCTGCGCAGCGCCTCGGCGACAAGCGCGTCGTCGGGGTCGGGGTCACCACCCCAGGTCATCGTGCCGTCCCAGGTCAGCGTAAGCAGAACCGCGTTCCCGGCCGCCCGGCACGTCGCGGCGAGCCACTCCAGCCACTCCTGGGTCACCAGGTCCAGCAACGCGGAGGCCGTCACGAGGTCGGCTCCGGCGACGAGCTCCAACCCTTCCCGGTCCAGCTCGCCGAGGACGTGCTCCACGCGGGCCACGCCGACGACGCCGACGGCCATGCCCCTCGCCCGGTCGAGCGCAGCGGCGTCCCTGTCCACCAACGTCCACTCCTGCCCGCCCGGCAGCCGGGGCGCGAGGTACCGGAGGTTGGATCCGGTGCCACTGCCCAGATCGAGCACTCGCTGGCTCGGGCGGGACCCCCACCACTCGGCGAGGGGGGCCACGAGATCGGCGGCGCGGGAGCGGTGATCCACCGGCTCGCGCAGGGCCAGCCAGTCGAGGGTGGAGGTCTCCTCACCCACCTGGAGAGAGCTCCCGAACGGCCCGCTCGAAGGCCAGCGCCGCGTCGCCCCAGGTGGGGAGGGACCGGCCGTGGCGGAGCGATCCCTCCGCGAGCCCGGCCCGCCGTTCGGCTCCCTCCGGACCCGAAAGGAGCTCATGCAGCGCTCCCGCCAGGGCCCGCTCGTCCCCGGGGGGCACGAGCACGCCGGCCTCGCTTGGCACGGTGTCCGGAACCGCTCCTGCGCGCGTGCTCAAGACCGGGAGCCCGCGGGCGAGGGCCTCCGCCAGCGCCATGCCGTAGCCTTCGAAGTGGGTCGCAAGCACGAAAAGCGAAGCGGAGTGATAGTGCGTGTCGAGCTCCGGGGCGCCGAACTCGCCGGGGAAGTCGATCCGGTCCTCCAGACCCAGAGTTCGCGCCACCTCCATCACCGAGTCCGCGAATTCGGGCGTGCGAGTCAGGCTCCCGGCGCACAGGCAGCTCCAGGGGAGGGCGCGGATGCGGGCGAGGGCGCGAACCAGCACGTCCTGCCCCTTTCCGGGGCTCACCGAGCCCACGCACAGCAGGCGGGGAGGCTCGCCGGGCCCGGGGCCCACCGCGGCCGGCGCCGGGTCCGTCCCGGGCGGTACGACGCGGACGCACGAGGCCGTGACACCGTACGCCTCGAGCCGTCGCGCGGTGAAGGCGCTCGTCACGATGGCCCCGGCGCACTGCGCCAGAGACTCGCTCTCCGACCGGGCGAGGCGTGCGCGCTCGGCCGCCTCCAACCCCGTCTCGTCGGCAAGGGGAAGGTGAATGAGGGCGGTCAGCCGCAGGCGGTTTCGGTGCGCCCGGAGAGGCTCGGGAAGGGGGCTCATGGCGAGACCGTCCAGGACCACCCAGGCGCCTTGGGCGATCCCCTCGAGCGTGCGGGCGAGGCTGGACTCCGCGCACCGGTCCCCCTCGGGGAATCTGCCCTCGAGCCCATGGGCGATCACCGTCCAGCCCAACGCCCTCAGGCCCTCAGCGATGCGCGCGTCGTAGAGGTAGCCACCGGTCCGCTGGTCGAGCGGCCCCGGGGCGATCAGATGGAGCTCGCTCGCGCTCAAACCGACCCTTCGAAGGACGCCCAGGCCACGTGCGACTCGTGAAGCGTCACGCTCAGTCGCTGGAGGCCTCGCGCTTCGTCTCCGAGGCGGCCGCCCCGGATCGCTACCAGGAGCCGGTCGAAGATGGTGCGCGCCAGGAACTCGGTCGTCGTGTTCTTCCCCGTGAACGCGGCCTCTTCGTCCAGGTTCCGGAAGTCGAGCTCCCCGAGAACGGCCTTCAGAGTCGTGCTGGCGAGCCCGATGTCGACGACCAGGCCGTCGGCGTCCAGCTCCTCGCGCCGGAAGGTCGCATCGACCACGTAGGTGGCTCCGTGGAGCCGCTGGGCCGGTCCGAAGACCTCGCCCCGGAAGCTGTGGGCGATCATGAAGTGATCGCGAACGTTCAGGCTGTACAATGGTCCTGTCTCCAGACGGCGCCGGGCCGTGGTCAGGGTTGGGCGTAGCGGATGCGGTGACACAAGACTCCCTGCCCGTCCTCGGCGAGGCTGACCATCACTTCCGGGAGCGTCTCGAAGTCGGCCTCTCCCGAGATGAGGAGGTCGAGCCGCTCGTCGCCGAGCAGGTCGAGCGCGACGCCGAGCCGGCGGGAGTGATCCCAGCGCGGAGCCCGGTCCGCGGGGATGCGGCCTACCTGGCTGCTCCGGAGCGTGAGCCGTCGGGAGTGGAAGGCCTCTCCCAGAGGGAGCGGAACGGACCGGGTGCCGTACCAGCTCAGCTCGACCTCCGTGGCCTAGACGGCCACCACCGAGAGCGCTGCTTCTAGCCCCTGCGGGCTTCCGCTCGCGTGGAAGACGAAATCGGCATCCACCCCGGCCGGCGCGCTATCGGCGAATTCCACCCCCAGACCCCGGGCCACGCTCTCTCGAGACGGGTCGATGTCCACCAGGCTCACGCGAGTTGCGGGTATCTGCCGGCACAGCCACGCGACGAGGAGCCCCACGACCCCGCCCCCGATCACGACGATCCGGTCGCCAGCCGAGGGTCGCGCGTCCCACACCGCATTGAGGGCGGTTTCCATGTTCGCGCCGAGGACGGCGCGGTCGGGGGGCAGGCCGTCCGGCAGGACGCGCACGGCCCGAGCCGGCACCATGTAGAGGTCCTGGTGGGGGTGGAGGCAGAAGACGTGCCGCCCGACGAGCGAGGTCTCGGGCTGGGCCGGCGCCTCCAGAACCTCGCCCACGCTGCTGTACCCATACTTGACGGGTCCGGGGAAGTCGCCCTCCTGGAACGGCGAACGCATCACCTGGTGCTGGGACGGCGGCACCTCGCCGCGAAAGACCAGCGATTCCGTTCCTCGGCTAATGCCGGAGTAGAGGGCGCGCACGAGCACATGGCCCGGCTCCCGGGAACCGAGCGGGGACGTGACGATCTCTCCGTGGCCCGGAGTGCGGATCCAGAACTGGCGAGCGGTTCTCGGCACGGGCGTTCTATTTGCTCCCAAATTAGCTAATGTCGGTCGCATGAGTCAGCGCACACGGACACGTCCGCCTCCCACTTTCAGGGAGGGACCCTCATCGCCGTTGGGCGATGTGGGGCTGGGGCTCCTACCCCTCCTGGCCGTGTCCTTCGCAACTTGCTGGATACTCGCCCTTCCGACCAGCCTCGTGCTTCTCGCCGTCGCACCGTACCCGGCGCTGGGCGCGCTACTGCTCGCGAAGCTGCCATCCTCCCACCCCGGCCCTGGCCTCGGGCCCGCCAACCGGCTGACGCTGGCCCGCGCCACCCTCGTGCTGCCTCTTGCGGCGCTGGCTCTTTTGCCCGGCGTGTTCACGGGGGAGGGCTACTGGTGGATCGTGGGGCTGTCCGCTATCGCGCTGGTGCTGGACGGGCTCGACGGACCGCTCGCGCGGCGGACCGGCACGGAGAGCGCCTTCGGGGCCCGCTTCGACATGGAGCTGGACGCATTTCTGCTCCTGGTGCTGTCCGGGTTGCTCTGGCGGAGCGGGAAGGTGGGATCCTGGGTCCTGCTCGTCGGTGGGCTGCGGTACTTCTTCGTGCTCGGGGGGTTGCTGTGGCCGTGGCTCCGAGGGGCGCTGCCGCCCAGCCGGCGGGGGAAGGTGGTTTGCGCGGTGCAGGGGATCGTGCTGGTGATCTGCCTGGCCCCAGTGATCCGGCCGGCGCCCGCCACCGCGCTCACGGCCTCGGCCCTGCTCCTCCTCGTCTACTCGTTCGTGGTCGACACTTGGTGGCTGGCGCGGAGCGAAACACACGGCTCCACCCACCGGTAGTAGGAGCGTCGACGCCTCCCCCTCCCTGTTTCGGACGCCGGATGTTCACCACCTGCATCGCCCGGCATGTCTCTGGCATCCCTACCGGATGATGGTCCTCACTGGATAGGATAGGCACGATACCGCCGAGTTGATGCAGAAGTCGATATCGCCGGCGTAGTCCCCGGCATGCGCGGCGTAGGCGCTGATCGCGACGGTGACTTCCCGCCCAGCCGGCAACGTGATGTCCATGGAGTAGCTCTGCGTGTTGTCGAAGGGGACGTGCATGGCGTCCTTGAAGGCCGGGTCCGTCTCACGGACCATGACGCCCTCCAGGTACTCGTCGGCGATGTCGACATCCACCAGCGTCTGGGTCGACGGACCGGTGTTTCTGATGGTGAGGATGATGTTGAACTCCTGATCGACCTGGACGGATGCCGGTGCATCGACGCTGATGTCGACGTTCTCCGGCTCTTCGAAAGCATCACAACCGAGTGAGGCGACGAGGACGAGAAGGGCGAGTCGGCTCGTTCGGCTCATAACGATTGGCCCCAGACGATGACGGGGATTCCGACGACCCAAGTGGGTACGACGAAGAACGTGCTGGCTACGATGAGGAACGCCGGCGGCTTCCAGGCGACCATGCTGCCTCCTTCTGATAGGTCCTGGCGCAACGGTGACGTCGTGCACCTTATGAACGCTATGTACGCGGAAGACGGCTCGCCAGACTCTTGAGCTTACGTTCTCAGTGAAGTTCTAGGCGCCCGGAACCATCACAAATCCCGCCGCGGAGAAGTGATGGTCCAGCGTCAGCACTTCGCGGATACCCCGCCCAGTCATCACCTCGAAGCTCACGGCATCGGCAAGAGAGAAGTCCTGATCTTCGTAGCGCTCGAGCCAATGGGTGATGGCGCGGTCCTCTAGATCGGGGGTCGCGCTCACCACTTCGTTCGGTGATCGCCGTACCGCACGGAGAAAGCCCAGAGCCGCCTGCCGCCGCGTGCGGGACAACAACAGCGCGTACGTCTCGGCCACAATCAAGTTGGTCGTCACAACCCGCCGGCCACCACGGACCGCCACCGTCAGTGCGTCCGCAAGGCATTCGTGGTCGGGATGATTCGGCACAGCGATCGGATACCAGGCGCTGGTATCCACGAACACCTCAGCCGCCACCAGACCCCTCGTCCGAGAGCGGACGGTCTTCGAGGCCAGCGAGGTATCGGTCGTGCTCCCGGGCTACGTCGAAGTCACACTCCGGTCCCTGCTCCGCTCCCGCGATTCCGATGACTTGGAGGACCGGGTGGCGCTCCGGATCGAACAGCTCCCGCTCCAACGCCTCCAGACCACGGCGGAGAATATCGGACTTGGTGGTGTCCATCTCCTCGGTCAAACGCTCGAGCCGCTCCTGCTCGGGGGCGTCCAAGTAGACCTGGACGGGCTCGCGCACGCGTTTGGCTGGGCGGGCGTCATGTTCATGATCGTAATTCATGATATCATGATAATTAACCTAGCGTGGCCTCGCAACCGGCGGGAACGAAGCAAAAGGTCCGTAAGCTCGTTACCACGATACCCGAGGACGACGCGGCGAACGAGTTGGCGGAGAACGTGGACCTTTCGTAGGGGGGCGAAGAGAATCGCGACTCGCCATGAGCTTGGGATACTTCGAGATCGGCAGCCAGCGACCGACGAGTATCCCGTCGTTGGACACTTTGATGATTTCGCCTTTCGCGGCGATGCCGGGAATGCCATCTGTTACGACAAAAGAAGCTTTTTTCATCTCAATCCTCCGAAGCAAAGGGTGCCTAAACAAGGGTGTCCCTCTAAACGAGGGTGTTCCCCTAAACTCGGACGCCAACAGGTGGGTCAGGATTGGCCGGGTGGGGTTGTTCGAGGAGCTACGTCAGCTCGTTACCACGATCCTCGAGGACGACGCGGCACACGATTTGATAGCAAATATGGATCTTCCGAAGGGGGCCCGAGAGAATCGCTACTCTCCATGAGCTTGGGATACATCGCAATCGGAAGCCAGCGACCGATGTGTATGCCGTCGTCGGACACTTTGATGGTTTCGCCTTTCGCGGCGAAGCCGGGAATGCCATCTGTCACTAGAAAAGAAGCCTTCTGCATGTCGCGCCTCCAGAGCAAAGGGTGTTTCCCCTAAACTCGGGCGCCAACAAGAAGAATTGGCCGGGTGGGGTCGTGCTTACATACCACGATACTACTCGGGGGGTGATTAGTACACATTGGCGGTTACGGCGTCCCGGAAGATCGCTGGTCCTTCGAGTATGAAATCGCCGTGCCGAAGGCGAGGATCTCGACACCTGCAATGCCTTTTCCGTCACTGCGGCCACGGGCCAAGGCCGCCGTCTCGATCCGGACGTTGATGATCGTGTCGTAACCGTGCGCATGAGCGACGCCCTTCATGCGAATCAGGGCCTCTCGGCGGGCACGCTCCAGCAGAGGCTCGAACACACGAATGTTGCCCCCGAAGATACCCTTGATGCTCGCCGCGACACGCTTGAAGTAGTCCAGTGAGATCACGACGTTGCCCATCACGAGCTCACATGACTCGACCTGCCAGTCCGGCGGAAGGTCTTCGATCGTCACGGCCAGCACGCCGTGTGATCCGCTTTCGAGAAGCAGCAGGTTCTTCAGGTGCCGGCGCTCAATGATGCGTCCGGAGATCCAAGCCCCCAACAACATGACCGGCGTGATCGCATAGCTCAGGAATTCCATGGTTCTACTCCACCGTGACGGCGGTCCCGTACGCGAACAGCTCAGCGGCGCCCTGCGCCACGCTGCTGGTGGCGAATCGCACGTTTACGATCGCGTTCGCGCCCATGCTCTCGGCCTGGTAGCTCATGCGTCGCATCGCTTCGCCGCGGGCCTCCGATAGCAGTTCCGTGTAGCCCGTCAGCTCACCCCCGATCACATTCTTCAGGCCGGCCATGATGTCCCTGCCGATGTGTTTCGCGCGCACCGTGCTGCCGGTCACCACACCGAAGAACTCGACGATGGTCTTTCCAGGAATTTCTTGCGTGTTGCTGATGATCATTTTGCCAGCCTCTGACGGAATTGGAGTGGGCCATTGAGCTTAAGGACGTACTGTGGATTTTCATCATCCCGCTTCATCCAGTTTCTCCTGAGTTTCGCGGTCGAGAGACCGTCGACCAGATTTCCTGAAGGCCGAGGGCCTCCGCGCCTCGCTCTACACGATCCACGTCTATCTCGTCTGCCGAGATTTCCATCATCGCCTTGATGTCCCTTAGATGCTTCTCCGACCCACCGTCTCGGTGATATAGCAGCTTCTTCAGGATTAGCTCTTCGGGAGGAGAAAACGCCGCGGTGAAACCCGGGAGGGCAGGCAAACGCCGCCGATCCTCGATCTGGACGTGCTCGATCTCGTCCGCTTCGACAAATACATCGATCTTCAGACCCGAGGACGGGTGAAAGATCTTGAACTGGGATCCCTCTACGATCGCCTCCCCTGCAGCCTCCACATCGAGATAAAACTCTTCGCTCGGGAATCGGGCCTTGAGTCGCTCCAGGTCGGTCGGGGCGAGGCGTACCACGACATCGATATCGAGCGTGGCTCGAGGTTCGCCATAGGCCATGCTGGCGATCGAGCCAGCGAGCGCGTAGGGGAGGTCCAGATCTTCGAGAACGGAGACGAGATGACGGAGAAGATCAGCCGCCTGCAACGTAATGTCTCCGAGCGATCTCCGGACCGACCTGATCCGGCTCGAGTCCCAACGAATCGATCAAGTGAGTCGTTAGGCGGGCGCGGACCAGATCTGTCATGTCGAGCCCAACCTCTATTCGACGATCAGAGGACATGGCACGATAGATTTCGAGCTGTCGGGGGTCCGGAAGCTCCACGACTGGTACTCGATCACCCATGTTGGGAAGCTAGTGTGTGGGAGGTGCGGAGGACAACGCAGAGCCCACTCGTGGATCGTTAGGGCGCTCGAGGCCCCTACAGCTGTGCCGCCAGGTCCACAAAGTCCGTCGCGTTGACGTCGAACGCCGGATCCGGCGTCGTATCGATGTCACGGCCAGTCCCATACTCGAGCGGCCGCGGCACAAAAGCCGTCTTGAAGCCCAACGCCGCCGCCGCCCTCAGGTCGCCCCGGTGGGCCGCCACCATCATGACCTTTTCGTGAGGAAGGCCCAAGAGATCCGCAGCCTTGATGTAGACCTCAGGGTCCGGCTTGTAATGCCCCGACAGCTCCGCCGACAAGACGGCATCCCACGGCAGCCCCGCGTTCTTGGCCATGTTCGTCAGCAGCGCGACGTTGCCGTTCGAGAGCGTAGCCAAGGTGAAGTTCGCCTTGAGCCGCCAGAGCCCCCGCACCGTGTCCGGCCACGGAATGAGCCGATGCCAAACCCGATTCAGATCGTCGATCTCGGCCTCGGACATCGCCGGAAAATCGTACTCGACCAGAAGATCATCGAGGATCAAGCGATGAAGCTGATCGATCTTCAACCAAGGCAGCTCCCCCGTACGAACCCGATTCATCGCTGGCCCGTACCCCCGCCGCCAGGCGTCCGCAAAGCTCTCCCAGTCCAAGTCGAACCCCTTCTTCAACGACAGAATCTGCCCCTCGCGAATGATCGACGTCCGCCAATCGACCACCGTCCCGAACACATCGAACGTCATCGCCTCCACATCAGCGAGGGCCTCCTGAAGCTCCTCGTCCGGCAACGTCCGATCCGTGAGACCAACCGCCTCCCCTCCCCCAATCGCCGCCCCCGCGATCGTCGCCCCTCCGACCGACAAGAACTCCCGCCGTTCCAGAGTGGACTCACCAAGATCCATCGTTTTCTTCCTCTCGCTCATACCACCCTCCACGCGATCCGAGGACAACCCTTCCAAGCCACCCCATCCTAGCCACCACCATCTCCATCAGGCCAGGGGGGCCTCCAGTAGCATTATCGTATGATTCTCCCAGCCCCCGGCCCAAGTGGGGGACAACCCGTGAAAACAGGCCCAAGGCTCGCCGCACGCCTCAGAAGGTCACGGTCACGATTCCGGAGCAGACGGTCGTGCCCGCCTCGCACACCTGGTACGGGTAGCTCCCACGGCCCGTCGCTCCGATGGCATCCGTCTCGGCGCCGTCGTTCACCGTGGTGAAGACCAGCGCGCCGTCCCGGTAGACGTCCACGCTTGGCGAAGCGGCCCCACTCCAGGCGAGGTCGA
>Ga0114996_10006775_pt1 | contig 13113 bp, 14 predicted proteins | sample ArcticOcean_MG_C_4_FD_87039 | JGI IMG/M metagenome (GOLD analysis project Ga0114996, IMG submission 87039) | Marine microbial communities from western Arctic Ocean - ArcticOcean_MG_CB4_134 | ecosystem: Environmental > Aquatic > Marine > Oceanic | place: Arctic Ocean: Canada Basin | collected... | reverse complement strand
GTGCCTCCATCGGGGGGTGTTTTGTTAGCCAGAAGAAATGTATCGGTTGGCCGTCTTCTTGGCACCCCAAGAATGAATTGCACTTATTAGTTGAATCTAAGTTCCAAAAAAGCCAGCACTTTGCGAGTGTCGGTCTTGAGGTCATACTGTATCACCGGTGCCCCAAACTGCCAGGCGGTGCCGTGCGATCCGGGAATGGCGTAGATATAGCGTCCACCGGGACTGATCTCCAACGCCGTTGTGTACTCGCCCTCGTCCCATATTGGCCCGATGGGTTCGGCTACTTTGGCTTGCAGATCTACCCGTGCCAATTTGCCGTTACAGACGATGTAATAAAAGCCGCGTCCATCGGCGTGCTCAGTGCCGGCCCGCATCGTCCCGTAGTCATTTGGCAGGCGGATTTCTTTAAGGTTGACGGTGTTGGTTTTTACATCGTAGCGTGCCAACCATAAATCGTTTTCGCCGTCGGGCTGTACAGTGAAGTAAGCGCTAGCTCTCTCTTCGGCGATGAGAATAAAACGCTGACCGCGCTCTTCCTTCTCGTGATCGTGGTAAATCGTTTTGCGCGCTTCTAGGTCGAAAACCAAAAAGCCCTTGCTTTGCCAGTGATTGTCGCACATAAAGGCGTAGTAGAGTTTGGCGCGATGGTCGACCATGCCCATGGGAATCACATAAGGTACTTTGGCCGTTCCCAGTATCTCGCCTGCACCGGTGCGCGGATCGGCGCGTACGACCATGCCGTAGCGTTTATCCTCCTGGGGGTTGTCTGCGGGCAGTCCATTGCCCCAATAGGTACCCCAGTAGAGCATGCCATCGTCTAAGTACTCGAGGCGACAGTGGATCTTGCCAAATCCCCAATCTCCCTGCTGCTGTCCCAGCAATTTCTGCTGGTCGATGACCAATTGCAAACGGCGTTCTTGGGCATCGTAGGCATAGATATAACTGTGCCCGTCGGGTCCGCCATGGTCTCCAATAGCCGAATAAAAACGCCCGTCCGGTCCAATGACTCCGTCCCCCCATTGCGACCAGATATGCCCCCACTCCGGATGTTTGATGGGTTCGGGATAGAGCGCCAATTCAATTAAAGGCGGGGTTTGCGCCACCGTAAAAGGCGCTTTGGCATCTTTGGCTACGGCGGGAATCTCGAGCATGGCGGCACTGCTATCGACCACGGCTGCCGGTGCTGCCTCGGTCAGTGCTCTCGACTTTTCGATCTGTGCATGGCAAATCCCAAGCAGGGTCCAGGCGAAAATTGCCAGGCTCAATTTATAGCGATAATGTATCTTCATAAATCTATCTTTTCCGTAGCTCTTTTAGCTCGCGCTTACCGAGATGAATGATTATATCATATCACCGAGTAAGCGGTTTGGTCAAACGCGGCCGCATTGCTCTCCGACATGGCAAACTATATACTAATCTCTGCACGCCGATCTGACTTCGCCACTGGCGCCGAGACTATAAAGGAACTGCCCCATGATTCGTCCAGGTAGACGCACCCTTGCTTTTAGCGCCCACGCTGCCGACTTTTGCACCCGCGCCGGCGGTAGTCTCATGCGCTTGGCCCAGGATGGTCAGGTCAAAGTCATCGACTTGACTTACGGCGAGCGTTGCGAAGCGCCGGCGCTGTGGGCGCGCCAGGACAAACCGAGTATAGACGAAATTAAAGACATCCGCCGCCAGGAAATGGAATCTGCCGCCGCCATTTTAGGGGTGGAAATCGAATGCTTCGACTTTGGTGACTGTCCGCTGTTGCTGGGCCCCGAACGCCGCCTGCTAATCATGGACGCCATCCGCGCCTTCCAACCCGACCTCGTTCTCACTCACTGGATTGACGACCACCTGCACCCCGACCACGTCGAGACCAGCCAGGCTGTACTCTGGGCTTGCTGTTATTGTCAGGTGCCCGGCGTTGAAACGGCGCATTCTCCCTGCTCGCTCAAACCAGAGCTGGTGTGTTATGAAGCCCAGCTGGGCTCCTCGCCGCAGACCAAATTCTTGCCCGAGTTCTTCGTCGACGTCACCGCCGTCTTTGACCACAAAATGGAAGCGATGAAATGTTTTGCGGCGCAATACGATCCTTCCGAAGGGTACGAAGTCCTGGGCCGCTACCGCGCCCTGGAAGCGAATTTAGTCGCCAATATGGCCGGCTGTCGCTACGCCGAAGGATTTTGCCGCATCGGCGCCGATGCAGTGTACTAATGAGTCTAAACTGTGCAAGGAGATAAACTATGATCCGCTCCAACCGCCGCACTCTTGTCTTTAGTGCCCACGCTGCCGATTTCTGTTCGCGCGCCGGCGGCGCCATCGCGCGCCTGCTCGACGCTGGCGGCCAGGTCCACATCTACGACATGACCTACGGCGAAAAGTGCGAGTCGCCGGAACTGTGGCGGCAAAATCCGGATTTCGATCTCGACGAAGTTAAGGATATCCGTCGCCAGGAGATCAAAGCCGCCGCCGCGGTTTTGGGCGCCCCCATCGACTGCTTTGACTTTGGCGATAGTCCGCTGTTGCTGGGGCCCGACCGCCGTATGCAAATCCTCGAAGCGATACGCGTCTTTAAACCCGACCTGGTTTTGACCCATTGGACCGATGATTTTATGCACCCCGACCACGTCGAGACTACCCAGGCCGTGCTCTGGGCAACGCGCTATTGCTTCCGCCCCGGTCTCAAAACGGCGCACCCGCCTTGTGCGGCCCCCGAAGTGGTGTGTTACGAAACAGTTTTGGGCATGGCGCCTTTGACCAAATTCGTTCCCAATCTCTATGTCGATATCACTGAGGTTTTCCCACGCAAGAAAGAAGCCCTGACTAAACTTGCCGCCCAGCCGGATTTACCGGAGCGTTACGAAATGTTGGCGCGCTACCGCGCCCTGGAAGCTCAATCTACCGCGTCGATGAAAACGTGTGAATTGGCCGAAGGTTTTGTGCGCCTTGGCACCGAAGCCTCTCCTTAAGAAATTCGCATCCACCGCCTCAATCCTCGCTGCGAATCTGCCGGTGGCGCTCCTCGACTTCGCGGCGGAAATCGCGCCGTCGCTTAGCTGCTGCGCAACGTCTCTTTTCCTCCTCGGTTGTCGGCTCCAATGACGGTACTGGTGTTGACTTACCTTGCTCGTCGAGTGCCACCATGGTGAAATAACACGAATTGGTATGTCGCCGCTGCCGCGTTTTGATGTCTTCGGCAATTACCTTTACGCCAATTTCCAGCGATGTGTGGCCGGTGTAATTTACCGAAGCTAGAAATGTCACTAATTCGCCAATGTGCACCGGCTGCTTAAACGTTACCTGGTCGACGGCCAGCGTCACCACATAGGCACCTGCATAACGCGTGGCGCAGGCATAAGCCGCCTCATCGAGCATCTTTAGCATGACGCCACCGTGTACATTGCCGACAAAGTTGGCCTTGTCCGGCGTCATCAAAAGACTCATGGTCAGCGTTTTTTCGCGCTCTAAGGCGACGGATTCGTCCTGGGTTGTCATGATTATTCCTGCCACTGGAAGATGACGTTGAGCATACTCTTATCGCGGTGGTAGGCCATCTCATAGGCCTGTACCATATCGTTGTAGTGGAAGTGATGGGTGACCAGGCGCTTGGGCTCTAGTCGGCCGTCGGCCATCAGCGACAGGGTGTGCTCGGTGATGCGAGTCCCCTCGAAGAGGTTGTGGTTTTTGTCGGCGTAGAAATAGTTGGCCTCGCCGTATGCGGGAAGGATAGAGATGCTCTTGCGGTAAAACCATTTTAGGTCCAGCGGATTAAAGTCGAGCGGTGGTTCGCCGCGACCGGGTAGGCTGACAATGGAAACGCGGCCGTTTCTGCGCACCACTTCCATTGAGGTGCGAAACGCCGACCAGGGATTGGCGGTAAGAATGACCAGATCGATGCCGTGCCCGTCGGTGAAATCGTCGAGTTTAGCCTCCAGGTCGGGATCGTCGGTCAGGAAGGCGGCGTGGGCTCCCATGCGCTCGGCCATCTCCAGGCGGATGGGACTGTTGCCCAATCCCACCACCCGCGCTCCAAAGAGCGGTCCTAACGCCACGGCGCCCAGGCCGAGCACGCCTAGACCTACCACGGCGACGTTTTCGCCGGACACAAATTGGGCCTTGCGGTAGCACATGCTGCTCAGGGTGTAGAGGTGGACGAAGACCGCGTCCTCGTCGTGCACCCCTTCGGGTACTTTAACGATGAGTCCGGACTCGTCGGCCACGTATTCGGATTGGTGGTAAAGGTTCGATACGACGCGATCCCCCACCGCAAAACGCGAGACCTCGCTGCCGATGCCGCGCACAATTCCTAGATTGCTATCTCCTACCCCGCGTGGGAAATCTGGTGCCCCGGGCACTTGTTCCGCGCCTTCGTAATTGCCCCGGTCGGTGCCGATTTTAAGGGCCGATATTTTGGTCTCGACCCAGATTTGGGTAGGGCCTAGATTGGTCGTATCGAGCTCTTGTTCCTCAATGCGCAAATCGCGCGGACCGTAAAGAATGGCGGCTTTCATATGGTTTCTTCCTTTTATCAGGTTCAATACGAGAACAGTAATCCCCTAAGCAAAAAGCTACTGGAAAGAAAGAAAGATCCGTACATTACGCAATAACTCAGATTGGGTGGGGTTTTGCCGTCCCGACGTGGCCTGTCAAATAATTGACAAGCTCGTCCTCATCCCCCACAATAAAACCTGAGCATAAGTCTCATTTAAACACTTATTCAGCGAAATAAAAAAACTCATGCGCAGAAAATTTGTCCTCCTATCGCTTCTGACTATCGCCGCCGTCGTCGCCCTCTCTTTCACCTGGCCGCCCATCTGGTGGTCGATGGTCCTCATCGCCCCCGTTATCCTGCTTGGCCTCTACGATATGTTCCAGAAGGAACACACCCTCGTCCGCAATTTTCCTATAGCCGGCCGCGGCCGTTTTATCATGGAAGCCCTGCGGCCCAAAATTTACCAATACTTCGTCGAGTCGGACATCGATGGCACCCCCATCAACCGCATTTTTCGCTCGGTAGTTTACCAGCGCGCCAAACGCGAATTAGACACCGTGCCCTTTGGCACCGAGTTTGATGTCTATCGCGTTGGCTACGAATGGATGAATCACTCAATGGCCGCCCGCCACCCCAGCGCCGCCGACCTCGATCCGCGCCAAATGGTCGGTGGGGCCGACTGCCAAAAACCCTACAATGCCAGTATCCTCAACATTTCGGCCATGAGCTACGGCTCGCTGAGCAAAAACGCGGTGCTGGCGCTCAACGGTGGGGCTAAGATAGGCAATTTCTCCCACAATACCGGCGAGGGGGCCATTAGTCCTTACCACCTTGAGCCCGGCGGTGATTTGGTCTGGCAAATCGGCACCGCCTATTTTGGCTGCCGCACCAAAGACGGTCAGTTCTGCGAAGAAACCTTTGCTGAGAAAGCCAATTTTGACAACGTCAAGATGGTTGAGATCAAACTGTCGCAGGGAGCCAAACCCGGCCACGGCGGCATTTTGCCGGCCGCCAAGAACACCCCCGAGATTGCCAAGATCCGCGAGGTTGAGCCCTATACTGACGTGATCTCGCCGCCGGCGCACACCGCTTTTTCCAACCCTCTTGAGATGGTGGATTTCATTCAGAAATTGCGCCAATTGTCCGGCGGTAAACCTGTCGGTTTTAAGTTGTGCTTGGGGCGCAAGAGCGAATTCATGGCCCTGTGCAAGGCCATGATTGAGACCGGCATCAAACCCGACTTTATCACTGTCGATGGCGGTGAGGGGGGCACGGGCGCGGCGCCGTTAGAGTATTCCAACTCGGTGGGTACGCCTATGCGCGATGGCCTGGCCTATGTAGTTGACTGTCTCATTGGCTTCGATCTCAAAAAGGACATTCGCGTCATCGCCAGTGGCAAGGCTATCACCGGTTTCCACATCGTACGCACTCTGGCCCTGGGCGCCGATATGTGCAATACCGCCCGCGGTATGATGCTGGCCTTAGGTTGCATTCAGGCGCTGGAGTGCAATAAGAACAGCTGTCCTACCGGCATTACGACCCAGGATCCCCAGCTCATGGTGGGCCTGGTGCCCGAGGACAAAGCCCAGCGCATTGCCAACTACCACGGCGAAACCGTCAAGAGCGTCGCCGAATTGGTGGCAGCGGCCGGTTTGAACGGGCCCAGGCAGGTCGACCGTTCGCACATCTGCCACCGTACTAGTTCGGCCACGGTCAGCCTTTACGACGAGACCTACCCCTATCCCGAGTCGGGTTGCCTGCTACAACGCAAACCGCCGGAAGCGTTCAAACGCGATTTTGATGAGGCGTCTCCGGAGAGTTTTCAGCCGGCCATTTATTTGCCGGGGCGCTCGGTCTAGCCTGGCGCAGTGCATTGGTTTTACCTTTTGGTCCAGCGCTGGCGCACTGGGCTTTTCTGGACGCGCTCGTACAACTCTGTCCACGCGCTCGAGCCATCGTCGATCCACGCCTCTAGGCGTACACCCTCCACGTAGGCCGGCCCTCCTCCTCTAATGAAGAAGGTTTGGTCCAGCCCCGCCATGTGTATGCATGTATCGTCTGGATAGACCACCGTATTAATAGAACGCGGCTGCACATGGGCATAGAGCTCGCCCTTGGCAGCGCACTCGTCGAGTTTTTCTTGCGGTACGCGGAATTGCTCGACCGCTTTTTCGTCGACTTCCACTCCCAGTCCCGGTTTGTCGGGGACTTCCTGATAACCGCCGATTACCTCGATTCGGCGTTTTAGCAGGTGGTGGGTATAGAGATTGATGCAGGTGATTGTCGGCCAGGTCGCGTGCGTCAGTACGGCGCCCAAATGCGCCGCCCAGGTCGTCGTTAGCCCGTTGCCGACTAATTGTAGCCAGAAGGGCATGACGGCCTCGGCGCTCAGTGCCCCCTGCCTCACTATCTCGGATTTGCCGCCGCCGATGACAAAACCGTCGCAGACCTCCTCGCGCACCGCGACAATATAAGGCGGCTGGCCAAAGTGCATGGCTAGTGGCCGCTCAATTGTTTGGCGGATTTGCCTATTGCCCAGAATGTCGTTCTGCGGAATGGGTGTCTCGATCATCGCCACCCGATCGTAGCGTTCCAACTTCTTTAAGACGGGAATAGCCGCAGCGGCATTTTGCAGAGTGCCGTTGGGATCCAGGTCGAGCTTGAAGTAGGGCGGCACTACCTGGTCAATGGCCTCCACCTGGGCGATGATATCCCACCACGGCCGCGGTTTGTTCTTGAGGCTGGTGTAGCCGTGCTGCACCGCTTCCTGTGCTTCAGCGGCCCAGTCTTGCGGCGACGCGTTGGTGCACCACCACGAAATCGGCGTCCAATCCCGCAGCGGTCGGCCCAGTAAGCGATGGACCGGGGTCTCGGTGATCTTGCCGACTAGGTCAAAGAGCGCCATTTGCAGACCGGCACCCAGATCATCGTCGTTTAGCAGCGCTGTGGGGCTTTGGCCTACTACCCGCGCGGCGCTCTCATCGGTCACCCGTGCGTGGGTATAGTGTATTACGGTCTCGCCCCAACCTACGTGCCCGGTATCGGCGGTGACCTTGCACAATTCGAGGATGGACCAATTGTGCACCGTGCGTAGGGTGATTTGCTGCTGTCGGGGAGTGAAGGGCACATCGACGAGTATGCGTTCAACATCGATAATTTTCATAGGGGTCCCTCTTTCTGTTTTGCACCAAAATAACGTTTGGTGGGGACGGTGCCAAGTCGATGTCTGATTGATCTCCCGCTCGTTATTGCGCCACAGTAGGATCCTTAGCCTGTTAGAGATTGGGTAGGTATGCGGTAAGGTCGACGTAGTCGGCATACCTGCGTGCCTCGCTTTTCATGTCCGGCAGGTATTGGGCAACCCAATCCGCCTCTCTATCCGGCACACCCCACCGCGTGATGCGGATGTGGTAGTAGAACAGTGCCATGGCCAGCATAAAGGTGTAGTCTTCTTCTTTTGCAATCGTCCCCATTTCTTTCCTATAACCGTGCAGAACATCCGACCACTTTATTATAGTCTGGCTTGTCGCCGAATGCATTCCACATTGGGGTATCTTGCCCCCGTCGACTTTGAACAACAGGCCCTACAAAAGGCCGCTTAAACGTGTCCACTTTTCTGGGGCAGTATCAACCCAACCAGTGGGTAGCCCAGGCCGGCTTAGATCCTCGGCCGCGTGAGTCCGGCACCTCCGTGCATCGACCGCGTTTCATCAGTAAAGTCGGCAATAAGTATCTGCGAGCCGCCCTCTTTTTTCCGGCCATGGTGGCCTGCCGATTCCAAGAAAATGTTGAAGCTTTTTATCAAAAACTCATCGCCGTCGGCAAGAAACCGCGGCAAGCCAGCGTTGCGGTGATGCGCAAGTTACTGCGATGTGTATGGGCCATGCTTAAATACGACCGCGATTTTGAGGGCGATAAATTTTATCTCCTTGCCTGAAAAATAGCTTGATTTTCAAGAGAGTATCTAACGGTTCTTCGATCTACAATCCTGGCGTAGCCAGGATGCCGATAGGCCAAGCCGCCGTATGGCGGCGTAGCGTAGATCGAATGTTATATGTTGTGCACCATAATTTTCATTCAGATACAGAAATCATGCTTGAGCTTCGATCTGAGATATGAATCGCATGACCGCAGTATTGAAAACTTCCTGAGATATGAATCGCATGACCGCAGTATTGAAAACTTCTGACTTTTCAAAGTAAGGGGAATGCCCCGTTCCTGGAATCGTCAGAAATTCTGCTTGGGGAAGTCGTTCTTTATACATGTCCATAATCATGGGCGGCATGAAGAAAACATCTTCTTCTCCCGCGAGCATGAATATAGGAATCTTTGTATTGATAAGTTGCTGGATGGAAACCTGTTCTGGATCTAGCCACTGGTGCGGTGGGTTGAGGTCGCTAATCTGTTGGTAGAGGAATGTTTTGTCCGAGCCAGCCGGCAATCTGCTCGGGGCTCCACTCGTGACGCAGCTTGCCTTCGATCAGACGGCGACAGCGCCCGGTCCACTTGAGTGGGCGACTACGGTCTGTCCTTCGTTGCTGGCTACGTTGATGAGCCGCCTGAGGAAAATACCCGTTGGGGCTTTGGTTTCGTTTTAATTCGCGTGAAATCGTCGTGCGATGCACACCGACGATGCGTGCAATCTGTGTGGGACCCTGACCGACTTTGCGCAACGCAGATATTTCGTACCTTTGGGGTAGGGTCAACTGAGTATACTCCTTCATAAGCTCCTCCTCGTGGGGCCGGTGAATAGACAAAGGAAATATACCGGTTGACCTTTGTTTTTTCATCCACCGCGAAAGGTGCACTTAGAAGTTGAATCCACAGATTTTCATGGTGAAAGGGATCCTGATTTGGCGACTATGATCGCTGTCGCCGGCTTTATGGCGACCCAACGTTTCATCCGTTACCGAACCCCCGGAGCGCAGCGAAGGGGGTTGCCCGAAGGACCAAGGCGCGAATGCGCCGCAGTGGTAACGGGGTGTTACACGAAGAATGACTTATCTCAACTAAACCACTATCTCTTCACAGAATCTTCTTTTCAAAGTAGTGCGACATTGGTTGCGACACAATCAAGCCTTAGAAACCTACTCAAAACCATCGCCAACGTTGCCTGCTTCATCGTCGCTCAATTCTTTCCAAAGAAGATATTTGCTGTGTCCTGGCGGCAAGTTCGTTAACTCGCCTGCTTTCTGGTACCCATTCCGCTCGTAAAATTCCACCGCTTGAAACGAGTGGGTATTTAGGTGCACATAGCGGCAGTTGCGCTTGTGCGCTTCGTTCTCTGCCGCAGAAAGCAGGCACGGCCACATCCTTAGCCTCGATCACCCTCATCTATCCAAAGCGTCTCAATGTAAAGCCATCCCCAATACGTTCCGCCCAGCAAACCTCCGACTACGTTGTCCAATTCATCGCTTACACGGATGCATACGGCCTCCTGGGGTTAATCGGAGGCCTTTCGGAGGAGACCGCAGGGTACCCATGTCGGGTACAAAAACCTATGGTACTTTAGGTACCTTTGTTGCCTTGGACCCATCATCGGTATTTTTGGCATTTTCTGGAGCCCTAAATCGGAATCCAGGAAACGGATCGACTCAATCGAGCAGCGACTGAACGTATGCAAGGTTCCGCGCCATCCCGTCCGCCGGTTCGGGCAACGCGGGGTGCCAGTACTTCTCGTACTCGTCGGTAATCCACCCATCGTAGCCCACCTCACGTAACGCCGCGAAGACCTCCGGCCACGGTACGGAGCCTTCACCCATCAGACGAGCCTGCCGCTGCTCGGTGTCGCCTTTGTCCCAATCGATCAGCCAGTCCTTGTAGTGCACGTAGCGGAGATAGGGTGCACACAGTTTCACGGCTTCGGCGGGACTTTCCATTTTCGCCCAGTAGATCCATGCGTAGTCAAACAGTATGCCGACGTTGTCCATCTCGACCATTTCGACCATCTTGACGGTGTCCGCCGCGGACAATGTCAGTGACCCGTTGTGAGTCTCGACACAGATCTCGATCGAATGTTTTTTTGCCAGTATCCCTATCTCGCGAATTCCCGAAGCGGTACGCTGCCAGTCCTGCTCGAGCGTATAGCCTTCTGGCACAGGATCGAGCCCGCCGTAAACCCGGATCATGGGAACCTCGAGCTTCGCCGCGATCTCCACGACTTGCTTCAGACCGGCGAGCTCCGCTTCCCGGCGTTCCGTGACGAAGTCCTTGAAATAGGAGGTCAAGCAGGTGATCTCTATACCGGTCTCCTTTCGCCACTCTCGGACAAGCTTCAGGAAGGCATCATCAGCCGTGGCGGTGTCCAGTTGACCGTCCTTGGCGCAGCGGATCTCTATGCCTTGGTATCCGATCTTACTGAATAGTCGCATTGCGCCGCGAAGATCCAGGTCTGGCGTTCCCATGGTGTGTCCAGCCATTTTCATTTTCCAGCTCCGTTGGAGGTCGAGAATTGGTCGAGGGTAGGCAGCGCTTCACCGCTGATCTCCATATCTGTTGACCGCCGTGACTTCGCACCTGAATGCGACCCTCCACCGCCGGCGCGAAATGCCGCTTCAACCAGACTGGTCGTAACGAACCCCTCGCTGCCATCGGCTGAAAGTAGCCGTGGTTGGTGCCCGTCGACAACCAGCGAGACAAAATCGGCCAGCTCGGCCTTGAAGGCATCGACCGTCTCGTTGACCTCGATAACTTCGACTTCGTCGGTATGGACAACGATGCGATCCGGGCGCTCCACCCGGACGTAGCCTTGGTCGCCAATGAATGTTAGAACGGTGTCCCGAAACTTGAATCCGATCCCTTCCGAAAAGTTGGCAACGTGCGAGCCGACCACACCTGCGCCCCAATCAACGGTCATACAGAAGCCGTCCTCACGCTCCCATCCCTTCCGAAACGACAGGCTTGCGTGCAGTACCCGCTGCGGCTGCAATCCTGTGATTGCCGTCACCAGGTCGAGCTCATGCACGCTCAGCTCGTACATCGCACCAACCCGCTCCAACCACTGACGCTTCTCTGCATTGCCACTGATCGGCTGCACTTTCGTGGTGGAGACAGCGAGCAGATTTCCGGCGCGCCCGATCATCTCGCTGGCACGACGAAAGATCGGATCGTAGCGCATCTTGAAGCCGACCATCAGCGGGATGTTGCGGCGCCGTGCTGTCCATACCAGTTCCGCCGCTTCTGCCTCGACCATGGCCAGGGGTTTCTCACAAAACACGGCAACAGAACGTTCGAGGAGTGCCCGAGTGATGGCGTAGTGCATACCCGGAGCCGTGGTGACACTCGCCCCATCCAGGTTATCTGGCAGTGCGTCTATATGGTTCACCGCCAATCCACCGAACTCGTCGGCGAGTGCTTGAGCTCTGCCCAGATCGAGGTCGACGAAATAGTGTTGCTGAATACGTTGGTCCCCGCTCGTGGCACGCGCGTGTGCGCGCCCAATCGTACCGCAACCGATGATCGCGTATTGCATAAGATCTCCTTTCTTAGTACCCCTCCAGACAATAGGGATTGCAAAATGCTTTCAGAGAAATATGTCGGTTGCCTTCTCCTTGGTCAACGAATTTGTTACCCTTCTCTGTGGAGGGGTACTAAGAAAGTAAGATGCTGGTGATTATAGTCGGAGGCAAAAACCTGATTGTATCGAGCGAGTCCATTGCGAACTATATCTATATCTTTTCTTTTGGGCTGATTTTCAAGAACGATGGCAAATGGTTTGCACATGATCAACGCCTAAAAACGAGCACATTACCGGCGAAAGAGTGGAATTATCATTTTTCGTGATCACGGTTTGCCCATACACGAACGGCCCTTGTGGCCGTTGCCCGGAGGGCCAAGGCGCGAATGCGCCGTAGCGTGTGTGGCGCTGTTATACGCTGCACCCGTTTTTTCTCGAACAAAGGAGAAAGGGCACCACCTCAATTTGATTCTTCTTGGAACCCCTCAATATATGCTCTATGGGAGGCTCTTCTGTTGCTTTGAGCAGGCGAGAAAAGGCCGATACACACCTTCTTACTCCGGCATCAAGTCGATGGCCTGATAATCTAGAATCGCTGCACAGGTACGTTGTAATGCTTTTTTTACAAATGCACGTGAACGCTCATTGACCTCCACGTCTACTTTTACAAAGACGGCCACAGTAAAAAACAACATACTTAATAAGGTGAGTCGGAAATCGTTTTCGAGCTGGCTATATATGTAGTTCTGGATGCCCTGGTCAACTAGTAGCCCGTGGTAGTTTTTCAGGAGATCCAGCGCCTTCGTGCTACGATCTTCCGGATCCAGGCTGCCGACCAGGAACCTCGCGACATCCCACGTCGCAGGTCCATAAGCATACCCTTGCCAGTCGATAACTGCAATGGAAGTGCCGTCTCCATAAAAGAAAAGGTTATCTAGTCGAAAGTCACCGTGGATAAAGGTCTGAGGTACTTCCATCAACCGATTGTAAACCTTCAATGTCTTTCCTTTTAACTTTTCCCCTACCGGAAGGATTTCGTCAGGAATTTGATCACTAAATTTCTCCATAATACACGACAAAACTAATCTGTTCGGATTTCATAGGGATGAATCAACAACCCTACACAATCCCAGAAGGCTTCTAAGTGCTCTTGTATGTTGAGCAAGATATACTGTAAATG
>Ga0114996_10006774_pt1 | contig 13113 bp, 9 predicted proteins | sample ArcticOcean_MG_C_4_FD_87039 | JGI IMG/M metagenome (GOLD analysis project Ga0114996, IMG submission 87039) | Marine microbial communities from western Arctic Ocean - ArcticOcean_MG_CB4_134 | ecosystem: Environmental > Aquatic > Marine > Oceanic | place: Arctic Ocean: Canada Basin | collected... | reverse complement strand
GCCGATGGTCTTGATCACGCGACCACCGTGCTCATCGACTGCGGCTTGGAGGACGGCGTCGTGGTCGCGCATGACGTCGCGCATCTTGGCGTCCTTGAGTTGGGCGAGGAGCGGCGTGGAGGAAACCACGTCGGTAAAGAGGATGGCCCGGAATGCGCCGTCCACAGCCGCGTCCGAGGCTTTGCTTTGCGGTGCGCCGATGAGCTGTTCTACGGCGAGCGCGACGGGCGCGGAGGCGTAGAGGTCATCAATCAGGACCAGAGCGGCGCCGCCGATCAGCGTGGTGAGCTCTTGTGCGCCGGGAGTCCGATCGGCATTGCGTTCGGTCCAGATCAGCGTAGGGGCGGTGATTCCAGCCAGATCGCCGGTCACATCGTCCCGCTTCAGTTCGGCCCTCAGGGCGGGTATCTCCTCGGTGGAGGTAATCCGCTCCATCGCGTCGGCAAAGCGTTCAACGTCCACCGGCGTCATGCCCCGGCCCGCCGCGCCCAATGGTTTCTGCCCCGAGACGCACGTCGTATTCCAACAACGGAGCCGCCGCGGCCACGAAACTCCCCGGCTTGTAAAAGTCGGCTCCGCGCAACGCTGGACCGTGGAGAATGAGGTGGCTGACTCGCTCAGGGTGACGGGCAGCGAAACGCACGGCAGCAAACGTGGACTGCCAGCCAGCCCAAACTGGAGCGCGGTCGATCTGGAGTGCGTCCATGACGCTAGGGATGTCGAGACTTCGATCGTCGAGTGTGTACGGAACCGCGCGTTGCGAGAGTCCGGTGCCTCGTGGCTGGACGTAGATGATCCGGTGTTTGTCGGCGATGGGCTCAAGCAGGTGGCGCTGCCAGTCGAACATTTCCGTGGCGCTCGGAGTGAGATTGAAGGGGCGCCGAGTTGGACGATGGGCGGGCCGCTGCCGAACTCAACGTAGGCGATGGAGACGCCATCGGCGGCCCGGGCGTAGCGCGTGGGCGAGATTTCCACTAGTCGACCACTCCTACCTCGAACAACCGCACCGGCTCCGGGAAGCCCTTCAACGTCGCCTCGCCCTGGTCCTCGAACGTGAACGTCTTCCCCCGACAGAGGTCCCGCACGACCTGCGGCACCAGAACCTGGCCCGGCTCCGCTCGGTCGCAGACCCGCGCCGCCAACTGCACCGCGCTGCCGAAGTAGTCCCCGTCCTCGGCGATCGGCTCCCCGGCGTTGAGTCCAATGCGCACGCGCACCTCCGCCCCCGCCAACTCCCGCTGAATCTGTAGCGACGCCTCCACCGCGCTCACCGCCGACCCGAACGCCGCGAAGATCCCATCCCCGGTGTGCTTCACCTCTTCCCCGTCGTGTGCTTCGAGGGCGGCACGCACGGCGTCGTTGTGGCCACGCAGAACCTCCTGGGCCTTGGCGTCGCCGAGGGATTGAGTGAGGGCAGTGGAGGATTCGAGGTTGGTGAAGAGGAGTGTGCGGAAGCCTGAAGCCGATGGCTCAGTGCCGTCGGCCGATGCCGTTTGAGAGACGCCCTCCCGCAAGAACTCCAGGATGATGCGCGTTTCTTCATCCGCGTCCAGGGCCCACTCGGTGCGATCACTCGGTGGGTGGGACTCACGAGCCGGGGGATGTCACAGGGTCCGTTGATCGATGGTGTCCGGTCGCTTGACCGGAGGGGCTGGGTACGCTCTCTTACTGCTTCGACCGGCAAGATCCCGCTCAGGGGGGTCTTTGGTGTTGAAGGTGACGAAGTTCGTGTAGCCTGGGTTGCTACCCACCATGGGGCATGAGCCTAGGCGGGTAGCTCGTTTGGGGCGATCATCGTGGGGCCACATCGCGATGTTGTTGATGGGCCACTGAAGTAGGGAGCGTCTCTTTTGCAGAAGTACATCATCCGCCGCTTGGTGCTGGCGATTCCTACGATCTGGATTGTGATCTCGCTGGTGTTCTTGGCCGTGCGTGCGTTGCCGGGTGATTTCGTAACGACGAAGCTGGCCCAGCTTGAGGGGCAAGGGTCCGAGACCCGCCAATCCGAGATCGAAGGCACGCTCGCAGTCGAGACGACGACCCACCGCGTGCTTCAGGGACAGTCGCTCAGTTTCATCGCCGAGAAGAACGGCGTCGAGGTGGAAGCGCTGATCGCGCTGAATGACCTCTCTGGATCCGGCGCGACGCCCGAGGCGGGGCAGCGGCTGATCGTTCTGAACGGCACGCCGCTTGAGAGGATCGCCATCGCCAAGCTGGTGACGGTGGAAGAGATGGTGGCGCTGAATCCCAATCTGGACTTGAGCAGTGGCATTGCCCCAGCGGGAGTGGACCTCATCCTGCGGGAAAGCGTGACGATTGAGCGGCTGGCGACGGACCGGCGGATTACGTCAGAGGACATCCTGAACGTAAATACGGCCTTTGGGGAAACGAACCCGGACGGGGATTGGACCGGAGCCAGCGTCCTCTTCCCTGGTGACCTGCTGATCTTCCCTACGACCAAGATCACCGAGGCGAATATCCGCCACCGCGTGGGGGTGGACCGGCCGCTATTGACACAGTATTGCGACTACCTCTGGGACACCGTGAGGCTGGACTTTGGAACGTCTTTCCAGACGAACGAAGATTCGCTGGCGCAGGTGGCCCGGTTCTTGCCGCGGACGATCCAGCTTGGCATCTTTTCGCTGATCATCGCCTTGGTGTTTTCGATCCCGATTGGGATCATCTCCGCGATCCGGCAGGACGGCTGGATGGACTACATCCTGCGGGGCTTCGCGATCTTGTCGCTGGCGGCGCCTGTCTTCTGGACGGCGACGATGTTGATCTTCGTGGTAACACCAGGCGGGGTTTTCGGTGGGGGAGTGTTCGCGATTCCGTTTACAGACGTGGACGCGAGAAATATCTGGGATTCACCAGGGGGGTTCTTCCGGCTCTATGGCATTCCCGCTCTGGCGGGAGGGCTGGCGGCGGGTGCGGGGCTGATGCGGATCACGCGGTCGGCGCTGCTTGAGGTGTTGCGACAGGATTACTTACGCACCGCCTGGGCGAAGGGGTTGCGCGAGCGGACGGTGATCACGCGGCATGCGATGAAGAACGCGATGATTCCCGTCTTGAGTGTTTTGGGCCTACAGATGGCGGCGCTGTTGGGCGGCACGGTGGTGCTGGAGGTCCTGTTCACGATTCCGGGCATGGGGCAGTTCCTGCTCACCCGGATCATTCAGCAAGACATCCCACCGATTCAAACCATCGTGCTGATATTCGCGACCTTCACGATCGCGGTGAACTTGTTAATCGATCTTTCGTACGCGGTCGTCGATCCACGGATTCGATACAGCTAGGCAAGCAACCGAGGCCGCAATAGGCCGACTGATAGCGAACCAGAGCCGGTAGGCAACAGCAGGAACAGAGCGGGGGCTGAGGCATGTCCAACCTAGAACCAGGCGGGTCCGCGACATCGCGGCAGTTCGCGGCGGAGGGGCTGTCGTTCCGCACGATCCCGCTGTACGAGCGATGGGCAAAGGGCGCTGTCAATTTCGTCCGCCACAAGCCTCTGGGGGCGTTCGGCGTCTTCATTGTGCTGGTGTGGACGCTGTTCGCTGTTGGCACGGTTGGCGATGGGGGCGGCTGGCTGGGCGTTGGCCGGTACAACAGCTTGGATGTCTTCAAGATCGCCAGCACAGACTTTGCGGACAATAAGGCGGCGAATGTGCTGGCGGGGGAATCAGCTGACCTCTCGACCAGTGAGGTTGTGGCGTTCTTTAGCGCGGACACCGAATGGCTGGGGCCGCTGGCGGGGGACGCGGGAGTCGACACGGAGTTGCAGACCTACGTGCTTGGCCTGGCCAATGAGGGCTTGTTGGTGGATCACCTGACGACATTGGATCCGCCGTTGCTGGCGGAGTCCGGTGGGTCGTTCATCAAGATCGATGACTTGTTCGCTACCGGGACAGCGACGCCGACGACGACGGATGCGCTGGCGGATCCCAGCGGCAAACACTGGTTCGGCACCGACCGATCGGGACAGGACTTGTTTTCGCGGGTGACGGAAGGCTCGCGGCTTTCGTTGACGATCGGGTTCTTCTCGGCGCTCGTGGCGACGGGAGCGGGCACGCTCTTTGGTTTGATCAGCGGATTCGTAGGCGGAAAGGTTGATCTGCTTTTCAACCGGCTGATGGACGCGCTGCAGGCGTTCCCGCCGATCGTCTTCCTGCTGTTGATGCGATCGGTGGTGGAGGATAAGGACAATCTGATTTTATTGGTGTTGATCTTAGGCGTGCTGGGCATAGCGGGCGCCCAGCGGATTGCGCGAGGCAGTGTGATCGCGGCGCGAGGCGAGCAGTACGTGGAGGCGGCTCGCACGATCGGGGCGGGCGCGCCTCGGATCATATTCCGTCACGTGTTGCCAAACATCATGGCGCCGTTGATCGTGATCTTCAGCATCTACATTGGCGCCTTCATTCTGGCCGAGGCGACGATCTCTTTCTTGGGTCTGGGACCGACGCAGGTGTCCTGGGGCAAGATGGTTTCGGACGGGCGACAGTTCATCATCAGTGGTTCGTCGCCGTGGACGAGTCTATTCGCCGGATTGGCGATTACGACGCTGGTCTTCGGCTTCAACGTCGCGGGTGACGCGGTGCGTGATGTGCTGGATCCGCGTCTGCGCGGGACCCACTAGGAACAATCGCGAATCTATGAATCAGGGGCGGGCCGAAGGGCCCGCCCCTCTTTTTGCCCACGGTCTACGGAACGGAGATTGGGCTCAGGGGGTGGCGCAAGCTAATCGGGGACCTGAGGGGGTTTCCGCTTCGGGCCAGGGGCCTTACGCTTCTTGCGCCTAGTGTTTGGACGCTCGTCCAAAACGGGTCGAAGCGTGACTCCCTCGTGTTGTAAGGAACGTGCTGCCGATGACGACTGAATCAAAGCCTGAAGCCAGCGAAGCAACAGGGGTGTTCCCCGACTATCCAACACTGTTGCGCAAGCCGCTGAGCGAGCGCGAGGTCCGGCTCCTGGAGCGGGCACGGAAGCATGCGGCGGACTTCGCGCCGCGCGCGGACGGGCACGACAAGGAGAACACGTTCCCGTTTAAGAACTACGAGGAGATGAAGGAGAGCGGCTACGCGCACATGACGCTGCCGGAGCGGCTGGGCGGCGAAGATGTGAACCTGCTGGAGCTGTGTGCGTGCCAGGAACAACTTGCGCAGGGCTGCGCGGGAACGACCATTGGTGTGAACATGCACATCTTTGGCGTGGGGGCGATGATGAAGGACTCCGAGGGGGCGTCGCCGGAGCGGAAGGCGCAAACGGAGATGCTGCTGACGATGATGTCGCAGACGAAGTCGATCATGAGCGGGTCGTTCAGTGAGACGGGGCAGGCGGGGGCGTACTTCCTGCCGGCGACGAAGGCGACGCGGGCGGAGGGCGGCTGGAAGATCAACGGGACGAAGTCGTACAACTCCAACTTCCCGGCGGCGGAGATGGTGGGGGCATTGGTCCATCTGCTCGACCATCCCGACGGTGAGAACCTGATCGCGATGGTGGGGATGCCCAAGGCCACGCCCGGCGTGACGGGGCTGGGAGCGGAATCCTGGGACGTGATGGGGGTGCGGGCGAGCGGCTCGTACGACGTGGAGTTCAAGGATGCCTTCGTACCGGACATGATGATGCCGCCCGCGGCGGATGCGAACGAGGCACTGTTCGCGGGGATGAGTGCGTTCTTGGCCTGGTTCAACCTGACCGTGGGGGCGACGTATCTGGGGGTGGCGCAGGCGGCGACGGATTGGTCGATCAAGTACATGAAGGAGCGGCAGCCGCCGACGGCTGAGCGGCCGCTCTCGCACATGGCGGGGTTGCAGTTCCAGTTGGCGGAGATGGTGGCGCTGAACGAGGCGTCGCGGGCGCTGATCCGAACATCGGCGGAAGACTGGATGGCGGCGCCGTGGAGCGCGGAGGAGACGTCGAAAAAGGGCGGAATCTGTAAGTACATCACGACGAACAATCACGTGCGGGTGTTGAACTTGGCGATGGACATCGCGGGCGGGCCGGGGTTGTTCCGCAAGTTTGGGCTGGAGCGATTGTACCGCGACGTGCGCGCGGGCAAGGCGCATCCGCCATCGGACATGACGGCGCTGGAGGCAATCGCGAAGCAGACGCTGGGGATCCCGCCGAACTTCGAGCCGCGCTGGGGTTAGGCCGCACTGGGGTTAGCGTCGCTGGCAGCGGGCGAGCCCGCACGGCCTAGTCTTCCTCGTAGTCCTCACGTCGTTGGGCGGCAGCGCTGCGAATTTCCGCGCTCGTGACGCCGTAGCGGCGGGCGACGTGGTGGGCCACTTCGAGTCCGACCTCCAGTGTCTGGAGGACGACGACGTTGGCTCCTGCCCGGCGAAGACGCGTGTTGCTGCGCGGGCCCTCACCACGCGCGACGATGTGGAGGCGGGGATAGTCTTCGCGCACGCGCCGGATCACGGCTTCGACGACGAGCATGTCGGGGATGGTGATGGCGAGGACGCGGGCGTGATCAAGGATTGAGGCGTCGAGGGTGGCGGGGTTGGCGAGGTCACCCCAGATGTACGGGGTATCGGTATGGGCGAGTTCTTCGGGCAAGTTGGGGTCTGAGTCGACCACGGCGTAGCGGAATTCGCGGCGGCGCAGCATGTGGGCGATCTCGCGGCCGGTTTCGCCATAGCCAGCGATGACCGTGTGCTGCCGCATTTGGTGCATGGAGTCACCGACTTCAGGGGCGAAGGTCCAACGGCTGGCGATGGCAGGGAGGCGGAGGAGGAGGGCTTCGATGCGGGGCGTGAGGCGGATAAGGGCGGCGGAGACTCCCATGCTGACGGCACCGACGGCGATGACGATGCCTCCCGCTTCATCGGTGGAGGCCGGGGAGGCGGCGGCAACGAGGAGGAACGAGAATTCGCCGACCTGTCCGATGAGCAGGCCCATGCGCAGGGACCGTGTGGCGTCGAATCTGGACCAGCGGGCGAGGGCGAAAATGAGGATGATTTTTCCGACGGCGCCCCAGATCAAGAGGCTGAAGAAGAGGCCCATGTCGTCGCCGACGACGCTGAGGTCGAGAAGGACGCCGATGCTGACGAAGAAGGTGGCGGCAAAGACGTCGCGGAGGGGCACGAGTTCGTGGAGGGCGCGCGTGGCGTAGACGGACTGGGCCGTGGCGATTCCGGCCAGGAAGGCGCCAAAGGCGAGGGAGAGGCCAACGGCAAAGGAGCCAACGGCGACGCCCGAGGCGAGCGCGAAGGTGGTCAGGAGGAAGAGTTCGCGGGAGCCGGTTGTGAGGGCTTGTTTGAGAATCCAGGGGACAAGAAGTCGGCCCAGGATGAGGACTCCGGCGACGAGGCCGATGCCCTTGGCGGCGGCGATGAGGACGTCGGTGACGAGTTCGCCGCCCGTCGTTTCGCCGAGTTCGGGAAGGACGACAAGCAGCGGGACCGCGACGAGGTCTTGGACGAGAGCGATGCTGAGTACCCAGCGGGCGTCGGAGGCGTTGCGGTTGGGGGATTGGGCGAGGAGACGGACGAGAAGAGCAGTGCTGGAGAAGGCCATAGCCCCCGCGACGAGGGTGGCGGCGGGAGCGGAGAGGCCAAAGCCCACTGCGATTGCATAGCCCACGATCCCGAGGATGCCGATTTGGATCAGTGCCGCCGCGTAGAGCTTGCGGCCCAAGGTTCGGAACTGCTCCAGGGGGAACTCCAGGCCGATGGAGAAGAGGAGCAGGGCGACGCCAAGCTCGCCAACGAATTCAACATCGTCGATGTCTTCGACGAGTCCGGAGACGGAGGGGCCGACGATGAGCCCGCCGATGATGTAGCCGACTACGAGCGGGGCGCGCAGGAGGACGGCGAGGTAGCCGCCGACACGGCGGCCAGGATGAGGATAACCAACTGCCCCGCAACCCCGGTGCTGGTCGTCAAGACGGGGATCGGAAGGTCCAGCACGAGGTTCCCTCTGGTGATCCGGTCAGGCGATCCGGCCGGTGGTCCGATCCGTGAGGCGGGGGCGGAAGGCGGATTGCCGCCTGCCCAGAGTCGCCGATAGCGTAGTTCAGGCGGGTCGTTGAAGCTGATTCCCAGCCAGGGGCAACAGGCCGCTGGGCGCGAGGACAAGCCCGCCAGTGGGCGGAAGCGTGGAATCGGATGCCGTTGCCGGGAGTAGGGCTCGGCCGGGATGATAGCGTTCTGAGACGAAAGGCTTCGATCGAAGCTGGTCGACTTGAGTTGTCGACTGGAGGGCCGCGTGGGTATCGAGATCGCGATTCTGATCGTACTGCTATTGCTGTCCGCGTTCTTTTCGAGCGCGGAGACGGCGTTCTTGACGTTGGAGCGGGTCCAGCTCGAACACCGTGTACGGGAGGGGGAGTCCGGAGCGGAGCGGGTATCGGCGCTGATGGCGAGGCCGCGGCGGCTGCTCTCGGCGATCCTGCTGGGAAACAACTTGGTGAACACGGGCGCGGCCGCGGTGGGGACGCTGATCGCGGCCGATTTGGTGAGCGAAGGTGCTGGGGTGGTGGCCGCGACGATTGTCGTGACCGTGCTCTTGGTGGTGTTCGGCGAGGTTGGGCCAAAGACCGTGGCGCTGCATCACAATTTCGCGCTGTCACGCATGTACGCCCTGCCGTTGCGGATGTGGTCATGGGCGGTCGCGCCCATCGTGGCGATGCTGGACGGGTTGAGCTTGCTGCTGCTGCGCGTGGTGGGGGAGTCAGGAGCAGAGCGTCAGGTCGTCAGTGTGGGCGAGTTGCGGACAGCGATCCGGATGGGGACGGAGACGGGAACGATCGAGGCGGAGGAGTCATCGATGATGCTGCGAGCGCTGGAGATGGAGCGAACGCAGGTACGGCAGATCATGACACCGCGGGTGAGCATGTTGACGGCGGCGGCGGAAGAGTCGTTGGAGGCGGTGGCGGAACGGTTGTCTGAGGGGGGGTTCTTGCGCTTGCCGGTGGTGTCAGGGTCAGCGGACAACGTCGTGGGGTACCTACACATCCGGGATGTGGCGAACGCGTACGCGAGCGATCAGACGCACTTGCGAGCGCGCGATCTGATGCGCGACGTGCCCTTCGAGTCAGAACGGGCGACGGTGTCACGCGCGTTCACGACCATGCGGCAGACGGGGGCACAGCTTCTGATCCTGATCGACGAATACGGGGCGACCTCTGGGTTGGTGACGTTGGAAGACATCACGGAGGAGGTGGTGGGGCAGATCGTGAGCGAGAGCGGGCCGCAGGGAGAGGATGTCAGCGTACGCATTGGGGGCTTGCTCCACGTCGAGGGACAACGCTCGTTGGGCGATCTGAGCGAGGAGCTTGGGGTGGAGATACGCCACGCCGACGCAGAGACGGTGGGCGGGTTGGTCACGTCGATCCTGCGGCGGATTCCGGAGGTGGGCGAATCGGTGGAGTTTGAAGGCTATCGCTTCACGGTGAAGGGAGCGGACGGCAGACGCGTGAGTCTAGTCGCGCTGGAAGCGTTGCCGCGGGAGGTCAGCGATTCTCTGGAGGCGGGGGAGGATGGGGACGGCGGGCGCAAGCAACCGTAACGAGGTTCGCGGCGCCTTTACCGGGTCAGAGGGCGCTCATACGCTTCCAGCCGTGCGACCAAACGGCGAACGAGCTCAGCAGCGAATTCGCTTACTCTCGGATGCGCTGTTCAGCCGAATGAGGAACTGTGGACTTCGTCGTCTTCCTTCTCTGCGCCGCCGTGATCGCCGCGGCGGGCCCCCGCCTGGTGGACGCGGTGGACGCGATCGGCGAACACACCGGGATCAGCCGGGTGTGGTTGGGGACGATCTTGCTGGCGGGCGCCACGTCGCTGCCGGAGCTGGTGACGACCGTCTCGGCAGGCGTGATCGACGAACCGGACCTGGCGGTGGGGACGGTGCTGGGCTCCAACCTGTTCAACATGACGATCTTTGGCGTGATCATTCTGTCGCTGCCGCGCGCGGTGCAACCGGATGCGGCGGGCCTGCGATCCGGGTTGATGGCGCTTCTGCTGGGCGTCTTGGTGCTGGTGTTCCTGATAGTGGATGCGCCGGAACTGGGCCGGGTGGGGCTGGGGTCCGTAGTGCTCATCGCGACCTACTTGATGGCGTCGAATCTGCTTTACCTGCGGGAGCGGCGCCGGACTCGCCGTTCGTTGGAGATGGCGGCGGTGCCAGAGATGGCGGAATCGCCTGGCGACGCGGGTCCGGAGGCAGGTGATACCAGAGGAGCGAATGAGGAGGCGGCGGAGCCCGAGGTCCTGATCGTGCCAACAGGGCTCAGCCTGCGGCGGGCGTGGCTGTTCTTGGGTTTGAGCAGCGCGATGGTGTTCGTGGCGTCGATCTTTCTGTCGGACTCGGCGGAGGGGATTGCGCGGGAGTTACAGGTGACGGGCGGAGTCGTTGGGGTCGTGGGGGTGGCCTTCGCGACGTCGTTGCCGGAGGTGGTGACGAGTGTGGCCGCGTTGCGGAAGGGGGCGGCGGGATTGGTGGTGGGGAACGTCTTCGGCAGCAACATCTTCAACATCGCCGTGCTGTTTCCGAGCGACTTGGCTCTGGACCGCGGCGGTCTCTTACGGATTGCCCAGACGGAACAGGCGGTGACGGCGGGATTCGGGCTGCTGCTGATGGGGTTGGCCGCGCTCGTTCTGTGGCGGCGGATGCCAACGCGCGCGGTGCGACTGACGGGGGCGGGAATTCTGGTGGGCTATCTGGCGGGCGTGATCATTGCCGTGGCGCTGGGCGTGGACACCGGGTAGCTGGCGCTCGTCAGAGTCGGTCGAACCCCGGGCTAGGCAGAGGTTGGCACGGCTTCGTCGGCGTACTCGATCGGCGGTTGCCAGTGGTCGAGGAGGGTGCCGACCACTTCCGCGTTGAGGGTGACGCCGGCCATGCCTGAGAGGATATTGCGCACCATGCTGGGCGGGCGCGAGGTGCGGTGGGGGCGATCGACGGTGAGAGCATTGAAGACGTCGGCCACCGCCGCGATCTCGCTGACAAGGAGGGTGAGTGCCTTGTCGAGCAGTTCGCTGGGCGTCCGCTCGATCGTGTGGAGGCCGTTGAGGCCGTGGGGGTAGCCGGAGCCATCGTGGCGCTCGTGGTGCTGCAAGATCACGAGTCGGGCGGTTTCATCGAGCCAATCGAGTTGGCTGAGCGTCCTGTAGGCGACCATGGGATGCTTCCGCACTTCGTCGCGGGCTTCCGCTGAGAGCGGTCCCGAGTTGCCAATGATCTCCGGATCCAAGCTCAACATGCCGACATCGCGGAGCAACATCCCGTGCGCGAGCCGGGCGAGGGTGGCGTCATCGCAACCGAAGCGATTGCCGAGGTGGACGGCGACGGCCGCGGCGTTGATGGCATCGTCAAGCCACTGGGCGCCGCCGATGCGTAAGGAGCCGGGCAAGGTCAGCGTGTCTTCGGCGCCGGCTTCCTTGACGAAGGAGCTGACCGCGTGGCGCAGGCGAAGGTCCAGGCGTTGGGCGTCGCCGAGTTTGAGGGCGGTATCCCGGCGCCAAGCGTCGACGAGAAAGTCGACAACGGGTCTGAGTGCTTCGATGACTTCGGCGCGGATTTCGGGGGGAAGGAATTCGGGCTGGATCTCTTCGTCGGGCTCGAGCACGACGAGCCGCGTGTAGCCGCGCATCTCGACCTGGTCCAGCTGGAACGCGGTGAGGGCAACCCCCGCTTTGACGAGGGGGCGCCCTGTCTCGTTGAAGACACTGACACCGAGGCGCGCGCCTTCGGCAACGTCGGCGATGGCGATGCGGTACATCTCAGCTTCCCCGCTGGCTTTCCGGTATGGGTAGTCCAACACTCCCACTATCGGTCGGTTGAGGAGGGATCGGGAGTGCCGGTGCGACTCCGGCAAAGAAAGTTGGGGTTCTGCTGAACTGGGATCAGGAGAACCCGGCCTCAGTCGGCCTTTTCGGCGCATTCGGCGATCCGAACCCACCTACGGGAGGAGTGATCGACCCCGTTGAGTTGGGGCTAGTCCCGCCGGGTCCGAGGCTGCGACGGGCGACGACTGCCGTCTCCCGAGCCACCTCCTGCGCTGGCGGCGGGCTGGCGGCGGCGGCTGGCCGGACGGGTACCTGCCGAGCGGCTGGAGGCCGGGCTAGCGGCCGAGCGTTGCCAGCGGCCGCCAGATCGGTTGGAGCGGGAGGAAGAAGACTCTCCACGTCCGTTGCCGTTGCGGGAGCCTTGGCGCTGCCGACGGCTGTCGAAGGGCTCGGCTTGCGCTTGGTCTGGCGAAGGTGTCTTGGAGAAGCCTTCGATCGATTGACGCGGGATCTCGGAGCCGATGCGCTTCTCAACGGCACGGACGAGGGCTTTGTCCTCTGGGGTAACGAAGGTATAGGCGCGGCCTTGGCGTTCAGCCCGGCCCGTGCGGCCAATGCGGTGGGTGTAGGCATCAGGTGTGATGGGCATATCGAAGTTGATGACGTGGGAGACCTGCTCGATATCGAGGCCGCGAGCGGCGATGTCGGTGGCGACGAGAACGTCGAACTTGCGGTCGCGGAAGCCGTCGAGGGCGCGCTCCCGTTGGTTCTGCGACATGTTGCCCTGTAGGGCGATCGCCTTGTGGCCGGCGGAGTCAAGCTGGCGGGCGAGCCGCTTGGCGCGATGCTTGGTGCGCGTGAAGACGATGGCGGAGACGAATCCGTCCTCGCGCAGGACATGCTCCAAGAGCTCGACCTTGCGCTGGCCGTCCACGGGCAGAAGGGCGTGTTCGATGGTGTCGATGGGCTGGGAGTGGTTTAGCTCGACGACGTGGGGCTCGTGGAGCAGATCGTCGGCAAGGCGGCGGATTTCACGCGGCATGGTCGCGGACCAGAGGAGATTCTGACGGTCTTCCGGAAGCGCCGCGAGGATGCGGCGGATATCGGGGAGGAAGCCCATGTCGAACATGTGGTCCGCTTCATCGAGGACGAGCATTTCGACGGTGTCGAGGCGGACGATGCCTTGGTTCATGAGGTCGAGGAGGCGTCCGGGGCAGGCGACAAGAATCTCGGGCCGCTTGCGGAGGGCGCTGACCTGGGACTTCTGCGAGACGCCGCCGAAGACGGTGGCGACTTGGATTTTGGTGTGACGGGCAAACGCGCGGATGTCGGCGCTGATTTGGTTGGCGAGCTCGCGGGTCGGAGCGACGACAAGGGCGATGGG
>Ga0114996_10006772_pt1 | contig 13114 bp, 14 predicted proteins | sample ArcticOcean_MG_C_4_FD_87039 | JGI IMG/M metagenome (GOLD analysis project Ga0114996, IMG submission 87039) | Marine microbial communities from western Arctic Ocean - ArcticOcean_MG_CB4_134 | ecosystem: Environmental > Aquatic > Marine > Oceanic | place: Arctic Ocean: Canada Basin | collected... | reverse complement strand
CCAAATTATGAAAACTTTTTAGCAGAAAATTTAACTCCTTTAATAGTTAAAGTTTCAGAATCTTATGCACATATAATTGCATCTGCTAATACTTTTGGTAAAAACTTTATGCCAAGAGTTTCTGCGCTATTAGATAGTTCACAAATAAGTGATGTAATTAAAATAAATAATTCAGAAGAATTTTTAAGACCAATTTATGCTGGTAATGCTTTTGCAACAGTAAAAAGTAATGATAAAAAAAAGTGTATTACAATTAGGCCAACTTCTTTTGATCCTGCTCCAAAATCAGGTGGATCAGCATCTATAGAAAAAATTGAACCTGCCGACTGTAAAAATAATTGCAAATTTATAAAAAGAGAAGAAACAAAATCTGAAAGACCTGAGCTAGGAACAGCCAGAATAGTAATATCAGGTGGACGTGGAATGCAAAGTGGAGAAAACTTTAAACTTATTAATTCTATTGCTGATAAATTAAATGCTGCGGTGGGAGCATCCAGAGCAGCAGTAGACGCTGGCTATATAGGTAATGATCACCAAGTGGGACAAACTGGCAAAGTTGTTGTTCCAGATTTATATATAGCAGTTGGAATTTCTGGAGCGATACAGCACTTGGCTGGAATGAAAGAAAGCAAAGTGATTGTAGCAATAAATAAGGATGGAGAAGCTCCAATTTTTAGTATTGCAGACTATGGACTTGAAGCAGATTTATTTGAAGCTTTGCCTCAGTTTTTAGATGAGTTAAACAAACTCAACACTATTCAAAAATAAAAAGTTTGATATAATGACTCACATGCCTAGAGAAGCAATGGAATATGATGTTGTTATTGTGGGAGCTGGACCATCAGGCTTATCTACAGCTATTAAATTAAAACAATTAGATACCAGTTTAAATGTTTGTATTTTAGAAAAAGGATCTGAAGTAGGGGCTCACATATTAAGTGGGAATGTTTTTGAAACAAAAGCTCTTGATGAGCTACTACCAAAATGGAAAGAAGAAGGAGCTCCAATAAAAACAAAAGTTACTAAAGAAAAATTTTTGTTTTTAGGGAAAAACAGATCAATAAGTTGGCCAACATGGCTTTTGCCTCCTGTTCAAAAAAATCATAATAATTATATTATTAGTCTTGCTAATCTATGTCGTTGGCTAGCAGAACAAGCAGAAAAGTTAGGTGTGGAGGTTTTTCCAGGGTTTCCCGCTAGTGAAATTTTGTACAGAGAAGATGGTTCAGTTAAAGGAGTTGCAACATTAGATGTGGGTCTAGACAAAGATGGAAATAAAAAAGATGGATATGAACAAGGAATAGAACTACATGGGAAAGTCACTGTTTTTGCTGAAGGGTGCAGGGGACACTTAGGAAAGAAATTAATTGAAAAATTTAATTTAAACAAAGGTAAAGACCCTCAACAATATGGAATTGGTTTTAAAGAAATATGGGAAATTGGTAAAAATCAACATGAAGAAGGATTAGTAATGCATACTACTGGATGGCCACTTGATAATAAGACTTATGGTGGAAGTTTTCTTTATCATGCAGAAAAAAATCAAATTTTTATTGGCTATGTTATTGGTTTAGACTATCAAAATCCTCATTTGTCACTTTTTGATGAATTTCAAAAATTTAAGACTCATAAAGCTATCAAGAAAACTTTAGAAGGGGGAAAAAGAATTGCTTACGGAGCAAGAGCTTTAATTGAAGGAGGACTTCAAAGCCTTCCTAAAATGTATATGCCTGGAGCTTTGTTAATTGGTTGTGATGCAGGTACATTAAATATGCCAAAAATAAAAGGATCCCACACAGCGATGAAAAGTGGAATAATTGCTGCTGAAACAATTATTGAAAATATTAAACACAAAACAGATTTATCTATTTATGAAACTAAATTTAAAAAAAGTTGGATTTTTAAAGAGTTGTATGCCGCAAGAAATGTAAAACCAAGCTTTGGCTGGGGTTTATTATTAGGTATTCTGTTCACTGGAATAGATCAAATAATTTTTAGAGGAAAATTTCCATTCACATTAAAACATAAACATGCAGATCATGAAACTCTCAAATCTTCTAATCAAATGCCAAAAATTAAATATCCAAAACCTGATGCAAAAATTAGTTTTGATAAAACAAGCTCTGTGTTTTTAACAGGAACAAATCATAGAGAAAATCAACCAGTGCATCTAAAATTAAAAAATAATAAACTGCCAATTAACTATACTTTAGAAAAATTTGATGAACCGGCACAAAGATACTGTCCTGTTGGTGTATATGAAGTTCAAAGAGATAAAGATAATTTGAATCCAAAATTTATTATTAATTCTCAAAATTGTATTCATTGTAAAACTTGTGATATTAAAGAACCTTCACAAAATATTACTTGGGTGGCGCCTGAAGGTGGTGGTGGTCCTAAATATGGTAATATGTAGAAAAACTAAATCTAAGAAAGGTCAATTGCATAAAGTTTAAGTTTTTCCAAAGGTACTATTTCTAAAGTTTTATAATTAGTTTTTTTTAAAAAAATTTTGCATGCTGTTCCTGCGGCAATAGATTGGGAATAAGTTCCTGCACAAACACACCAACAATCTCCTTCTTTTAATCCAGGAAAATTAAATTCAGGGTGGGGAGTTATTAAATCATTTCCAGCACTTTTGGACCATTCTAAAAATTTTGTAGTAACTTTTGCACATACAGTATGTACACCATGATCTGTTTTATTTGTATTGCAGCACCCATCTCTAAACCATCCTGTGATTGGGTCAGAAGAACAATCTTCAAGTTTTTCACCTAAAACATTTTTTTGTAATTCTTTATTCATTATTATAATTTTGTTGGGTTAGTTGCATTTCTGTATACCTCTTCAGGATTAAAAATTTTTTCCTTTTCTTTAAATTCCATTTCTAAATCTTCTTTATTTTTAATTTTACCTAATGGTATTGATCTATAAAAACATGAGCGATAACCTACATGGCAACTAGCTCCATTTCCAATATCTACTGTTAGCCATATAGAATCTTGATCATCATCAATTCTTATTTCTTTTACCTTTTGCACAAATCCACTAATTTGCCCCTTATGCCACATTTTTTTTCTTGAACGACTCCAGTAGTGAGCTTCTTTTGTTTCTATCGTTTTCTCTAAAGCTTCCTCATTCATGTATCCGTGCATCAAGATGTCGCCATTTTTAAAATCACTAGTTATTACTGGAATAAGACCATTTTCGTCGAATTTTGGTTCTAAAAACTTGCCTTCTTCGACTTCTTTTATATTATCTCTTTTTTTAAACATTAGTTATATTATATAGATATTTGAATTATTTATTAAGTTAATTATATGAAATTAGAAAAAGACCTAGATACATTAGAAAAGAAAAAACAAGAAGTTTCTGACGAAAAAGCAGAAGAAGCTGTTAGAACAATTATTAAATGGATTGGTGAAGACCCTGAAAGAGAAGGATTGTTATCTACACCAAAAAGAGTAATTAAAGCATTCAAGGAATATTTTTCAGGTTACGTACAAGAACCGAAAAAATTTTTATCTAAAACTTTTACTGAGGTCGAAGGATATGACGATATGGTAATAGAAAAAAATATAAGCATTCAAAGCCATTGCGAACATCATATGGCACCGATTGTAGGAGTGGCTCACGTTGCCTATATACCTTCAAATAAAGTAGTAGGTTTAAGTAAACTTGCTAGAGTGGTAGAAGTCTTTTCTAAAAGATTACAAACTCAAGAGCGTTTAACGACTCAGATAGCAAAAACAATAATGGATGTTTTGCAACCCCGAGGTGTTGCTGTTACCATTGATGCCTCACACCACTGTATGACTAATAGAGGTGTAAAAAAAGAAAATACAACAACTGTAACTAATTATTTTCTGGGTGCATTTAAGGACGATTTAAGTTTTCAAAATCGTTACCTAAGATATATTAATAAAGATTAAAATTTATTAATAATTGATTCTTTTTTTTAATGAGCAATAAGTTTAAAGCAATAGTACTAAATCAGTCTGGAGAAAATTTTTCTAGAGAAATAAAAACTTTAGATGAAAGTTTTTTTAAAACTGGAGATGTTTTGGTTAAAGTAGACTATTCAAGTTTAAATTATAAAGATGCTTTGATTTTAAAAAATGGTGCTAGACTTGTTAAAGAATATCCTCATATACCTGGTATAGATTTTTCAGGAAAAGTTATAAAAAGTGATAATTCAAATTTTACATCTGGAGAAGAAGTTGTTTTAACTGGCTGCAGGGTAGGCGAAATATATCCAGGTGGATATTCACAGTTAGTAAAAGTAAAGGGAGAGCTATTAATTAAAAAACCAAAAAATATAACAAGTAAGAATGCAATGATACTTGGAACGGCTGGCTTTACCTCTTTGTTATGTGCTTTTGCTATTAAGGCTAGAGAAGAATTATTATTGGGAGAAAAAGTTAATGACGTATTAGTAACAGGGGCAACAGGCGGTGTAGGAAGTGTTGCGGTGATGATACTTTCTAAATTTGGTTATAATGTTACTGCAATGACCGGCAAGAAAGATAAATCTAATTATTTAAATGAACTAGGTGCTAAAAATATTATTGACAGAAAGGAATTTGAAGGCGAGTCCAAGTTGTTGGATAAAGGTTTATGGGATGGTGTTGTTGACACCGTTGGCGGAAATGTTTTATCAAACGTTATTTCACAAACTAAACCTAATGGAATTGTTGCGGCATGTGGAAATGCCGGAGGAATAAAACTAAATACATCGGTGATGCCTTTTATTATTAGAGGTGTTAAATTATGGGGAATAGATTCTGTAATGATTAGTAAAAAACGAAGAGAGTTTATTTGGGACCAAGTAGATAATCTTGTAGATTTTAATCTTTTAGAAAAAAATATAAAAACAGTTAATTTAGAAGAATTACTAAACACCTTTCCTGAAATGTTAAATGGAAAAACTTCTGGAAGAACTATTGTAGATTTAAATAAATAAGATGGATTGGGATAAACTTAAGATATTTCATGCTGTTGCAGAAGCTGGAAACTTTACTAAAGCAACATATATACTAAATTTAAGTCAATCTGCTATTAGCCGTCAAATTCAATCTCTAGAACAGGAATTAAAAACACAGTTATTTGAAAGACATGCAAGAGGTTTATCCTTAACTGAAAATGGTGAGTATTTGTTTAAAAATGCACATGAAGTTATTTCGAAACTAAAAAATGTAGAGTCAAATTTAATGGATAAAAAAGATAAACCTAGTGGGAAACTAACAGTAACTACAGTTGTTAGTTTTGGTACTACCTGGTTAACTCCCAGAATTCAAGAGTTCATGAAGCTAAATCCTGAAATTGAAATAGAATTAATCTTTGATGACAAAGAGCTAGATTTAAGTACGCGCCAAGCTGATATAGGAATTTGGATGAGAAGACCTAAACAACTAAACCATATACAAAAAAAACTAATTGATATTAATTATCATATTTATGGTTCTGCTAAGTATTTAGAACAGTATGGACATCCAAAAAATTTATCTGAATTAAATAAACATAAATTTATTTCATATGGAAGAGGAACTCCTTCACCAGTCTTTAATCCAGATTGGGCTTTAAAATTAGGATCAAAAGATAATAAAAAGATAAAACCAATTATGAAAGTAAATAGTGTATATGGATTATTACTTGCTGTTCAAAGTGGGGTAGGTTTAGCTGCTCTTCCAGATTATATAACTACATCCGTGCCGAATATTATTAGAGTTTTGCCAAAAGTAGAAGGACCGAAAACAGAAGCTCATTTTGTGTATCCTCAGTCTTTAAAAAATACTGCTAGAGTTATTGCTTTTAGAAACTTCTTGTATAGTAAGATTAAAAAATGGGAGTTTTAACAATTACTTATATGTTTGGGTTTTAATCTTAAGTGTTGAGCCTTCTTCAATGGATAAAGTTTTTTGGTTTAAAACTCCATCAATATCTGCTGTTTTTTTAATACTTATTTTGTCAGCGCTTATATTACCTAACATTTTTCCACCAATTGAAGCAGTTTTTGATTTTATATTACCTTCAATATTTGAGTTTGAATGAGTCTCAATATCATCTGATTTAATATCACCATTAATTTTTGCATCGATTATTATTTTATCTTTTTCAACTACGTTACCATCAATGGAAACATCTGATAGTAATGTTGATATTTTATCTTTATTCATAATTATTAATATACAACTAAAAATATACTTAGACAAGTATTTTAAATTTTACATTAACTACTTATTTAGCTTGTAAAAGAGTATTCATGTTTTTTTGAAGGTTCTAAAGAATTATCTTTAATCAGATCAAGTATATTGTTATCATAAATTAATTTTAAGGGGTGTCTTAACAGACTGAGATCATACCCAAATAACCTGTCCGGTAATTCAGAAAGGGAAAGTAATGGATAACATTAACTCTATAAATCAGTCAACTGCATTAGTAACAGTTATTATAATAAGCTTAATTTTTACTTTAATAGGATTGGCTTACTCAAAAAAATATAAAGGTCTTAATAATTACTTAACAGCAAATAGAAGTGTAGGTTTTTTTTCATTATCCACAAGTTTAGTTGCTTCAGCTCTTGGTGCCTGGATATTATTCGGCCCAGCTTCCGCAGCAACTTGGGGAGGAATAGGGGCAGTTATAGGTTACTCTTTAGGAACAGCATTTCCTATGCTCTTTTTAATATTTTTAGGAAAGAAAATAAGAAGTGAATTTCCCAAAGGTTCAACTTTAATAGAATTTTTAAGAAAAAGATTTAAAAAGAGTTTATTTAAATTAATTTTATTAATGAGCATATTTTATATGTTTATATTTTTATGTGCTGAGGTTACCGCGATTTCGATGTTAATTAATTATATTTCAGGCACAACTTTATGGCTGACCTCATTAATAATACTAGTAGGTACTCTAACATATACTCTTTATGGTGGGTTAAGAGCATCGATATTTACAGATATTATACAGTCAGTTATAATTTTAGTTTTACTTTTAATCTCTTTAGTTTATTTAGTTTCATATACAGGTGAGCAATTTTCATTTGAATTTATTAATAAAGAAAAACCTTTTTTGTTAAATATCAATTATATTCCTAACTATACATCTGGGTTAACTTTTTTTATTGCTGTTGCAGCGACCAATCTTTTTCATCAAGGAAATTGGCAAAGAGTTTATGCTGCAAAAAATAATGACGTTTTAAAAAAAAGTTTAATAATTTCTTTTTTAGTAATAATACCAATAGTTTTTTTTATGGGATTTACTGGTTTAGTTGCTGTTTCAGTTAACCCAGAAGTTATACCTGATTTAGGTTTTTTCTATTTGCTATTAAGAGATCAAAATGAATTATTATCTATTATTATTATAATCTTAGGGCTTTCTTTAACTATAAGTACTGTTGATACTTTAGTTAATGCTATTTCAAGTCTAGTTATAGTGGATGGAAAAGCTTTGTTTGGATTTAATAATAAAATTAATTATTTAAAACTTTCTAAATATTTTATAATAGGACTTTCTTTTATTGCATTCGTTGTATCTTCAAAAGGATTTAGTGTTTTATATTTGTTTTTACTAGCCGATTTATTTTGTTGTGCTTTTGTATTAACAGTTTTTTATAGTTTTTATAATAAACAACTGAATGAAAAAATGGCATACACAGCAATAATTTCTGGTTTAATAGGAGGTTTTCTTCTTTTTCCAGCATCAGATTTTTCAAAAAGTTTGTTAGTTGGAGTCATGTTTCCTACTGAACTATTTCCTTCATTTGTTACACAATCATTGCTATTCTTTTCTTTTTTAGTTGCAACAGTTGTGCCAGTAATTGTTATAATAGGTCATGATTCCTTTAAAGGACGATAACCCAACTTCTACAAAACCTATTGTGACTTATTTCATAATTAGTTTATGTACTTTAATTTTCTTACTGCAACTTAGTACACAGTCATATAAAACAGGAGAATTGTTTTATTCATATGGTCTAATTCCTTCCGTATTAATGAACCATAATGAATTACCCTTAGATCTATATTCGATACCCAGTTTTTTAACAATTTTTACCTCTATGTTTATGCATGGGGGGTTCATGCATTTAATTGGAAACATGCTTTATATGTGGATTTTTGCAGATAATATTGAAGACAACCTAGGGCAGATAAAATTTATAATTTTTTACATTTTATCTGGAATGGGAGCGGCCATGACACAAGTTTTAATGGATACACATTCACAAATACCAATGGTAGGAGCTAGTGGAGCCATAGGAGGTATATTAGGTGCTTATTTAATAAATTATCCTAATGCAAAAGTATTAGTTTTAATTCCATTTGGTTTTTTTAGTCAACTTATAAAAATAAAAGCTTTATACGTATTAGGGTTTTGGTTTATTCTTCAATTTATATCAAGTGGAGGAGGAGTTGCTTACGCTGCTCATATTGGTGGTTTTGTTTCGGGAATAATTTTGATATTATTTTTTAATAAAAAATTTAAAAAAAATAAAGTTATTAAAGGTCCTTGGAGCTAATGAATTATATAATTCCATTTCTTATTTTAATCACCATTGTTGTTTTTATACATGAATATGGTCATTACTATGTTGCAAAAAAATATAATGTAGGTATTAGCGATTTTTCTATAGGTTTCGGAAAAGAAATATTTGGATGGAATGATAAATCGGGCACTCGATGGAAGATTTGCTGGATTCCTTTAGGAGGGTATGTGAAATTTTTTGGAGATCGCAATGTATTTAGTCAATCAGAACAAGACGAGTTAATTAAAAAGTATAGTGAAAATGAAAGAAAAAAATTATTTATATTAAAACCTTTGTATCAAAGAGCGGCTATAGTTGTAGCGGGTCCCTTAGCTAATTTTATTTTAGCAATAGTAATTTTTATAATTATTAATTTGTTTGTTGGTAAAGACATGACACCTGCAATTATAGATGAAGTTCAAAGTGATAGTCCAGCTTTCCAAGCTGGATTTAAGAAAAATGATAAAATTTTATTTATTAACAATAATAAAGTAGAAAGTATATTAGAAGTCTCTACCTTTATTAACACATCAGCATCAGATGTAATTGAATTTAAAATTCTTAGAAATAATCAGAAAATATCTATTTTAGTAAAACCTAATTTAGTTGATGGAAAAGATTCTTTAGGTAATTCTGTTAAAAAAAAGATGATTGGGATAAAGCTATCTACTAATAATAATAAATTTCAAAGGCAGCCTCTTGGACTTAGCAAAGCAATATATTACTCTTTAAAAGAAGTATGGTTTGTTACTACCACTTCATTAAGTTATGTTGGAAAACTTGTAACTGGGTCAGGAGATACATCTCAGTTGGGCGGACCAATAAAAATAGCTAAAATTACAGGGCAAGTAGCCGAACACGGATTCGTCCCATTTTTAAGTATTATGGCGTATATCTCTATAAGCTTAGGAATAATTAATTTGTTTCCAATCCCAATGCTTGATGGTGGGCATTTAATGTTTTACTTTTTTGAAAAAATTTTAGGAAAACCATTAAGTCAAAAAATTCAAGAAGGTTTTTTTCGAATCGGTTTATTTTTATTGTTTTCTTTGATGTTTTTTGTAACTTTTAACGATTTAAAGGATTTAGGACTATTTTAATTTTATTATTTAACCAATTAATAATTTTTAAAAACCTAATAAAATCAACACTTTTAACATAGTTAACTATATATTGTGTTGATATCTTTTTATTACACTGAAAAAAACATTGATTTTACTGATATTTATGTGAAGAGTAAAAAAACCACAAAAAAAGGGGTTAAAATGAATAAAAAACAACTAGTTGCAAAAATATCAACTTCAATGAATCTTAGTAAAGCTGATGCAGAGCGTCAATTCGATGGAATTACTGAGATTATTTTAAGCTGCTTAAAAGGTGATGAGCAGGTTAAAATCGCTGGCTTCGGAACTTACAAAGTAGCTAAAAGAAAAGCTCGTGTAGGTAGAAATCCAAGAACAGGGGAGCAAATACAAATAGCAGCTTCTCAAAAAGTAAAGTTCTTACCTGCAAAAGCGCTAAAAGAAATGTTTAATAAGTAAGAATCTAAAAACAGCCTTTATTTAAAATTTATTTTTAAAGGCTGTTTTTTTTCATTTAATAGTTTTCATTCTCGTCCCAAATTTTTTTCCAATCTATATTAGGTGGTAGACCATATACTGAGTTGATATTTGCGCAGTGCATAGAGAGCGATGGTATTGGTGAAAGACACGGTATTTTTTTATATATTTCGTGGAGAGGTTTTTCCCAGGGATCTTCCCATTTTGTTGCCATTTGCATTAAATTATTAAAATTATTTATCACAGTTTCCTTGCTAGTCAAAAAAGTCACTAGACTTTCTTCTACCAATCTCCAATGTTTTTTATGACCTAAAAAAATATTAGTATTATCATTTTTTATATATAAATAAGGGTAATCTGCAGGTAACAAAAAAACATCCTTTTTAAAAATAGTAGAAAATTTTTCAAAAGAAAAAAGCATTTCAACTATAGATTCTTTTTTATGAATATAATCATCTTCTACAAAATAGATTAAATCACTGTTTTCTTCTTTTACGATTTTTAAAGAGGTGTAAAGATTTGCCATATTTGCAAATTTGGCCGGAGTATATTCGCCAGAAATTTTTTCTTTATATTCATTTAAATTAATCTCAATCAATTTATTATTAATAGGATGTTTAGATAGAATATTTTTTATCTTAACTAGATCTTCTTTTTTTGAATTAGTGTCTGTAACTATAATTTGGTAACTTATATTGCTAAATTTTTTTTTGGCATAATTAATTGATAATAACAGTGAATTTAATGAACGAAAAGTATATTCATTTTTTTCTTTTTCAAATAATCTTTTTTTATTTTGATCCATTATTAATTCACTAGTGCAGCTGCGAAATATAATTTTTAAAGAACTTATCTTTCTTGTAATTTTTATTTCACCCAGCGGAACTGTAATTGATTTTTTACCTGGGATGCTAATCGAATCTCCAAGTTTTTTATTTAATGTAGGTACTTCATATTTATTCTGGTCAATTATTTCATATCCTATCAATCTACAAATTTTTATAAATATTTTCTTAAAGAAATTTGATTTAAGTGATTTAATTTGTTTTTTCATTTGATATTATATTTTATTAAAAAATTTAATTGACTCAATTAAACTATCTGGATTTGCAACATTTTTACCCATTATATTTTCAGCAACACCATGATCTGGCGAAACTCTTAAAAAAGGTAATCCTAATGTAATATTAATTGCATCAAAGTTAAATAACGCTTTAAACGGTGTAAGAACTTGATCATGGTACATACCAATTATTACATCAAAATTATTTTTTTTTTCCATCATAAAGCTTGTGTCAGGTGATATTGGTCCTTTTACATTAATTTTAAGTTTAGATAAGGCATTAATAGCATTTTTTATAATTAGTTTCTCTTTAGAGTTCTTTAAAGGAGTAAAGTTATGAGGATTTAAACCTAGTATAGCGAACTTAGGCTTTTTCCCCAAAACATTATTATAAAAAATATTAATAGTTTTTACTTTTTTAATTATTTTTATTAAGTTAATTTTTTTTGGTACATCAGATAAAGGAATATGTGTAGTTATAGGAGAAACTGATAGTTTTTTATTAAAAATTAACATTACTTCATTACCTTTCATGTTAATTTTAGTAGATAGAAATTCAGTAATTCCCTGGTGATTATTTTTAAATAAAAATTCCTTTGCAACAGGGCAATTAATTAATCCGCATATTTTTTTTTCTTTTACTAATTTTAAAGCTACATCAAAACATTTAAATATATATTTATTGGACTTACTTGATATTTTTTCATAAGGTTTTTTTTGTTTGTATTGAATATCATATATAGGTAATTCAGGACCTTTTAATTGGCTTATTTTAAAATTATTATTAATTTTTTTAAACTTAATTTTAAATTTTAACTTTTTATTTTGCTTAAATAAAAGATTATAACTTCCAATTACAAAAAAAGGTCTATGATTGTAATTAGATCTTAATTTCCAGCTTTTAAAAATAATTTCCGAAGAAATACTATTTGGTTCTCCAGCAATTACTGCTATTGGTTTATTCATTTAAAAAATTTAACAGTGACAGTTTTTTTCAAATTATTATAGTGAGAGATTGAATACATATTTAATATTTTTAGTTTTTCTGAATATATTATTTCTTTTTTAGCATCTTCTAAATTTATTTTTTTTTCAATTTTTCTTTTGTCTCTAATTTTAAAAAAAACAATTCCATTGGGTAATATCATAGGTTTTGATACATCCCCAAGTACGGTATTTGATATAATAGACTTTAATTCTCTTGATATAGTATTTTCATCTAACCATCCTAGGTCACCTTCATTCATTGAAGACTTAGAAATACTTAAATTTTTTGCAACATTTTCAAAACCTTCATTCATAATTTGATCATTTAAATTCCTTGCAGCTTCATCTAATTTATCTTCCTCAACGGGAGGTATTACAATTTCTGAAATTAAGTATTCATATGTATCTGGTTTTTTTTTCGATAATATAAATTCTTCATTAATCTCATCTTCATTAATTAAAATTCTGTCTTTATATAATATATAAATTAAACTATTCCAGTAAAGCTCTGTTTTAATATGATTTTCAATAAGTGAAAAATCTAATTCATTTGATTCACATATGTTTTTAAGAGTTTCTAAATCAACGCCCACTTCTGCAGCTAAAACTTTTAAACGATTTTCCAAATCTTCAGGATTATATTCCAAAAGATTATATCTTTTTATTTCATTTTGTTTTGTACTTCTTTCTATAATTGATCTTACAGCTTCTTCTTGTAATTTGTCTCTTTTTGATACTGAGTAATTTTGTTTAGTTAAAACTAATATTATTTTTATTTCATTTATTACGTCAGATTGGGTAATAGCTTCGGTTCCAACTATCATATATAGAAAATCTTTAATTTCTGCCTCTACATTTTTATTTAAAATTAAAAAAAGTAGCATTAAAAAAAATATTTTTTTAATTTTAATCATTGTTTTAGAGGAAGAGAATTTATCCTAGTAAAAGGCACAAACGAAATTGTAAACATTAAAGAATTTTTTG
>Ga0114996_10006770_pt1 | contig 13118 bp, 6 predicted proteins | sample ArcticOcean_MG_C_4_FD_87039 | JGI IMG/M metagenome (GOLD analysis project Ga0114996, IMG submission 87039) | Marine microbial communities from western Arctic Ocean - ArcticOcean_MG_CB4_134 | ecosystem: Environmental > Aquatic > Marine > Oceanic | place: Arctic Ocean: Canada Basin | collected... | reverse complement strand
TCCTTCACGTCAGAAGACACCATGATCACTCGGTCAAGAGATCCCTCCAGGCTTTCCGCGCTGAAGCTATCGTTCTCAACCAGATCTAAACTCTGCGTAGCAGGCACGTCACGAATGATGACAACGGTAGATCCGCTAGCAGGGGTGTTCCCCGTAGTGAAGGTCACATTCCCACCAGAGGCCGTGCCAGCGCCACTAACGGTATAGTGTGTGGTGAGGGTCTTCAGGGTTTCCGCGCCAGTGGCCGTCACCCTGATGTAGACCTTCAGGTCAGCATCCGTGGTAATGGGAAAGGCGTAGGCGAATACAGTCGTAGAGCCATTGCCGCTGTAGGAAACTTTATTCGTAGCAGATGATACTGTCATTGATTATCTCCAAGAACCACGGCTTATCCACCCTGATATATACTAAGTCGTTCAGCGCCCTCGTGTTCGACGGCATCAAAAAGGGAGTCTAACCCTAGTCGAGAATTTGTTAATTGGGGCAGTCGGAGATAAAACAAACTTTGCCAAGGGAGCAACTTATAGGCATTAGTCGCAGAGCGCGAGTTAAAATCGTCGCCCATAGCATAAGAGCCGAGATCTCCAGCAAGTTTCCCAGCGCGTATTAGCTGTCCAACGGAAGCCCCCATAACAGAGGATGCTTTCCATCTTGCGCTAGAGTTAAATGTGCGCACTCCAAGTGCAGGACGTAGGCCAACATTCATAATTGCCTCTGATTGAGTATTGGCAAACATGAACCATGACCCGATACCGGATTGATCGAACCCGTCAACAAGAAATTCTGTTAAATTCTCAGGGCCTGGGCTGTCGTAACTCCAATCTTTCAATGTTTTAACCATGCCGCCCAAGAGTATCATGGTAGCGACCCCCATAAGCTCCGTCGAATCCTTGTTCTGCAAGGATGGGATCAGCACTCTGCCCCAAGAAGCGGCAATAAATGATTTATATATGCCAAACACCCTGCCAATGTGAGGGTATAGTGCCGCCGCCTCTCTCTTAATACGGCCTGCCTTGCCAAACTTGCCCGGGCGATCCCCCGCCTGCGCACCGGATTCTTTGAATGCGCCAGCGTCCACCTCTTCTTTAGTAAGACGCCTGCCAAGAAGGCTCTCTTCGACAGCATCAGAAAACGCAGTTTTCCTTAGACTCAGGGGTATATCTCCAGCCCCAGGCGTCACTATCTGCTTGTCAACCTCACGGGAAAGAACCCGTCTAAGATCATTGTGGAGCGCGCCTACATCAAATCCAAAGCTAGTATCTCCTAAATCCCAATCAGAGGCATTCGGTATCTCTACGCCCCTAAGTTTTTCACCGTACTTCTCGTGTAGGGATAAAAGACGCCCCATGAAATCTTCATTAACGCCTGCGGCGTTCAGCTTTTGAATCTGCTTTATGCCAAGTTTACCAGACTTGTAGCGTTTCAAATCCTTGATAAGCCTGGAAGTCGTTGCTATGCCAGAACCCTGCTTAACAATGGCATTCCATGGATTAAGTATATTTATGACAAAGTTTATATCGGTAAGACGACCAGTAAGCCGCTCTAAGCCAGTATATCTAGGGACATCGCCGTGTTGGATTATAGCCTGGACTCTAGTAGACAGGGCAATGTCAAGACCAACTCCAATGTCATCCCGCATCGACCGCATCTCTTTACGAAATCTCTTAAAATCGGCAAATGCAAGTTGCAGCGTGTTCAGAGATTCAAGTTTATTAACCATCACAATGCGACCAAGATCCGGAACGGACGACACCATAACATTGCCCATAAGGGATAAATGGGTCATATCCGTCAAAACTCTGGCCGATCTCGCAGATATCGCTAAGGGATCTGAGCTAAGAGAGTAGACCCCTCTAATGACATCCCGAATAGCCGACAGCTTTTCTATATCCTTTTCAGCACTCTTGGTAGTCTCAACTGAAATCTCCGACTCCTTGCCTAGAGTACTCGCGCCACCATCCTGAGATCTTGACGCTCTGTCGGGAGCTTGGATAAACTTATTAATGACCTTTTCTCTAGGCCCGCCGCCATCAGTCCACGCTTTCTTAGCATTCTTAACAGCAGTTTGACGTATCGTTGAAAACTGCCGCGCCATGTCTATATTTCCAAATGCCTTGGTAAACTCTATATCCGTATGCATCTGTGGCATCCACTGCTTCAGAATTGAATTTATATCATTCTCAAGAAATGATCTTCCACTACCGCCAAACTCTATATTTTCTCCAGCAAGAACAATATCATCCACCCAAATACTGCGGCCCTTAAACGTGCCGCTAACACCAGCGCCCTCAACATCAAAATCTTCCACACTTTGGAGTCTGCCAGAAGCCTTAATAATCTGATTCCTGACTGATCTAGAATGAGCCTCGTAATTCCCCACCATTTTTTTCACATAATCAGGAGCGTCAGCCCGCGAAGAATTTTCAATTTGCCAGCGGGTTATTACTGTAGTAGCTTCCTCAATATTGCCATTCAAGACATCATGCATGTAAATTCTAGGCAAAAAACTTCTGGAGCCGAAAAGATCTAATTCCTTGGAGCCAGACTTGCGTCTGGCAATCTTGAACAAACCCAATCCGTCTGCTTCATCAGATAGTCGTGAAAATATCTGCCTTAAATAATTGATCTGCTTCTGTATAATTGGGTTTTCATCATAATCGCCGTAACGAAGACCCCTGGAAATCCGTGCTCTATACTCAGGTATATATCTAGATCTGTCAGTTTCACTCTGCTTGAAGACACGCTCCTTCTCGGCTTTAGTGAATTCTGCGACAGTTTCTGGATACGCAGGGGATCTATCAGTCTCTTTGCCCAATCTATAATCCATTAGCGATTTATCATTCTTGCTAATAGCTTCTGCTAGCTCAACACGGCGCATGTTTATGCCCGTCTCGATATCTCCTGGCGTAGTGTGGCCGCGCGTATTACCGACATTCACAGGAGTTGGGACTAGCCGCATCGTGTATAGACGAGTCGCTGCATTGAGGGAATTCATCCCATGCATCATAGGGTTCGCTTTTATCTTCTCTAGTCCAAGCGCCCCAACGAGTTTCGATGTCCAACCAAGATTTCCAATGTACTGCTCATCAGAATATCCGGTAACTCTGTCTATATCAGCGCGCTGCGCTGCGCTTTCTTTATTAGACTGACTGATAACATCTTCTTCGGAAAGCCTTTGAGGCCCAGCAACACCCTCAGAATCTATATAGTCAGGATGGCGATCAGCCTTCGCATGGCCAAACCCGCCCTCCTCAACCATTTGATCTAGAATCGTAGAATCTCTAGTCCCATCAGGCCGCAAGCTGTCGTACTTATCATGGATCATATCGGCATGAGAAGAATGGGCATCAATAGAAATCGGCCTATGAGCAATCCCCTGGTACGACTGAGAATCCAGCAGCGCTAAAGCATAATCATTAATGCGATTTTCATAAGCTACAGTAGACTCGCCCTTAGACTGCTTGTGCACAGTATGTAAATATTCATGCTGATGAACAAAGTCGCTCCACTTCTCAAAACTAAACTCGCCCTCATTGGCTAATTTATGCGGCTCCCTAAAATGATCATTGTCTAAAGCATCCACGCGCACCTTTTTACCAGTGACCTTATCTGTAAATTCCTTGGGCGATCTCCAGGCCCTACGCTCAAATTGGCTCTTTAACTGCGCTATATCTATATAAATAGTGTGCTCGTTTTGCCTGTAAAATGCAGGCTTGTTGCTAGGGTTCGTCGTATAAACAAATGACGCCTTCTCATTCCACTTGGTTTGCGGCCTGATCCCTAACTGATTAGCCTTGTCTGTTCCCGGAAGACCGAAAGGAATATGGTTGTCCAACTCCTGAACAACAAGATCTCTGAGCCCCTCAGGATTGTGCCTAAATCGTCGAGCAACAGAATGAAACCCCATCCCAATAGCTGAGGAAAGAACCATATCGCCAATAATATTTAGAGAAGATTCCTCTATCGTTCTGCCAACCTGAGTCTCGTGCAAGATGACTTCATTCGTTGCCGTAGCTATAAGAGCCGAGCTAACCGCTCTAAAGGCAGCGCCCATCACAGTAGTAGATCCGCCAGTGAAAAGGCCCACTGCTAAATTCATCGGGTCAACCGTTCCCACCATAAGACCGGCGACCAGACTGGAGGTTAGGCCAGATTCCGCAAGGATGCCCTTCTGGGAATCCTCCCAAGATAATTTTTGCTTCAGCAGGGAATAGTGCGTGTCATTCTTAGCTTCTTTTAAAGTATCGAACAGATGGATTTCATCGTTATCCAACATAGTCTTCATTGGATCAAATCTAGGATCTTTATTGCCAGTCTGACCCTCAGAAAACCTAAGAGTGTCCCAGTTAAAGTGCTCTAAGCCAAAAATACCATTGATTCTATTGCTAGCTAAGGGAGACTCAAGATTCCACATAGACTCCAGTGTCCAAGAGAACGGCACATCGTTCCCATAGCCAGGGGACGAGTCCAGCAGACTCGTTCTTAGGGGGCTCCCATAAGATACCTGTCTATCTAAGGCCATTATTCCGCGTAGCCCCCAAGAGGCGTCTGGAACGGTACAGCGTCGGATCTACTGGTGTCGTTTAACTTTAGGGATTGCATATGGGAAATAACATGCCCCATATACTTCCCCCTTAAAGTATCGATTTCAGATTCAGGCACAACATTCTTATCCCAGGGATTACCAGCAGTCCAATTCGTGAGCGTAACAGTAGTTCTCTTGGCGCGGCTAGTAAGGCCGCCCCCGAGTAGGCTATCCCTAATATCCGCTATCTTTGTTTTAAGCGGAATCTGAGCAGCGGGAATAATAAATTCCACGGTGTAGCTTTTCATACCGCCGAATTTTCTGGCAGGACTGCCCGGACCACTGATGGTGTTGGGGACAATTCTAACGCCGTTAGGGGGCCCATTATTTGTGATGTTCTGCCACACAGAGTCTGCCAGAGGATCATTTTCAGAGGTCCCCCAGACGCCCGCTCCCCGCTCACCAATAAGCGGCGCAATGGGAACGCTTGGCGATATAGTTTCTATGCGGGCCAACTCCTTTTCAGAAAAGAAATCTTCCCCCAGTTCAGACCTGAATCTGTCGTTGACGAATTTTGCAAAATATCGGACAGGCTCCTTCCCGAGGTTGCCTTTTTCAAATGCATTTTTTATGTCACCTATATCAAAGCCACGTCTTAGCTGCTGTACTGTAATTCCCTGAGCCATGCCCTTCTGAATAGCCTCTATAGTCGCAAGCGACTTCAGGATCGCACTTTTATTCTGCAGGGCGTGTTTAGGCGACACGCTCTTCGCTAGGTTGTTAAAGGACGGGTAAGTATTCCCCTCAGGCGGGTGTTCAATAATAACAGAGGTCGGAGAGAGCTCAGGACCGGCACCAGTTACCATGGACGAAGCCCCAATGTCGCCCCGCAGCCGCCCCGCTTGGGATATCTCCTGAGCCTTACTGGTAATATAGGCTTCGAAGCCCGCCGTATTAAACTTCACAGCGGATTTAATTTTCTCTAGTCCCCGCATGACGAACGCCATTTCCACGAGATTGTCATCTCGTACGGTTTCAGGGCCTGTCAAGTATTTATAACTATGCATTAACCCCGTAAAACCGCCAAGCGCCTTCTTAAGAACGCTCACTACCTTGTCGCTGACCTCTACGTCAGACCCAAAAATAGTTCTGAGCGGGTTAAAATTAGAGGCAGTATTCGAAGACGCGCTATCAAAGGGGTCCGAATCGAGACGTTTTATAAGCTGGCCTGCCGCAGATCCGTCAGCAGGTATAGCGTCTACGAGATCGGCGCTGTCAGGCCCCGTCCTGTTAATAATACGGCTCATAAGTGCAGCTCGCCCCGTGTAATCAGAGGGACCGTACGCCGATGATCTGTAGGCAGTCTCCCAAGCATGGGAAACTTGCTGAAGGTCCGGGGGCACGCCTATAGAGTTATCAGAAAGCGTATTCACTATTGAGGAAGCCATCGCCCCCATCTCAAGATTCACCTTCGCATCTTCATGCGAGTCAGAAGCTTGCCGACCAGAGAGTGCGGACTTCAGGTACTCCCCATCTTTCATGGCAAGGCCGGGAAGAGCCCTGAGTACGGCCCTATACCTAGCGCCATGCTCACCTGCCGGATTGTTAAGAGCTAGATCCCTGACAGTCTGCGGCGCTCCGCCAGGAACGCCGATAAGCTTGTTCAGCCCAGCGCTCTGCCTAAGAGACATTACAATAGCGTCCGTATTACCCTCGAAAAGACGCGCATTATTAGGGTCTAGCTGGTTGATTAATGTAGTAAGACGGCCCCTTTCTTGCTCTATGGCACCTCTGACCTGGGAAAGAACCCCGCCTCCGGAATCCGAGCCCTCCTGAAGTATTGAAATCTGTGCGGGCAATCGCGGGATAACAATATTTGGGTTAGCGTACGCCGGTCCTGGAGATGGGCTGGCAATCGTAATAGATCCAGCCCCAGGATTGTCTATCTGAAACTGTACACGCTCTATAAGGGCAAGAGCAGCCGTCGCATCTTCAATGCTGGCAGAGTAGCTGACGGCAGCTAGATTGTCTCCTATCGAACCTACACGGTCCATTAAAGCAGAATAGAACCCAGCAGTCCCTAGGATATTCCGCTGTATAGCCTCGTCAGAGGCAGGCCCCAGACCAAGGCCGCGTGCTAAATCCATAAGGGTCCTGGCATTCTGACGCAGGAGATCCTCAGGAATAGGCCGACCATCGGCAATGTACACGCCAATAGCCTTAGCCTGAGCCCTGGCGGCAGATTTGCCCTGATCTATTCTCGCCCTTACCTTAGCCGCAGATGCGGTGGCTACGGCTCCTTCCCCGCCGGAGTTATTAAGAATAGACGCAAGAATTGGATAACTACGCAGATCACCATAAACGCTATCTAGGATCTCTACGCCAGAACCTTCGGTAGTAATAGCCTTCTGCAAAGACTCCCCAAGCTGTTTGCGGTAGGCGCGTACGCGGTCGTCAATCTCAGGAGGCGTCATCACTCCAACGGCCTTTTCTGAGAACCTCCGCAGGAGGCCGTCCTTCCAGTACTTATTAAGGAACTCCTGTAGTTTAACAATGTCATTTGCGGAGCTTGCGTGGTCAAGCTTTCCGAATGTAGACCGCAAGTCAATCGTCAGTGCGTCCATGTCGGACGACATTTTATATAGAAGATCATCCTTGCGCTGTTTTAAGACGACGGTATTCGCGTTGCCCTTCTCGGCGGCAATTACAGTGGCGATCCTGCTGTTGTAAATATTCTGCTGATTCACAGAAAGAGTATTGAGGAGAGCAAAGAACCCGGCAGGGTCCTTGGTCCTCAGACTATGTATGTAATCAGCTGCGTCGGAGAGGGTTTCAGGGCCAGCGGCATTCTCATTGCCGGTAAGGGTTAGCCAATCCAACGCCATCTTGTCGTACATCGGGTTTAAGATTGCCTTGGCCGACGTGTCATACACGGCCTGCACAGCTGTCGCCCTGGACCCCGTGTACAAGAGAACCTGACTACCGTCCTTACCGGAGAAGGTGGCGGCAAGCATCTTGTCTGTGTGCTCCCCGAGTTTCCTAAGCGCTTTAAGGCTGGCGCTGGAATCGCCGCCCTTGACGCCGGAGCTCTGCGTGAGTTGCTTTTGTAGTCGTTGCAGGGTGTTATTCAGGCCGCTCTCCTTATCAGAGCCCTCCCCTATCGCTATATTCCCGGCGAATTCTTCGGCTCCGTGCAGCCCAACCTTGCGCTTTTGCAGAGCTTCCTGGTTAATATGCTCAGAATAAAGGGGATTCGACGCTATATCGTCCAGAAGACTGATGTAAGATCGCGCATTTTGGGGGTCATATCTAACTATGTGGTCAAAGAATGCGCCCCCGATTGCATCGGCGTAGGTCTGAATCAGGGATTTCGTATAGACAGCCCCAAGCTGCTTGTCGTTTAAAATTCCACTATTTGGAGAGTCCTGCGTGCCATTCACCGTCGATAGGAAATCGTTAGCAGCGCTAGCCCTGGCTATATCGAACTTTCGTTTCCCTGACGCAGATGAGTCGCCGCCGATATCGGGATCTAAAAGCTTACGCTGTAAAGACGCTATATTCTTAGTGACGGTCTCCGTATGGTGACGTTTCCTCGCATCAACTCTCCCCTTCTGAAGGTCTTCAATCTTATTTCTACGCAGGCTTTTCCTGTAGTTATCCAGCCGTTCGTTAGAATTAGTTACGCCAGACAGCCAATTTGTAAAGATATTGCCCGACCCCGTGGCTTTTTCCATCGCTGCCTGAGCGGCTGAGTCTGCCGCGTATTCCCAGGCATCGGGGTTGTTCATGGTGTCTCTATGCGTCTTGGCTGTTTGATATGCGGCCTCGTGGGCATCTCCTATATCAACTCTGGCAACAGACTCTGCCGCAAGAACTGACTGATTGCGTTGTTGTGCAAGGAAATCTAAGCCAGCTAAACTAGCGTCTTTTATTTGAAGATACTTATTGTCCGGTCTACCGCCACGCGCAGCCTGGAACGCATTGAGAGGCACTTCTTTACGCGACAAGGGAGACGTGATTCTCCTGTTGCCGAATATAGCCTGTTTATTAATTGGTCGAGTCATTACTATATACCTTAGGGAGGATTCATACGCGACAGACCTTTCATGGCCGTCGAAAACGCGCCAAGTTCAGCACTAGTCTGGCTAACTCGAATAACCTGAGCGCCGCTCTCCAGAGCATTGATCTTCGCATCGCGTTCAATATTGCGGATAATAATAGATAAATCATGATCTCTGATAGCTACATCGTAACTAAATCCAAGAGATTCCCTATCAGCAGCAATATTTTGGGCCGCGATAAAGGCGTCTGAACGAGACTTCGCTATATCTTCATCAAGTTTCTGTTGAGCTTCATACACCTGAAGTTTCACCCGGGACTTTTCCAAGGCGCTACTTATAGAGGCATCTCTCGCCACCTCGGCAGTAGCTCCACCACTAGCATGCACTCCAGCCCCAGCAGCGCGGGCACGTACAGTGCTGACATCCTTTGCAGCTTCCCTATCTCTTTGAATAAGCAATATGCTAGCTTGCTTTTCAAGAAGATCTGTATTGTCTACATAGCTCTTCTCATTCGCTGAAACAGCAGACAAGACCTCCTGCTCTCGCCTATCTATAGTCTGAAAATCAAGAGTTGTCTTATCTCTCAAAGCAACCGCAGACTCCACATCTGCAATTGCCTCTATTTCCGCAGCTGCTTTTACATGCTCTATCTGCTGATAGCCGCTTGCAATCTCTACTCCAGCAGACTTCTCAGCAGCCTTGCCCGCCTTATAAGAGCTATAGGTACTAGTAGCAAGAGCAGTAGCGGCTATAATAGTTGCAAATGCTACCATAAAATTATCCCTCGCTTACATTCATGCCCATAATAAGGGCCGTAAGATTAAAGGGGAGAGGCTGTGTGCCGGATATTGTAATGTTTCCGTCACGATCCCAGCTATCATCCGGTGTATAGCGAACAGTCCCAGTGAATAATGGCAAGGCATTCCCCATATCGTCGGCAGACGATCTATAAATAATACTATCACTATTGATAAGACCGCCACTGGAGGCTCTAAGATACAGCACAACTTCATGTACCCGTCGTAGCCTGGAGAGCGCTGCTCCTGCCTGTGCACCGAACTCTGGCGGTAGTGTGGTCAGTGTATGCGTGTAGGGCAGGCCAACCTGCGCAGAGGCTCCAGCAGGGGATATGGCAATCGCAGCACTGGAGACAATCTTATCAGGCTGTGGGGCGTCAGCTACTTTCACTGCCACCGTTTCACCCTCAAGATGGGCAAGGCCCGTAAGGCTAGAGGTAGAACTACCGGCATATGTAAGGGTGGAGTCAGTGTTCAGAGTCGAGTCAATGTACTCCACATACCTTTTGGTAGCGCCATTGATGGTCCTCTTCACACCTAACCACACCTGATCCACGTAAATACCTGCTGTAATATCCTTAGGAATGACAGCGATGCTCTCAACAATCGCAGCCGTCTCGTCCGTTGTGACTAGCCGCACGGTGTCCGATATGCTCAGTGCCGTCGGTCCTGTACCAAGCCTTTGAGTTTCGGTGATGGTTACTACGTTCGCTGCTGGATTAGCTACCGTGAAATCACTATGAGCATTGACGGCAGTGTAGATATTATCTGCCGTCGTATCGTTGGATTCATTAGGACGCCAGCCATTTGTAGTCGCGGGTGCGGCCCCACTTGTGACTTCTGAAGTAAAGGTCACCGTATCACCATTAGACTTGGTGATAACAATGTCCGTTCCCACAGCTATATTCGCATAATCGGTCACGGTTATGGTTGCTGAACCCGCAACCCCACCAATGGTATGAGCGTGCCATGCCTGTATCTTCTGATCAGGCTGGTAGGTAATTGCCGCCAACGTGCCGCTAGACAATACAGCCCAGACGATAGGATCTGGTGTCCGTTGAGCATCAAAATGAGTGATTCCGCCAGACGTTATGTCTTCTGACAGGAGGGTCAGATCTGGAGCCTGGAAACTATCAGTCAGGAAATCGAATGTGACTTCATGCATCTTCTCACCGCCACGCTGGACAAACAGCAAGGCATTCTTAATCGGTACAGGCTGGATTCTCGCAGACCCTTCGGACGTTTGCTGACGCACAATAACATTGCCAGGAGTGATAGCCGCTCCACTCGTGCCTCTAACCTGCCATTCAGCCCCCACAGTCCCTATGAATAGAGAGTTCCTGGCCTGACTGAGCCACTGGATGATGTTGACCTTGTTGGCGGCAATCGTGAAGGGTATTGGATCGTCGTCATTAGCGCCTGGAGTAAAATTCTCGTAGTCATCCACCTTGGATATCCAGACCGTCTGCGGCCTATGAGTCGAGCCAGCAAGGCATAAACGCTGTTCAAAGAATGTTATGCAGCCAGGGTACCCACGCTCTATGGAGAAGGCACCCTCCCGCCAAGTCGTAACAGCGGACGTGCCGCCTAAGGTCGATACCACCGTAGCGGTAACGTGAGTCGTATCCGTGAACCCGGTAACCTTCGCATACCCGGTCGTACTATTGGTAATACGGAAGAATGCACCAATATGACTCGCGGTAAATATAGCAACGGATGCAGTCAACGTGACGCTTCCCGTTGTCGCTGACGAGGCTATGGTCGTTGCCGTATCGTTATCATCTAGGTAGGGGCCATCAACAAAGACCACATCAGACAATGTAAAGGATGTGGCTGAATTACGGACTAGCTGACGTGGCGGATGGGATCGATGGACGATATACAGAATATCAGCAGACTGGGCAAACTGTAGATCGTCTAACTGAGCATCCGTATATGTCGTAGTTACCTGCACGGCAGACCCAGAGACAACCTGCGCAGACTGTGCGTAAAAACGAATGTAGTTATGCCCGAACTCAAGGCAGTAGGCATTGGTATCTGAATACTCAAAGGGGACTAACCGGAACTTCCTATCCGTACTGGCAGCGGAATCCTTACCCTCTGCGACATACATGGTCCCGAACCGACGCCCAGCACCGCCTTGCGGGTAGACAACCATATTAGTCAGCTTCTTCAGGGAGTTACGATAGCTCTCTATATCCACTCGGCCAAAAAGTCGGGGACTTATCTGGCCTCCAGTGAAGTTAGTCTGTATTGCATTTACGCGGGCCATCAGCCACTCGTCCACTTCCTCCAGTCGGAGGAAAAGTCGGTGCCAAATCTAACCGCAGAAAAATGATCTGAATTAATGTCAGGAGGCGCGCCCTCTTGCCCGTCCATCATGCGGCCCTCCCTCAATGTAATCCGAAATGTCTGTAGAAGATCCGTCTGCTTCTGAACTGATCCAGTAATACGATAAGCTATGGTGTGCGCCAGCTTCAAAGCAATCACATCAATAAGAAGCGGGTCCATTTCACCAACATCAGCTATGCGACTGATATATCTGATATTTACCGTACTCTGATCTGCCATTATGAGACGGCCTTCGACCGTCCATTCCCTGTCATCCAGATTCTCCACCTCAAGAATCCGTAGGCAATACGGATCGGTGGGTAACGTAAATTGATAAGACCACTCCCAGGCAGGGGAGTCGGTCAATGCAGCTAAACTAGCCCTGACTATGGACGAGTTCCATGGATGCATACGGAGCACTTGATCCCGACAATCCGCGTAGTGAGCATTACAGGCTCTGGCTCTATCGGTATTATCAGTAAGGGCAGTTATTGAACTGTCGCCAAGATACGTCAGTGCAAGATTGCAAATAGCCACTTCCGAGGCCGCCATTCAGACTCTCCTTTAACAGAAGGCGTGGGGACAGGACTGCTGGCCTGCCCCCACTCTCCGACTGCACCGAATTAACAGTGCCTGCATTACCGTCTTTCGACAGTAATTATCTAGTCAACAACGTAGAGTATCTGCAATTCCACGGTTCCCGTACCTGCGGCACCACCCATGGTGACGGTTACAGGATAACCAGCGTAGTTGGCATCGATCACGCTGTTTCTGCCGAGAGCCGAAGTGGCTGCGACAGCAACAGTTGTAATCGCGGTTGACGCAGCGGCAGCAAAAAACTCATCTGCGTCCAAGACAACAGCCGTGCCAGCAGCATTGGTATAAGCTCCGTGCCCTACGGACAAGGTTGTAGAACTAGCCATCGCATCGTGAGTTAGCGTCCCTTCAAGGACTCGCGCCCCGTCAGGAAGGTTAAACATCTCAATGACATCACCGGAAGCAAGGGATGCAGCTTCGTATAATGCGTATTCAACACGAACCCTACCGCCACTTTCATTTGGCTTGATCTTCTTAGACGGCGTGGTTTGATCCCAAGACGTCTTTTGCACTGAGTAGACAGTAGCCATGATCTATCTCCCTCTACTCGTTACATGCAATTTGGACTATCTTCTCTTCCTCAACGCGAGTTGCGCCAATGGACATAGAAAGATAGACCTGAGTTGCATAGCTTTTGTCATCACGTTCCGATACACGGCTCGTCACATCATCGCCAATGGCAAGACCAATGGAAGATGGTACGAAAGCATAGGCCAGACGACTTGGTGTTGCGTCTGTGGCCAAGCGTTGCGAACGAATGAAGGTGAACCCGGCGAAATCCGAGATCTCACCTTGCGCCAAGGCTTT
>Ga0114996_10006769_pt1 | contig 13118 bp, 11 predicted proteins | sample ArcticOcean_MG_C_4_FD_87039 | JGI IMG/M metagenome (GOLD analysis project Ga0114996, IMG submission 87039) | Marine microbial communities from western Arctic Ocean - ArcticOcean_MG_CB4_134 | ecosystem: Environmental > Aquatic > Marine > Oceanic | place: Arctic Ocean: Canada Basin | collected... | reverse complement strand
TGATGCTGCCTGTAACGCCTTTGCGTTGATCGCATCAGGCAGGGATTCATCTGTCACCAGATCGCCGGATGGCCAGGGTATCGAATCGGGGTTAAAAGCCCCTGGGGCAAGTTTGAGTAACGGCAATGAGCTAATATCGCTCGGATCCTGACCCGGGGACATGACGACGCAGCCAATACCGTCGCGGAATGCGGCGCTGACGCTGGGGCCAGCACTGCCGCCACCGACCGATACGGATTTCAACGTTGAATTAATCTGGTAGTCACCGCCATTGGCATTACCGACAATGCCGCCGAATCGCGCGCCCGTCAGATAAGCCAACTCCTGTTCGAAAATTTCACTGACATGGCGGTTAGAGGTGTAAAGGCCATTACACATCAGTACGGCTTGAAGGCCATTGCGCACTAATTGACGATTAGCAGAGAAATAGTCGTAACTGTTTTCAGCAGCAGCTAGTGAACCAGAGAGCAGGCTGATCAATAGCAAAGGGAACAGCCTAGGCATTAGCCACACGATAACCTCCTGTTAATAGCCCGGAGTAATAGCCCGGAGTAATAGCTCCCGAACATCTCTGGGCACTTAATGTAAGCATTTTAACAGCAATACGCCGTTTATAATCACTAGTGCGGTTTCACGCCTTCCGTGACCAGCTGCGTCAATTTCTTGTTATCAATATTGTAGTGAGCACCACAGAACTCACAGGTCAGCGCTAGCGTTTGACGCTCTTCGAACAATGACGCCAGCTCAAGTTCACCCAAGGAAACCAGTGCACCCGCCATTCGCTGCTCACTACAGCTGCACTGAAACCGAACAGATGTCTCGCCGAACATCTGGATGTTCTCATCAACAAACAAATGTTGAAGCAACACCGAATTGGCATCCGCCATGAGTTCCGGTCCGGTGATCGTGCCCGCGAGAACCCGGATGGTCTGCCAACGATCTGCCCGCTGCGCCAGGTCTTGTTCCATTTGCACGGGCAACTGTTGTATCAGCATGCCGGTTGCCTGGGTACTGTCTGCGCTAAGCCTGATAAAAGTATTCAGCTGCTCTGATTGTTGGAAATAGCTCTCAAGGCATTCCGCAAGAGTCTCACCCAGCAGCGGCACAATGCTTTGATATCGTTCTCGTCCGCGGGCTTCGACAGTGACGGTCAACGTACCGCCTGACAACAGCTGCAGTAGGTTCTTATCCATAAATGCATTCGCTGGCGCTGCCTCTTCGAGTTGCGCAATTCCACGGACGGCGCCTTCATGCGTCGCCTCGGCCATCAGTAATCGGATATTACCCTGCCCGTTTGCCTGGAGCGTTAGGCGACCCTCGAACTTGATCGTATCGCTCAGCAACAATGCAGCAGCCAGAAACTCACCCAGCAATTCCTGAACTTCGTGGGGGTAGTCGTGCGGAGCAGTCATCTGTTTAAAACTATCGCCCAGACGCACGATGTTCCCACGAACATCGGCATCAACAAAAACAAAGCGAGTCGAGCTATCCTGCATGGGTTCTATCATCTTTTTCGAGAAGGAAATTTCAGGATCTTGGCAAGCGTTCCACTTAAGCCAGTTTGCTCCGGTTCGCCGAAGCTGCGGTAGGCTCGCGAGATCAAAGGCGCAAGATCCGCATAACGCAGCCATTCATTGTCGCCAATAAATTGAACCTGGTGATAATCTTTGTCATACAGACCTGACAACAGATAGTGCTCGGTAAACGCCCTGCCCACTTCCGTCAGTTGTTCCGGTTTTAGCTCGCCATGGAGTTCAGTGGATAGAAAATCAGCGCCGGTCAGGTCCTGCATGCGAACCCGCGTAACCCCGCTTCCTGCAGCACGTTCAATATTTTCCTGAAAGAGCTGATTATTGATTAACCACGCCACATAGGCGCCGAGCTGTTCGACGTTACGGGATTCGCCGCCCAGCACCATTGATGCATAAGACTTCATGATGACCTAAGGATTGGAAATTTATAAGGCGTCTATCTTACGACATTCCTGCCGCGGTAGCAGTCGCCGATCACGAGCGGGATTCGCCCTGAACCTGAGGCTAACCCAGCATTCCTGCAAGTCGGTTGATAAGTGATTTGAGGTGATCTGAAGCAAGTTTGCCGCGATTGTAAGGCTTCGTTCTTAAAAATCTGATGCTACGAGTCACTAATTTCAAGTTTTTGTTGATGTGGGTTTGGAACGACGTGTCAAAATTTGGAGGGCGGCCGTAAGAATCCTGGCCTGGCAGGATAACTCGAGGAAGGACGATACTTGGCAAGCTACGCGGCAACGCAGCAACGCGGCTAATCCTTACTATCCAAGATAGTCAGCGTTGTTAAAAATGGAACTCTGCGGGGCAGTCAGCCAGTTGTGATCATCGTCAAGAATTTTGTGGCTGTCCTCTATGTCGAGGAGGCTGAGGGTATCGAATAATTCTTGTTTGCTGAACCGGTCCTGGGGTTCATGATTTAGGGTCATGTGCTCCTTGACCATCGGTTTAGCTCGCTCGGACCTTTCCAGGAGTATAGCAGTACTCGGATTCTTCTCATCGTATAGTCGAAACACTCTTATATTTATGGGGACTCCAGAATACTGCGCGATCAGAAAACGATGCAGCGCGCCATCGGTATCCTGCAGGTTCGCTGACGTCACGCGAGTAAAGTCAAAAACCAGAAATTCGACAGTTCCCTTGTCTTTTTCTGGTAGCTGCGATTGCGTGGTTAACATGGCAATCGTGCTCTCTGCGCCTTGAAATTCCCCGAAATGACGGATACAGCCAAGATGACTTTCCCCGTTATAATAGTATTCAAACACTGGACGCTACCTCACCGTGGGCATGGTGCTGATGACCTTATCGCTGCAGGAGAAAAACAGATATGACAGAAGAAATCCCCAACAGATCCGGAGACGCATTCACGACGGATGACGAGTCTCAAATTCTTAATACGATTGATAAATGGCTTGATAAAGAAGTTAAAGACAAGGTTTTAGCACTAGATCATGCAGATGAGTATCCCATTCAAATGGTGGAGCAAATGAAATCGCTCGGCTTGTTTGGGGCCACCATTAGTCAGAGATACGGTGGGCTGGGTATGCCGAGCTCCAGTTACGCGAAGGTCGTGACAGCTGTTTCTGAGGTTTGGATGTCACTCACGGGAATTTTTAATTCTCATCTTATTATGGCGGCTGCTGTTGAGCGGTTTGGGACGGAAGATCAAAAGCAAAGATTCCTGCCGAGATTCGCGACAGGTGAAATAAGGGGTGGTCTTGCGCTAACAGAACCCAGTTGCGGTACAGACCTTCAGGCTATTCGCACAAAAGCACATAAAGAGGGTGACCATTACCTTATCAACGGGTCTAAAACCTGGATTTCTAATGGTATTGAGGGAGATTGCGTTGCACTGTTGGTTAAAACCGATACGGAAATTCAGCCTCGCCATAAAGGAATGAGCCTGTTCCTTGCAGAAAAGGGGCCTGGATTTTCTGTGGGGCCTAAGCTTGAGAAGCTGGGTTACAAAGGTATCGACTCCGCAGAGCTGTTCTTTGATAACTATGTGATCGCTGCAGATAATCTAATCGGTGGTGAAGAGGGACATGGCTTTCATCATACTGTTGGGGGGCTGGAACTGGGTCGTATCAATGTAGCCGCCAGGGGTGTTGGGGTTGCCAATGCTGCCCTAAAGGCAGCTACGTCTTATGCCCAAATTCGCGAAACCATGGGCAAACCTATCGGCCAACATCAGGCAATACAGACGAAACTGGGAGACATGGCTACCCGTTGCCACGCAGCGAGGTTATTGGTCCAGGATGCTGCTCAAGCTTATGACCGCAGCGAAAGGTGTGATATGGAAGCTGGCATGGCGAAATTATTTGCTTCCGAAGCCGCAATGGAAAATGCATCCGAGTGCATGCGAATTCATGGCGCTTATGGTTATTCTAAAGAGTCCCATGTGGAACGCTATTACCGGGATGCGCCCCTCATGTGTATTGGTGAGGGTACAAATGAAATGCAAAGAATCATTATCGCCAGACAATTAATGGAAAGAAATCCAATCTGATAAAACCGTTTCTCTTTCTCTGGTAAAACCTTGGTCACAGCACGAGCGCGTTCACAGGACTTCTTAGACGCCTTTGGTTCACGGATGCTATGCATTCAGGCACTTTACAGTTCGGCCAGGCCATAGATGAGCTAATCAACCCTTCCGCTTGTAAGCCTAAAAATCAGTACTCAATCATGCTGTCGCGCCCGCGTAGCTCGGTAGACGGATCAGATTCGCCATTTAGGTAAAAGTTGCACTCTGTGTCTTCAGTGAAGAGCTGGGAAAATTCGTCCGCTTCCGCGGCATCCCACCTGAAGCTGTACGCCGCAGCGAGTTCTAGAAGCGCAGATCGGTCCGCAGCCGAAAGTAGATTACTCATATCCTGCGCCCTTATTTATAGTGGTTGGACGACGATACACATAATAGATTCGGCATTCATCAAGAAACCAACCTGGCATCAAGAAACCAACCTGGTTGATGTCGTTTAGCAACAACTTAAGCAATGTGTTCTGAATTGCAGCAACCATCGCCGCAACACAAGAATAAGTCTACAGCCCGAGTTCTTTAGACAATCTAAACACCACGGTTCACGCCGTGAAATTAGCCGAATGCAAAGGTCCGATTTGAGGGAACTAGGTTTTTACCCCTGCGCTATTGTTCGCGCGTTTCTGTAACTGTTCTCGAATGTTCGCATGGTATACCCGGTCGATTCGATATCCCGCGTAAATACAGGCGGCAATCAAGCCCCAGATCATAGCGAACGGTCCATCGAGTAAACCAAGTGCATAGATTTTGTCCGGGTGAATCTGACTGGCTTCGACGCCCTGCGGGAATTCGATGATATCCAAGGCGACGCCTGCAACAACATGACCGATTCCATTGGTTACCTTGGCGAAGAAGGTCCGTGCGGAATAGAAAATACCTTCCTGGCGTCGACCAGTATTCAGTTCATGGTCATCTGCTATGTCGGCCAAGGCTGACATGACACTGATGTTGAGTATCGAACCACAGGCCGACGCGATTGTGCCAAAAAACACAACGAAACTAACGAGCGTCCAGGTTGTGTTCTCGGGTGCCAAGTCAAAGAGTCGCAGCGTAACGGCGCTCGACCAGGCAACGCTAAGGCCGGCTGCAGACCAGACAATAGCCCATCGCTTTTCGATAATTTGGTGGACACGCGCAGTGACAGTGAAACCGATAGTGTAACCAAAGACGTTACCAAGAATGAGCCAGCCAATCTGTTGGTCGGAGAATTCCCAATAGAAAGTGAACATATATAGCCCCAGTGTTTCATGGGTGCCGATCGTAATAGATAAAAAGAACAGCCCTAGCAACAGGAAAAGATAGTTCCTGTTGCGCATTGCTGAATACATCTCCCGAATTAATTGCCGGGTACTGAAGCGCGGCAGATCATCGGGCACTTTCTTCATTGTTGGAATTTGACCCCGAGTCGCGTAAGCCGAGCCAAGCATGCAGACCATAACGAGACTGGTGCAGAATATAACCACCGGGTTGTAAGCCATCTGGGTCATACGGCCATCGTCGAAGCTTGGGAAAATGACAAACCAGACAACAACGTGCATGACAATCACGCCGATGTAAGTAAAAACATTGTTGTAACTCATGACTCGGGTGCGTTCGATGTAGTCGTCAGAGAGTTCGGCGCCCATCGCCAGGTGAGGCACAGCAAACAGGGTGGAACAGATACGCATCAATACGGTGAACAGCGCAAACCATGCGAACAGATGAAGACCTTCAAAATCAGCAGGCGGGTTGAAAATCAGGTAAATCGTGACAATTAACGGCAGGGGCGCCGCAAACATGAAGGGATGACGGCGTCCTAAGCGAGATCGCCAGCGGTCTGAAATCGAGCCGATGAGCGGGTCTGTGAATGCATCAGAGACAATACCGATGGTCACAGCAGCCGCAGTCAGCGTCCCTGAAAGCCCCAGGATTTGGTTATAGAAGAAAAATGTAAGAGCGTTAAATATCCAATTTGTTGCGGCCTCTCCAGTCGCACCAATGCCAAATGCCAGTTTGGTTGGCAGGGTTAATCCTGAAGATTTTGTTGTCACCGCGAGAAACTCTCAATCCTATGAACTTAAAACATAGTACGTGATGACCTTAGTATTAAACAGCCTGTCAGTATTGCCCGACGATGGGGTTACTGCGGGAGCAACCGAAACTGCACTACAGATAATCATTATACCCTGCCAGGATTTGTAGCTTCACATTGACGTTCTGAGGGGTGATTACCGACGGTTATCCAAAGGTGCCTGCGAGCGAATCGCAGACGAGGGCGGACTCGTCGCGGTACTAGACTTGCGTGCTGAACTTGCCGAAGAAGTCGCGACAGGAATCAATGCAAAAGGCGGACGTGCCATCGCGCTGACTTTCGGATGATGCTGGCTATATAACGGGTTCAGCAATTCCGGTCGAGGGAGGCTATCTCGCCACCTAAATTCAATGCGCCACAATCAATCTACTGATATGTAAGATGAACGAAGCCATTCAGCAGGGTAATGCTTTGGTCAACAGTCCCCAAAAGGTTCGTTCGAACGGCGCAGGCTTAGCGGCTTTTGCTTCGCCTTCTTGCGTTGGACGGCCTTGTGTTTCATTGACCTTAGCGGGCCCGCCGGTTCGCTCCTTCGCCGTTCTTGCCACAATGAGTTGCATGCTCGGCACAATGTTAAGGACATTTTCAAATACACCTCTGGCGGAAATCATATCCGCTGGCGCCAGTGGGTTTGGTACACCTTGAATCAACTTCTCCTCGCGCATTGGCAGTCTGAAACTGCTCTGATTATTGTTCCACCAACACCAGCCCCATGCTGGATTTTCATTCGAACCTGGCTTGGCAATCTGATCAATATAATATTTGGGCACCAGCCCGTCACCGTGTTTCAACACCAACTCACCCAACTTCACTATATCGTTTGCAGTGGACATAAGACCCGTCAACGGACGGCCATCCGGCAAAACCTGCGCGCGCTCTACCCAATGAGTGCTATTCATAGCGGCTCTTTCAAACATCCATTGTTTGCTCAACGCCTGCATTGACTGACCCGTTTGTTCCTCCAAAATTCGTTTTAAGTAGTTGTAGGCGACGTTGTTATAGCGCCAACTTTCACCAACCACACCTTGCGCTGCGAGCTCATCGTTCATCCCTGTCGTCATGTTGAGTAGAGTCTCTACGGTGAGTTTGGCTTCGTCCCACGGAGACAGTGAGGTCCACTCCGGGTCCATTAGATGATTAATCGAGTCACACGTTTCGATGAGATATTTGTCTTCCGCAACGCCGATCAGTAGTGACACCAGCCCCTTTTGGATGGCAAATACATCAACCGGCTCATCCGAAGTTGCGTCATCGATAATGGTCACACCTTGATACTTGACGACTAGTTGATGAGTGCCGCTTTGTTGTGAATAAGCGCGTACCGCGGCCAATGCAGCGGCATCAATGTTGAGTTGTTTCAATCTGATTTGATCGAGCGACATCTTTCCCCTTTCCAATAACTTGTTCTGGCAAAGCCGACCTTACCACTTGAAGCCAGGACACAAGACTGCCTTTTCACTGAAAACTTTCCCCGCTAAAGGCTTTCCCCCGCTAAAGGCTTTCCCCCGCTAAAGGCTTTCCCCCGCTAAGGGCTTTCCCCCGCTAAAGGCTTTCCTGGATCTTTGATCGCGACTGTGACCGGTGCAGTTGCAACTAATTCACCCGACGGTTGTTCTGTGATGCCTCATGTTTCCAGACTTCACAGCATGTTTATTCGAGACCCTGCCATTGCGCTTTTCAAAGGCCATGGGGTTTGCGAAAAATCCACGGGGATGCCTGACCGGGCCGTTCGCTGAGCGACAACCCCAGTGCCGAATGCAAAATTTGCAGCGGATCTGGACGAACCGATAAACCCACCTCGCTGCTATGCGAGAGATAGATCGTCAATATGACGTTGTTCTGGTAATAGATGCTGTGTATTGTCTACATTCTTATGAAGCGTACTGCACGTTGCTTACCCGAATGGAATTTTGGAATCTTATTCCTGACGCTGATCTCTAATAGAGTTTTCAAAGGCGTTTCAAACGCTACTGGCCAATATCGAAATTTCGTCAGTTAAAAAATAGTCATTAAAAAATTAAAGGCGTAAAAGAATATGAAATATGTAGGTCAGGGTAGATGGTTGGTAGTCGCAGCGTGCTCACTATTAATGCTACAGGGCTGCGCAAAAGAATCTGCCGCACCCACACCGGTGCCGGCGGCGCAAGAAAAACATCAGGGTAAGACACTTGCCGTCATCGTCCCGGGAGGAGGGACCTATAGTAGAGCGATATCAACAGATTCTGAGCAAACGCAGATATTTTTTGATCAAGGTCTTCGATTCGCCTGGGGCTTCTACTTTCCAGAATCGATTGCCTCCTACCAGCAGGCTTCATTAGCAGATCCAACACACCCAATGCCTTACTGGGGTATGGCACATGCCATGGGTCCAAACCCCAATAGCCGATATGGGCGCATGCCGGATGATCCAAAGGGTGAGGGTCTTAAGGCAATCACAAAGGCCAAAGAACGCATTGGACGTGCCAGTCCGATGGAGGCGCAGCTCATCAATGCGCTCTTCGTGTTGTATGACAAAGAAAGTATTGCCGATGACAATGACAGAGACAGGGCCTACCTCGCTGCCATGCGAGTGATAAATCGTGAACATCCGGATGATTCCGATGTTGCTGCACTTTATGCCGCCGCCTATATGTCGATTGCACGTTGGAACTACTGGGACATTGAAGGTCAACCATTGGATGAAACCCTGGAAGTAGCCCTGGCGCTAGAACACATTATGGAAACTGACATGACCAATCCGGGTGTTTTGCATTTGCACATACACCTGGTCGAATCCTCACTGGCACCTGAGCGGGCATTGAGTTCTGCAGATGGATTGGAAGCAACCGTTCCAATCGCGGGGCATGTTGTTCATATGCCATCACACATTTATGTGCGGGCGGGTCAGTATGACAGGGCAATTGACAGCAATGTTCGATCACAACAAAAAGACCAGGAGTTTGCTGAGATATGGGGTGATTTAGCCCTGCCTAATCTAGGCACTTATCCACTTTCACATAAAATCCATGCTGGTCATGCCATTGATTTTATTCGTTATGCCGCGACGATCCAGGGTAACTACGAAGTGGCCATTGATGCGGCTGATCAGTTAAAAGCCAGCTCGAAGGAACATCAGCACTCGATGCGTGGATACGAAAAAAATATGGCGTCGCCTTGGCATCTGAACAAGATATTCGGCAAATGGAATGCACTAATCGGACAAACCGCTTCCCATTCAGACACGCCTTATTTGCGGGGGATGTGGGCTTATTCGCTTGGAAGCGCCTATGCCAACACCGGCGATCTTGATGCAGCAGGTGAACAATTAAAAATCCTCCGAGCGATTATTGATGAGCCGGAAGTTGATAAGACGCGTATTACCGTGACATCGGTATCCGGGATTCTGACACTAGCGGGTCATGGTCTTGAAGGTGAAATTAAAGAAGCCAAGGGTGACCTGGAGGGCGCAATAGCAAGCTACCTGTTGGCGGTCGAGCTAGAGGACAAAGGCAACTACACAGAACCGCCCGCGTGGGCGCAACCGATGCGACATTATCTGGGCGCGGCATTGTTGAAAGCTGGCAACCCTGAAGAGGCAGAAAAGATTTATCGTCGCGATCTGCGTTGGAATGCCGAGAATGGTTGGTCACTTTATGGCCTTCATGAGTCTCTTGCTGATCAAGGCAAGACCGAACAGGCAGCTAAGGCATTTGCGCGTTACGAGGCGGCCTGGAAGCATTCAGACACGGCGCTGACTGCTTCACGAAAGTAGCAGGGTCATTAACGCAGGCCAAGATAGCCAGCAAGGTAAGCCTGAATCCGTGCAATGACATAAGTACGGCTTACTGTTACGTCAGCGCTAAAGAACAAGCGCTTATGAGTTATGCCGCAGCGTTATCGACATGAAAGCACTGGCTTATTGCGCTACAAAAAAGGAATCATGAACCGTTCTGCGCTCGACACCCCGGAAACCCCTTACTACAGACTCACTTGGTCCAGGCTGTTAATCATTTCCTAAAACAAAAAACGCGGGTGATCAGCACTAGACGACCTCAGGGTTGGGAATTTCCAAGGCGCCTATCTAAGACATTCCTGCTGCGGCAGGTTTGCAAGAATGCATATAGGCCATGCAGACTGATACTGTATGGACTTGATCATGGACTTGTTTCGCCATTACGCGCATATTTGGTGCGGATCAGAACTAGAACCAGAAAATTTTAAATACCCGATTTAAGAAAATCAAACCTGCATGCTCATCGGATCGTATTTCAGTCGACGGTATGAAGGGGCGAAACGGTAAAGGTACACTATGAAATACACTAACATCACTCCGTCGTTCGGCGTCGAACTTGCCGCCGGCACCCAGATGGCAGAATTCACCGATGACCAAGTAACTGCTTTAAAACAACTCGCAGCAGAGCGCGGTATTGTCGTCGTTCGCGAGCAAAAGATGGACATGAAGGGGCAGGCAGAATTCGGCCACCGCCTTGGCGCGCTCATGAACGCTCCTGTCAACAAAACGGACACCCCTGAAGAGCTGATTGTCATCCGTGCAGGCCCTAAATCCAAAGCCGTCGCTGGCCAGGGGTGGCATTCCGACGTATCCAGTGAAGCCGTAACGCCGGGGCTGTCTATGCTGCGAATGGAAGTGGTTCCGCCTAGTGGTGGAGACACCCTGTTTGCCGATATGTATCAGGCCTTCGAAACGCTTTCACCTTCTATGCAGACCTTTCTAAAGCAACTGCACGCGCTACATGAACCCAGGGGACATTACCTTTACCTAAGCGGTGCAAAAAAGCTTGAAGAACTGCCTTCCACGGTTCACCCAGTAGTCCGCACGCACCCGCTAACCGGACGTAATGCGCTATACGTTAACGCAGCGTTTGTTGCAAAAATTGTCGAGCTTAATTCGCGTGAGAGCGAGACCCTGCTGGCAATGCTATACGACCACGTAGCCTACTCTGTCAGCATTCAATGTCGGGTTCAGTGGGCACCGAATACCGTCGTTTTCTGGGACAACCGGGTCGTCCAGCACCACGCAGCTTTTGATTATCACCCCGAGGTCAGGCTTGGCTTCCGGGCTACCGTGGTTGGTGAAGCACCCTGCCTGGCGGATGTTAACTGACTGTTTCCCACGTGAAGGCAACTATAAATAGTTAGGTTACTGTAGCGAATCGCCCGACCCGCCGTCTCTTTATTTCTAATATCTCACCAGCAAAGGTAATGCTGCTTGTATAACTTGAGTCTCTACTAACATGCTGAAAGATCATCTCGCCCTAAAACCCGGCCAAATTGCGGGTCCTCTCGTCATCGCGGGTCTGGCAATCGCTGCGCAATTCATCGGGCTTGCGGACCTGACGTTCGACCGCGTGGCAATCCAGAGTGACGAGTACTGGCGGCTACTCTCCGGCCATCTCGTTCACACTAATGATTCACACCTAGCGATGAGTCTGGCAGGCGTTCTGGCCCTCTGGCTTCTACAAGGTGATGACTACAATGCGAGGGACTATCTAACCGCTGCCATGACTTCGGCGGTTGGCGTGTCAGCCTGCCTTTACTATCTGGATAGCAGCGTTAGCTGGTATGCGGGCTTGTCGGGCCTGCTACATGGGCTGTTTGCCTGGGGCGTGACCGCTGACCTGCACGCGCGACGACATATTGGCCTGGTGCTGGTCGTTGGCCTGCTGGCAAAACTGCTATTGGAACAGACCTTTGGTGCGGCGCCCGCATCAGAGCGCCTGCTTGGCTACCCGGCAGTGATTGATGCAAACCTTTATGGCGCTGCCTTCGGCAGCCTCACGGGCGCGATCATGCTGTATTTGCGCCGTGAGATGCCGCCAGAACAGGGCTAAATCAATCATGCTATTGGGGAAAACTGAACGCCAACGCCACGGTCGCTGATGGTATCCGGTTGATCAAAGTTCCAGTCATTGGGCTTTGATGGCTTCAGATCTTTCTGTTGTTGCATAGTTCTGCTACGAAAGCTCCTATGAATCAGGAGACTGATGAAGCGTCTGCTGTTGAATATGGTACCGTCTACAGAACTGGGGGACGATTCCATATTATGAATTTGGATAAATCGACAAAACGCATAGCAAAAAGGGTCGGGAAGGGCTTTCAGGGATACCCTCAAATTTCACTGACTTATTTTGGTGAATCAGATACCTGTGCAACCGGGGTTATCGTTGGCTATATTTCGGAAGAAGGTGCCGAGGCACAAGAACAAAAGTTTTCCAGTAAGGGTGATGCCAGAAAAGACGAAACCATTCAAACCACACTGTTAAAGGTTATCGAGCGAGCAAATGCAAAAACAGTGATCCAGGCAGCCGGCGTTTTAATTACTAAGTAATAAACGCGACTCGCCGCTTAACCGGGTGATATACGTCATGCGTGTATCAAGCCTCTCAGCGATACAGGAAAGCCTCAAGTGATTGATTTCTATAGTGCACCAACGCCAAACGGCTGGAAAGTTTCCATGGCGTTAGAAGAAATGGAGATTGAATATAAGTTACTGCTTGTCGATCTGGGTAAGGGCGAACAACACCACCCTGATTTTTTGAAACTTAGCCCCAACGGCAGAATTCCCGCTATTCATGATCAAGATACCGATATCAGTATTTTTGAGTCCGGCGCCATTCTGCTTTACCTGGCGGAAAAGTCCGGAAAGCTCCTGCCCGTCGATACCGCTGGCCGCTATGAAGTGATGCAGTGGCTGATGTTTCAAATGGCGGGTATAGGTCCAATGCAGGGACAAGCAGTTGCATTTATTCGATATTTCCCAGAAGAAGTCCCGCAGGCGATTAGCCGCTACACCAACGAGACCCGGCGGCTTTACGAAGTTCTCGATCGGCAGTTGTCCACCAGGGAATACCTCGCTGATCGTTATAGTATCGCCGATATTGCAAACTACTCTTGGCTGCGAAGTCATAAATGGGCTCGTGTGAGCGTGGATGGACTGGATCATTTACAACGTTGGATGGCTTTGATGGCATCCAAGCCCGGCATT
>Ga0114996_10006766_pt1 | contig 13119 bp, 8 predicted proteins | sample ArcticOcean_MG_C_4_FD_87039 | JGI IMG/M metagenome (GOLD analysis project Ga0114996, IMG submission 87039) | Marine microbial communities from western Arctic Ocean - ArcticOcean_MG_CB4_134 | ecosystem: Environmental > Aquatic > Marine > Oceanic | place: Arctic Ocean: Canada Basin | collected... | reverse complement strand
CGATGATGTCGAAGAGATCAAACCAAGTTGGTGCGTTGGGGTCCCAAGGGATTTCCCCAAAGGCCTCCCTCAGCTTGTCTCTCCCCTCTGTTGTGGAGAACGCCTCTATGCGCGCCTCCATGGGCTGGCGCATCAGCTCTCGCCAGGTGGGGGACTCGTCGAAGGCCTGGGCGTTGCGCATGTTGAAGCGGCGCACCAAGGGGTTGGCATTGGTCAGGCCAAAGGGCCTCACTCCACTGGCGAACGACTCTTCCAGCTTGTCCAACTGGGCGCGCCACTTGTTGGGAGCGTTCCACATGTGCAGCACTACCTGCCACAGGACCGGCCTGTTGGATGCTTTGGCGATCTGGGCGTACCAGTCGATGTCCTCAATGGCGGGGTTGCCCCGGATGGCTTCAATGACACCGGTGTTGAACTCGCCGACGGTCCCCGCTAGGGCCAGTACCTCTTCGGTTGTGGCCATGCGGCTGGCCACGGGCTTGCCGTCCAGGCGCATGTGCCGGGGGTTCTGGTTGGTTGTAAAGCCAATGGCGCCAGCGCGCATAGCATCGCGCACCGCTTCCTTCATCTCCTCAATCTCAGCGGGTGTTGCCTCGCGTTCTGAGGACTCTTCTCCCATGACGTATTGGCGTATGGCGCAATGGCCCACATGGGAGGCGACATTGACGCCGAGGTTCTTGTCGAGGTTGTCCAGGTACTGGCCTACGCTGCCCCACTGCCAGTCCACGGCGGTCTCCAGGACTTCGCGAGGGATCGCTTCAACTCTCGATAGGCTGCTGACCAGCGCAGGGCGGTCCTCCGGCTTGCAGGGCATGAGGCTGAGGCCGCAATTGCCAGTGACCACAGAGGTAACGCCGTGGAACGGAGATGACGTGGCCATGGGGTCCCAGAGGAGATGGGCGTCCATGTGGGTGTGGTGGTCGATGAAACCGGGCGAAAGGACCAGACCGTCCGCATTGATCACGCGCTTCGCGCTGTCCCCTATCTTGCCGATCTCGGCGATGCGGCCGTCCTGTACAGCGACATCTCCGGAGAACGCCGGCAGTCCAGAGCCATCGATTATCTTTGCGTTCTTTATCACCAAGTCGTAAGCCATCTCTGTCTCCTTTGCCCCTAGTTGTGGGCCAACCCCCTAGCTATGAAGCCCATTCCTACCAATTGCGGCCATTCTACCCGCGTTGGCCATAGTCTCGCGCTGCTCCGGCCTGCGTTAGAAGTCCGTCTTCTACGTCAGCTTGTATGGAGGCAGTATCACGCAAGGCGGGATCCCCCCAGCCGCCGCCGCCGCCATAAACGACGTTCAGGCGCTCGTCCCCGTTCATCATTACCCTATGAGCTACCGCTCCGACGCCCAAGGTACGCTCCTCAGGGGTGCTGGCGCCGATGACTATGGAATTGCCTGCACCAGCCTTGCCCCCATTGGCGCCGGGAGAGGCGTTCACGCCACCTTCCCCGAAGGCCGAGAGGAGCAGCCGGTAGCCGGGAAGGCGGAACACTTGTTTGATCGCCGGAGCGCCACGCTGTTGACCAGCCCCCGTGGAATCCGCCACGAACTCCCGTGATTCTACGAATAAGCCCATCTGGCTCTCCAATACCTCTACGGATGGCGCCTCCGCCCGGAGTAGGGCGGGCGAGCCATTGCCGTCTGCGTCGGAGGTGGCTGCCTGCCAGCCCAAGATTGGGTTGATGGCGTAAGTGTTGCCCCTTTTGCCCTCCACCCCGCCCAGCACAACGTAAGGGTCGATAGGAAAGCTTTGTTGGACGGCGTCCGGCGCAGCCTTACTCAGTGCTTCAGAGACGGCCTGGGCAATGCGAGGGCCGGTGTACCAGGTAGACAGACTGGTGCATGCTGGGTCCGCGGGATTCACGATGCTGCCCTCGGGCAGAGTGAAGCGCACATGCTGAAGTACCCCTTCGTTAAGGGGGGTTCCCTCTGGTAGAAGAGCGAGCAGCGGAAGGATCGCGAAGGCTGCGGTGTTGGCCTCGGGGCTGTTGAACGGCCCGGTAACCTTGGTGCTTGAGCCGCTGAAGTCCAGGTGGATTCCCTCGGACTCGATCTCTAACGTCACCGCGATTTCCACGTTTTCATTCTTGTTGTAGTCAGAGTCCAGGTATGCAGACCCCGTATGTGACCCGGTTGGGATGCCTTGCAATGCTGATTGCAAAAGCCGACTCGTTTGCTCCTTGGCTAGGTTGGAGGCAGCATCAATCCCAGGCGCGCCATGTTGCTTCACTAAGTCCAGGAGCCGGGCACGCCCGTGGCGGCCAGCAGCGACGATAGCCTTGATATCGCTCTCGTAAGTGCTAGGCGTGCGGCTGTTGGCCTTGAGCCTCCGTAGAATGTCCGGATAGACTGTCCCGTCCCGGGCGGCAAGGACACCAGGAATAATGTCGCCTTCTTGGTAGACCTCCCAGGCCAAGGGATAGACGCCGCTGAGACCGGCCCCCGCTACGTCCGTGAAGCGAGCCCGCCCAGCGGCCGCCCAACGTGGAGCCCCTTCATCGAAAACGACCGTAGCGAAGGTAATGTCCGGGAGCGCTCCGCCCCCTTTGTACGGGTCGTTGATCATGATCGTGTCGCCGTCGACCAAGCCGCCAGCCTCGAATACGGCGAGACCTTGCATGGTTGATGCTTTCAAAGGGACGAAGTGGGCAGGGTGGTGCACATCGGCTGCAATGATGCTTCCGCCACTCCTGAGGTCGATCAGGGCCATGGCGAAATCAGCGAATCCAGCTTGTGCTGCAGACTCAGCGCCTCGGCGGTAGACCGCGGTCATTTCCGCAGCTACGGACCGCAGGTGATTGCCTAGGATTTGAAGGGATATGGGGTCTGCCATCGGCTAGATTCCCTGCCAGGCCTTGTGGGATGTCTCGATGATGACACTTCGATAGCGGTCTACATGGGCTCGCTGGCCCGGATAAACGACGATGGTCGTCGTAGGGTATTCGGCGATGCAGGGGCCCGCGAGTTCGTTTCCGGGCTGGAGCATCGGACCGTCGTAGATGGGAAGGTCGGAATGGCCTTGTTGAGCATCCAGGCAAACCGGCCTGGTGCCCTTCAACGCTGCGGAGGCGTCGGCGCTGCCAAGAGGATGCTCAGGTAGGTCAGGCTTCTCCACTTGACCCACGACATCGACCTGAAGATTGACTACTTCCACGCCCGAAGCCATGTCCCGGTAGGCGTAGAGTTGTTCGTGAAGGCCATGGAAATTTTCCTCGGCCGCCGTAATGTCTTCGGATGTGAGGCCCTGGCCCCTGGGGTTCAACGGTACGGTGATCTCGTGGACCTCGCCGTGATACCTCAAGTCTGCGTAGCGATCGACGCGGACGCCTAAGAGTTTCTCCTGGGGCAACATGGCGTGAGCCGTCGCTGCCATTTCATCGAGAAGCCTGCCCATCCCAGCGGGGTCGATGCTGGACAGCGCACCTTGGAATGTCCTGACCTCCGTGAACTTGAGGTCTGCCATGAGGTCGCCAAAACCGCAGAATACCGGCGCGATTTCCGGCACGGTGACCGTCGGAATGCCGAGGTCTTCTGCCTGAAGCCCGGCGTGGATCGCCGCCGCCCCGCCGAATGCCATGAGTGAAAAGTCCCGGGGGTCGTAGCCCCGCTGCACCGAAACCACGCGGATACCGTCCGACATGTTGGCATTGACGATGCGGAAGATGGAGTAGGCTGCCTCGGTCACGCTCATACCCAGCGGGTCGCCCACGTATTCTTTAATGGCCTTCTCCGCCAGCGATCGGTCCACCGTGAACTCACCACCGGCAAAGTTGTCGGGGTTGAGCAGACCCAACACCAGGTTCGCGTCGGTCACCGTTGGTTCGACGCCGCCCCGGCCGTAGCAGGCGGGGCCGGGGTTCGAGGAAGCGCTTCGAGGGCCAACGCGCAATGCCCCTGCCTTGTCCACCCACCCGATGCTGCCGCCGCCCGCGCCAATGGAGTAGATCTCAATGCGGGGAACGGCGACGCGGTAACGCTCTTCCCAGGTATCGGTGGTCATGGTGGGCTTGGCCTGATGAATGAGGCAGACGTCGTAGCTGGTGCCACCCATGTCCGCAGTAATGATGTTGGATTGATCCATCCGCGCAGCTAGGCTCAACGCGCCGATAACTCCGGCTGCAGGTCCTGAATGGAGGTAGTAGACGGAGCGCCGACGGGCGTCCTCCACGGTGGCGACGCCGCCGCTGGATTTCATGAGATAGAGGTTGCGCTGATAGCCCATCTCCGTCAAGCGGTCGCGCAGCGTGCCCAGATAGCGAGACAACCGCGGGCCGATATAGCCGTTAACAGCGGTGGTGGAGACTCGTTCGAAGTCGCGGATCTGAGCCAGCACTTCGGATGAAAGCGAGATGTAGCATTCCGGGAACTCCTGCTGGATGAGCCGCTTGACCTCTTGTTCGTGGGAGTCGTTGAGGAAAGAGAAGAGGAAGCACACGCCAATGGACTCTACGCCCTGCTCCTTGAGACGCCGGATGGCTTGGATGGTCTCTTCGGTGTCCAAGGGTGTGATCTCTTCACCCAGATAGTTGAGACGCTCGGTTACGCCCAGCCGCCGCCGCCGCTGCACGATCGGGAATGGCGGCTCCAGCTTGACGTTGAACATGCTTTCTTTGATCCCGCGCCTGATCTCAATCTCGTCGCGGAAGCCCTTGGTGACGATCAGGCCCAGGTTGGCCCCTACATGCTGGATCATGGCGTTGGTGGCAACGGTGGTCCCGAGCACGATGACATCGGTGTCTGCCAGGAACGTCTGCAAAGGCTGCTGGAAGTTGTCTGCCGCTTTGGTCAACGCAGTGAGGACCGCCCGGCTTTCGTCGCCGGGGGTGGAAAGGGTCTTGGTCGTGTACAGTCCCTGGCCTTCGGCAGCTACGACCAGGTCAGTAAAGGTGCCTCCGACATCGACGCCTACTCTAAATGGCATGGGCCTACCTTTCGGAACAGGTTGGAGGAAAACGGATCGACTGTGATGATCCTAGAGGTCGAAGTGGAAGAGTCGAGCCGTGTTTAAAAAGGCAATCTTCTGCTTCTCTTCGTCCGGTAGGCCTTCTAGTATCCCATCGACGATTTGCCGGGAACGTGGGAACGTGGATTCAGCGTGAGGGTAGTCTGACCCCCAGCATAAGTTGTCCACGCCAATGTACTCCCGCATCTTGATGCCGATGGGGTCTTCCTGAAAGCTTATGAAGCAGTTGCTGCGCCAGTAGTCGCTGGGCGTAGCGCCGTCCTTGAATTGATAGCCTTTTCGTCCCGATGGCCGCTCCCGGTAGTAGTAGTCCATTCGTTCAATGAAGAAGGGCGCCCAAGCAACCTCAAACTCCACGGACCCAGCGTGCACGCCGGGGAATCGTTCGAATACGCCAGCGAACATCATGGCGCTCAGCCCCCGGCGCATACCGATTTCTTTGTTGACCATGGAGACAGGGTCCATGTTGATCGCCACCACATCCACCGGCACTTTGGAGCGAGCGCACCCGGTGTGGAAGTTGACGCTCATATTCAGGTCTTGGAATGCCGCCCACAACGGATCGTACATGGGGTCGCTTAGGGGGATTTCCAGAGGCAGTGCCGCAATCATGGCTCCTACCATGCCCAGGTTGGCGCACCGCTGCAGCTCAGCGATCCCTTCTTGAACGTCATCAATGTTGACGAGGGCGATTGCCTTGAGCTGCTTTGGGTGGGCGGCAGCGAACTCTGCCACGTAGTCGTTGTAGGCTCTCATGCAGGCCGACACCAGCCCGCTATCCGGCACAGCAAAGAGCGACAGGGCCACGGAGGGGTAGAGCACGCCGCCCTCGACGCCGTCTACTTCCATGTCGGCGACCTGTGCATCCGGGTCCAAGCCCCGGAGGTGAGGGCTGTCGTATTTACCGACCAGCTCAATCTTGTTGGGGTCGTCGAAACGGACCCCGGGTTGGACATTGGACATCACGCCAAGGCGGTACGCGCCGTCCACGATCCACTCGTCGAACTCCTTGCCTACCTTGAGCACGGGAGCGCGGTCCTGGAACTTGGGGTCCACCCGGCCCTCCCACAGGTTGGAAGGCTCCGTAATGTGATTGTCGGATGAGATCAGTCGATATTCAGCCATGCCGCTTTCTTCTCCCCTCGACTTGCCAATTGTGTTGGTGTACGACGAATGCTGTATAGCATCGGGTGCGGTAGGTGTCAACTTGACGAGGCTTCCTGTGCTGACCTGAGGGGAACATTCACCGCAGAGCCCACTGAGCACGCGGAGAGGACAATAGCTGGCCCATCACTCGTCGTTGCGAGCGCGGTACTCCGGGACGTGCGATCCGGTGGGGAGGGAACTCCCTCTCCATCAACGCAATGCAACTACCCCCGGCAGGCTACGAAGAAGCCGGCGTTGCCGCCTTCTTCGGTCCAGCGAGTGCCTCTTGAATCTTTTCCTCTGAAAGGCCGTACACAGTGCGGGCCGTTTCAGGGGTTAGATAGCCATCCATGACGTCTTGCATGACCCGGTCAGGATCGCGCTCCTTGGGATTGCCCACCCCGCCACCGCTGCCGGTGTACATGCGCAGGATGTCCCCTTTGTTGAGGGCTACGTTAGATACGAGTTGAGAAAACATTTGCTGGCTGTCTTCGCCGGGGTTGATCGCCAAGTGACCCACGGCCCCGTTGCTACCCCCGGCCAGACCTTTGGGCTCCACCCGGTACCGCCCGCCGCCTCCTGAGAAGCGACTGTCGCTGAGGATGAGGTAGTCCCGGTTGTAGCCTGGGCCGCCTCGGAATTGTCCTGCTCCGCCAGAGTCCGGGACTACGGTGAACCGCTGCATGCGGACGGGGAACTCGGACTCGACGACCTCAACGCAGGTCACCTTGGGGCCGGAACCGCCGTGACCACAGCCGGTCCAGCCGTCGCCGCCGCCGTATGCGCCGCTGCCACCGGGCATTAACTCATAGTGAACGATGGGCCTCCCGGTGGGCCCGTAGCTGCCCAGCGTGAACAGTCCCCCAGAGCCGTGGTTGGCCCTTGGAGGCCGTCCGGAGGCCGCGGTTAGCGCGGTGATGACCATGTCTTCAACCGCGGGAAGGATGCTGGAGTAAAAACCCATTGGCGCTGGAAAGATGGGATCCAGGACGGTGCCAGGCTTGAATTTGTATTCGATGACCTTGGTCACGCCATGGTTATTGGCGGGAGGCGACTCCATCATGGCGACGATTGCATACAGACAACTGCCTTTGATAATGGGCGGCCTGATGTTCAACGGGCCTCGGTTCTGCACAGCCGACTCGGAGAAATCCAGTAGAAGATTGGACCCGCTCTTGGTGAGTTTGAGGCGCAGACGGACTGGAGTGTCCAGGTCTACGAGGTCGTTATCGAGGTAGGCCTCCGATTCGTAGACGCCATCCTTCCATTTGGAGATTTCGGCCCGTAGATGCTGCTCGGTCTTATCCCCAAGTTCCTCAAATACCTCCAACACCGTGTCCTTCCCGTGCTTGTCCATCAGCTCAGTCAGCCTGCGAGCGCCAACGCTCCACATTGGGCCGGCCTGAGAGTTGTAGTCGCCTAGGAGCAACTCAGGCGTGCGAGTGTTGGCCCAGATAAGGTTTTCTGTTTCCTTGACCACCTTGTGACGGCTCTTGTATTTGACCGGGGGGACCTGTATGCCCTCCCCATAAAGGTCCCGAGCGTTAGCCGCCCGGCTGCCTGGTGAGAGACCCCCGATGTCGCCCTTGTGCGTGATACCGATGCCAAAAGCTACAAGGTCGCCTTTGTAGAAGATCGGGACCATGACGGCGGAATCGAGGCTGTGGGCGCAACCGCTCTCGTAGGGATGGTTGACGAAGAAGCAGTCCCCATCCTCAATCTCGTCGTAGGAGTAGTACTTGAGCAGGCCCTCGATGCAGTCAGGGTAAGAGCCCATGTGAATGGGGATTCCGGCGAACTGGGCGATTACTCTGCCCTCTCGGTCCACCAAGCCACAACTCAGGTCGTGTGTCTCGCGGATGAGGGTGGAATAACCCGTCCGGAAGGTATCGATCTGCATCTCCCGGACGATACCGTCTAGGCGGGAGCGAACGACTTCGAAGACAATGGGATCAACAGGCATGCGTCCTCCTGGCTGCTATTCGTTATTGAGAAGTGGACGATTTCGAGGCCTCTGACTTCCCTTTGGGACCAGCCAGCGCCTCTTGGATCTTCTCTTCGGAGAGCCCGTATACATTGCGGGCGGTTTCTGGCGTCACATAGCCGTCCATTATGTCGCCAATGACGCGTTCCGGATCGCGTTGTTTGGGATCTCCCACGCCGCCACCGCTGCCGGTCCTCATGCGGATCACGCCCTGCTGCCCCAAAGGGATGTTGGACACTAGCTGAGAGTATCGTAGCTCGTCCTCAAGGCCGGGATTGGTAGTGACGAGCCCCAGTGATCCATCCCCTCCGCCCTCCAGCCCCTTCGGTGGGACGCGATAGCGGATTCCGCCGCCGGAGAAGCGGCTCTCACTGAGGAGCAGGTATTCACGCTCGTAGGCGCAGCCTCCCCGGAATGTTCCTGGGCCTGAAGAGTCGGGGACAACCCTGAACTGCTGCATCAGGACGGGGAACTCAGATTCGACAATCTCAACGCAGGTGATCTTGGGGCCTGAATGGCCGTGGCCGCATCCGGTCCAGCCGTCACCGCCACCGTAGGCCCCCGTTCCGCCCGGCATCAGCTCGTAATGCACGATGGGCCTACCTGTGGGGCCGTAACTACCCATCGTAAACAGACCCCCGACGCCGTGGTTGGCGCGTGGGGGACGCCCGGAGGCCTTGCTCAATGCCACGATGACCATATCCGTGATCACCGGAAGCACGCTGGAGTAGAAACTCACCGGCGCCGGGTAGATGGGGTCAAGTACGCTGCCCGGTCTGAACTTGTAATCGATGACCCGCGTGACCCCGTGGTTGTTGGGCGGCGGGTCTTCCATCATTGAGACGATGGCGTAGAGGCAGGTGCCTCGGATGATGGGCGGGCGGACGTTCAGTGGGCCACGGTTCTGGTCTGCTGATTCACTGAAGTCCAGGAGCAAGTCGGAGCCCTTCTTGGTGACTTTGACGTGGAGCCGCACGGGCGTGTCCAGGTCTACCAGGTCGTTGTCCAAGAAGGCTTCGGATTCGTAGACGCCGTCCTTCCACTTGGCTATTTCCGCCCGCAGGTGCCGCTCGGTCTGCCGTCCGACCTCTTCAAACACCTCTATGACGGTGTCTTTCCCATGCCTGTCCATCATCTCAGTCAGCCGCCGTGCGCCGACGCTCCACATAGGACCGGCCTGAGCGTTGTAGTCGCCAAGGAGCAGTTCGGGCGTTCGGCTGTTGGCCCAGATGAGGTTCTCGGTTTCCTTCACTACCTTGTGGCGGCTCTTGTACTTAACGGGAGGAACCTGCATACCCTCGCCGAATAGATCGCGGGCGTTGGCTGCTCTGCTGCCGGGAGATAGACCGCCGATGTCGCCCTTGTGGGTGATGCCGATGCCAAAGGCTACGAGTTCACCCTGGTAATGAATGGGCACGATTGCAGCACTGTCGAGGCTGTGGGCGCAGCCGCTTTCATAGGGGTGATTGACGAAGAAACAGTCGCCTTCTTCAATCTCTTCTTCGGGGTAGTACTTGTAAAGGCCCTTGATGCATTCCGGGTAAGAGCCAAGATGGATAGGTATGCCTGCGAACTGGGCAACGACCCGACCCTGCTTGTCCACGAGGCCACAGGAAAGGTCGTGGGTCTCGCGGATCAGGGTGGAGTAACCGGTGCGGAAGGTGTCGATCTGCATTTCCCGGACGATGCCGTCCAGGCGTGAGCGGATGACTTCAAAAATGATGGGATCGACAGGCATAATGCCTCCTATCCACTGGTGGTCGGAAGGTGCTATGGCGACTAGGAGGCAGCGTACACAAAGCAATCAGGGAAATCCACTGATCGGTCGAGATTCTGGAGGGGCGATAACCGGGACTATTGGGGCTGGAATCGGTTGCGGCTTCAGGAGTGGCTTTGCTATAGTTGAACATGCGTGCGTGGGGCTGTAGCTCATCTGGGAGAGCACTTCAATGGCATTGAAGGGGTAGAGGGTTCGAGTCCCTCCAGCTCCACCACTCCCACCGCCTCTCCGGGACATCATCCCCTCTCAGCAACAAATGCATACCATCGAGGCGTGAGGTCCAAGGCCCGCTGTAAGAGTCGGTTGGGTCTTGGGAAACTCGGATGCCTTGGGCCGAATGCGTTTCTTGGCCGATACGAGCCTGAACTAAGGCTCCAACATGTTGATGGGGCTGCCAGCTAGCCAGGCCCGCACATTCTTCACCGATTCGACAAAGAAGTTCTGGAGCGCTGCTTTTGTGGAGTAGCCCAGATGGGGCGCGAGGAGCACATTGTCCAGTTTGAGTAGCGGATGTTCCGCGGGGAGCGGTTCGACGTCGTAAACGTCGAGCGCGGCGCCGGCAAGCTGTTGGTTACGCAGAGCAGCGATGAGATCATCTTCGACGACGATGGGACCACGGGAGGTGTTGACGAGGAATGCTGACCGCTTCATCAGCCCGAGCTCCTTCGAAGTCACCCAACCACGGCTGAGCTCCGTCAGCGGCACGTGAATCGAGAGAATGTCGGATCGGGAGAACAGATCCTCCCACGATACTAGCGCTACGTCATTGGCTGCGGCGCGCTCGGCGTCGAGAGTTGGCCCCCAGGCGATCACATCCATGTCGAAGAAGTTGCCATACCGTGAGACCTGCGTACCAAGACGCCCCATGCCTAGGATGCCTAGGGTCTTGCCGCCAAGTCCCTCTGCTGCTCGGGTCTGCCATTTGCCTAGGCGCATCTGGGCGTCTTCCCAAGCGATATGGCGTGTAACAGCGAGGATTAGTCCCCAGGCGAGCTCCGCGGTGGCATTTTCACGGGAGGGGCCGCCCCCTGTAATGCAAACGGTAATGCCCAATTCGCTGGAGGCACTCAGGTCTACATTTGCCTGCTTTCCGCCGGTTCCTGCAATCAGCTTGAGGTTGGGAAGTCGGGTCAGGATCGCTCGCGGAAAACGAGTGCGCTCCCGTGTAGTGACCAGCACTTCGTACGGAAGAAGCCGCTCGACAAGGTCGTCGTGATCCAGCAGGGTATCGTGAAAGAAATCAACATCGACGCCGGCCAGTGAGTCCCAGTCGGCCAGCTCCGAGGCTATTTGCCAGTAGTCGTCAAGTACGGCGAGCCGGGTCAATGGTCTGCTCCTGATAAGCGCGTAATTCGCTGATCGAGTGCCTTCAGCCTTTTACGGCTTGGTCCATGCGTGACTTTACAAAACGCAGCACCTCTTGAGGGTTCATGCGGCCAAGCTGGGTCGTGGCATACATGGATGCGGCCACTTCACCGTTGGGTCGGATAACGAACTCCGAAGGCTGCATGATACGCTCACCTCGGCGCTCTCCTGTCCAGCCTCCCAAGACCTTGACGAGATCGGGGTTTACGCCATGAGCGACCGGGAATGAAAGCTGATGGTCGTGGGCTGTTACACCCGTTTCGGTGACACCCTCCGTGTTGCCCGCTAAAACACGTACTCCTAGCTCGAGGAACTGGTTATGGCTTTGCTCGACCTCGGCCAACTGCCGAGAGCAGTACGGTCACCATCCGCCCCGGTAAAAAAGGAGGTAGACCCAAGACCCGGCAGTATCCGATGGAACGGAGATCTCACCGCCTCCGGCTAGGGAGAGACTGATCTCAGGGAAGGCGTCACCGGGTTGAAGCATGCTTATACTCCACTTCGCTCGGCCAGGCAGTGAAAAGCAATGGCCTCACGCTACATGATTGGGAGTCACCCTTAATCGTGACATGGGCCTATCATACGGCCTTGTCCTCGGTACTGACTACTGAAGAGAGCGGGCCGCCGCAACGACTGAGGCGCTTGGCGGTACACCTGCCGACATCAAGTTCCACGCCATCGCCTGCTTCCACTCCTTGAACCGTCATGCCCAGAGCGGGAGTTCCATTTCTCCTTGTGGCGAGATCGCGTAGACGCCGTTTGATGGCCTCTCAAACCACCCGTAGACGTCTCGGTACAGGATGATCCTGGCCTTTGGGTCTCCAATGGCGGCAGCGACGCTAGCGGCCTTGGTGGGACCGTTGCTTTGGAGGAACAGCGCGATCTGGAGCGCCCGCTGCCGATACGCCGTCATGACGCCGCTCCTGACAGATGCACCGCCGAGGTTCGGGTCGCCAACCCGCCTCACGAATTCGCGGAGCAACAATTCTCGTCGTCTCCTGGATATTCGCGGCCGGTACTCTCCAGGATCGAGGATGGCGTCGACGCCGTGTCGCTCGACATCGGGATCGATCACCAACAGGCCTATGCCGAGCATCCTCAACAGCTTCACAATCCGCCGCCGCCGCCTCAGGTTGTGGTTCCCGACCGGCACCCCGATATACACCCTCGAGGTGACGGCCAGCCTTTCGACCGCCTGCATTACGAGTTCGAGATTCAACGACAGCTTCAACTCGACGACAACCAATTCTTCCTCGCCGCGCACGGCGGCGACATCGCAGTCTGCCACCTCGCCCTTGACCTCGTAGCCCTGCGACTCCAGGAATCGCTTCACAGGAAGATACAGGTCTGATTCGTTCAATGGCCTCGCCTCACCGTTGGTTGGCCTTTATGCAGGGACCTAGGCAGGCGAAAGCGGCCGTCCCCAAGTCCCCAGTGTCCAAGCGCCCTGAGCTTACTATGGACCATTGTTGTCGCACACATTGAATCGACACTGTGAATGGGGGTCAGGATATCGACATCGTTGTGGGCGTGGCGTTGCCGAGGCCTAGGAACGGGACGAACGGAACATTTCGGGTAACTTTTGTGCTCCACCACCCACCCCGCTCCTTCCGATCTGCCCGTCTTCCAGGCCAACCCTTCGTGATGCACCGGAGGAAAAGGCGAAACGCCACTGGCACGCTAATGAAGTGCCGGTGGCGTTTCGCTGTGTAGCGGAGCCTTCATCTCGAGAGGGTCAATCTATGCGTTCCTCTTTAGCCAGACCGACCCTCCGAGAAAGACGACTGTAAAGAACCCGCTGAATACCATCAACAAGCCTAGGCCTTCCTGCAAGCCCCACATCGCACACCTCCTTGAATGTCTCTGTTGGGGTCCCT
>Ga0114996_10006762_pt1 | contig 13122 bp, 10 predicted proteins | sample ArcticOcean_MG_C_4_FD_87039 | JGI IMG/M metagenome (GOLD analysis project Ga0114996, IMG submission 87039) | Marine microbial communities from western Arctic Ocean - ArcticOcean_MG_CB4_134 | ecosystem: Environmental > Aquatic > Marine > Oceanic | place: Arctic Ocean: Canada Basin | collected... | reverse complement strand
TCTGACCTTTCGGACATCCTCGAATGATCAATGCACTGCGCAATGCGATGCTTGTCGCGCTGATGGCGGCCCCATTTTTTTGGGCCTTGTCGAGGCTGTGCTGGAATTGCTAATCTAGCGTTGAGAAAACCTCCGGATATCTTGGCTTTCAGGTTGCTGTACTACCGTCAATGGAGCGACACTCGCTTCTGGTGAAGCCGCAGTAGCGCCGATTGATTTTCAGCTGGCAATGAAGGGCCTTGGTCATGTCTCTGGATCATGATTCCGTCTCTCCAAACCGTGATTTTAAGGTCGTCGGCAGCCGCCCGGTCCGCCCCGATGGGGTCGATAAGGTGACCGGGCGGGCAAAATATGGCGCTGATCTCAGCGCACCTGACATGCTGATCGCTAAGATTCTGCGCAGTCCGCATGCCCATGCCCGCATCAAAAGTATCGACACATCCAAGGCGGTGGCTTTACCTGGGGTGAAGGGGGTGGTCACCGCGGCGGATTTCGGGAGCGTGCGCCGGAGCCTGCGGGCGGTGCTGGAAAACTGCATGGCCCAGAGCAAGGCGTTGTATGAGGGGCATGCCGTGGCGGCGATCGCAGCGGTGAATGGCGAGATCGCGGATGCGGCGCTAGAACTGATTAGGGTTGATTACGAGGTCCTGGCGCATGTGACCGATGTCGAGGCGGCGATGGCTGAAGACGCACCGCTGCTGCACGAGGATATGATCACCCAGGGCATCGACCCGGCGCCGATCAAGCCGTCCAATATCGCCCAATTTCTGGAGATTGGTCACGGTGACGTGGCCAAGGGTTTCGCGGCAGCCGACGCGGTTATCGAACGCTCGTTCAAGACCGAGGCGACGCATCAGGGCTATATCGAACCGCAAGCCTGTCTCGCCAGTGTCGCCCAGGATGGCATGGCCGAGCTTTGGTGCTGCACCCAGGGGCATTTCGTGGTGCGCGATACCTGCGCCCAGCTCTGTGACATCGATGCCTCGCGGCTCAGGGTCACGGCCTCGGAAATCGGTGGCGGTTTTGGCGGCAAGACTACGGTATTCATCGAGCCGCTGGCGCTGATGCTATCAAAAAAATCTGGCCGACCGGTGAAAATTGTGATGAGCCGGGACGAGGTGTTCAAGGCGACGGGCCCGACCTCCAGTACGATGATGAAAGTGCGGATCGGTGCTACCAAGGACGGCCGGATCACCGCCGGCGCGGCGGAACTTTGCTATCAGGGCGGTGCGTTCCCCGGCGCGCCGGTCGAGTTCGGCGCGATGTCGGCCTTCGCATGCTATGACCTGGAGAACCTGCATGTCTCCGGTTACGACGTGGTGGTCAACCGACCGAGACAGGCGGCCTATCGGGCGCCTGGAGCACCGATGTCGACCTTCGCGGTAGAAAGCGTCGTCGATGAAATGGCGGCGAGGCTGGGCCTTGATCCGGTGAATTTTCGGCTGAAGAACGCCTCCAGTTCCGGTAGCAAGTCGGCCTATGGTCCGAAATTCGGGATCATCGGGCTGGCCGAGACCTTGCGTGCCGCCAAGGCGCATCCGCATTACACCGCGCCGCTGAAGCCAGGCCAAGGCAGGGGAATTGCTTGCGGGTTCTGGTTCAACTTTGGCGGGCAGACCAGTGTATCGATGAACCTGCAAATGGACGGCACGGTTAACCTCTCGCTTGGCACGCCGGATATCGGCGGCTCGCGGGCCTCGATGTGCCTGATGGCGGCCGAGGAATTGGGCATTGCCTATGACAAGGTCAGGGCGATCATCGCCGACACCGCTTCGCTCGGTTATAACGACACCTCCGAGGGTAGCCGGGTGACGTTTTCCGCCGGGATGGCGACGATAGCGGCAGCGCGGGACGCTGTTGCCAAGCTGTGCCAACGGGCGGCGTTGATCTGGGATATCCCGGTTGATGCTGTAGTCTGGGAGAACGGTGAAGCAAAGCCTTCCGGTGCCAACGCCGGCGAATTTGATCCGCTGTCGCTGGCCGACATCGCGGCCAAGGCCGGCAATACCGGCGGACCAATCGCCGGGCATTCGGAAATCAACGCCGACGGCGCCGGGGTCAGCTTTGCCACTCATATGGTCGATTCCGAGGTTGATCAGGAAACCGGCCAGGTAAAGATCCTGCGCTACACCGTGGTCCAGGACGCCGGCAAGGCGATCCATCCCTCTTATGTCGAGGGGCAGTTCCAGGGTGGCGCGGCGCAGGGCATTGGCTGGGCGCTGAACGAGGAATATATCTACGGCGCCGATGGCCGGATGCAGAACGCCGGCTTTCTCGACTACCGGCTTCCGGTGGCCTCGGATCTGCCGATGATCGACACGGTAATCATCGAGGTCGCCAATCCCGGTCATCCCTACGGGGTACGCGGTGTTGGTGAAACCTCGATCGTGCCGCCATTGGCCGCGGTCGCCAACTCGGTGTCGGCGGCGGCGGGTGTCCGTCTGACCCATCTGCCGATGTCGCCACCTCGGGTGCTACAGGCCATCGACGCGGCGAAGCTGGCGGCAAAGTAGGCAGTCGAGTAAGCAGTCGCGTAGGCTGGTTACGGAACAGGGCGGGCATCGGCGTGCTTCATGTCACACTCTCCGGGTCCTTGAAGAGCGCCGCTGGCGGGCGCCAGACGGTGGAGATTGAGGCCGGCACCATCCGTCAGCTTCTAATCGCCTTGGAGCGCGAAGTGCCGAGCCTGAGCGAGCATCTTGAACAGGGTGTCGCGGTGTCGATCGACGGTGAGATTTTTCGCGACACCTGGTCCCAGGAGATCCGGCCAGGAGCCGAGGTATTCGTCCTACCTCGGCTGGCCGGTGGCTGAGCCGCTTCACGCCTAAGGTTCACGTCCCGCAGAAAGTTTGCGTCACCGCCTGATCGGCTGTTGCCGGTAGCATAAGTTCCTCATGCCCGGGATGGTCCTCAAAGGGCGTGACTAGAACGCTCAACAGGTCTTCCATCGGTTGGAAATCCTCGGCTTGGGTGGCAAAATCGATGGCGCGCTGGACTTGATGGTTACGGGGGATGAAAGCTGGATTAACCGCCCGCATCGCCCGACGCCGCTGAATGGCATCGGTGCCATCCATGGTTATCCGGGGACGCCACTGGCCCTCCCACTCGTCGAACACGGCGGGATCCTCGAACAGGGTCCGCAGCATTGCCTTGGCGGCATGATCACCGGCTGGGGCATCGCAGAGGCGGCGGAAGGTCAGGGTAAAGTCGGCCTTCTGCTGGGCCATGCGGTTGAGCAAATCCATGGCGAGGTCGAAATCCCCCTTCGCCCCGCCTGGCAGGCCGATCTTGGCGCAGAGCCCGACGTGGAAGGCCGCCTCGAAACGCGGCCAATAAACTTCCAGCGCCTGCTTGGCCGAGGCCAGCGCCGTCTCGTCGTCCGCGTCGAGCAGCGGCAGCAGGGTTTCGGCGAAACGAGTGATGTTCCAAAGCCCGATCGAGGCCTGCTGGTCATAGCCATAGCGGCCGGATTGATCGATCGAGCTGAACACGGTTTGCGGGTGGAACGCATCCATGAAGGCGCAGGGACCATAATCGATGGTCTCGCCGGAGATTGCGGTGTTGTCGGTGTTCATCACCCCATGAATAAAGCCGACCAGCATCCAGGAGGCGACCAGCTCGGCGGTATTCCCGGCCACGGCCTCAAGCAGCGCCCGATAGGGCTGCGCGGCGTCGCGGGCCTCGGGATAGTGCCGGTCGATAACATAATTCGCCAAGCGGCGGATCGCCTCGGCATCGCGTTGTCCGTGAAAGTATTGAAAAGTACCTACGCGGATGTGGCTGGAGGCAACACGGGTTAGCACCGCTCCCGGCTCGGGGCCCTCGCGCATGACCATCTCGCCGGTCATCGTCATCGCCAGGGCTCGGGTCGTGCGGATACCGAGACCGGCCATGGCTTCGCTGACGATATACTCGCGCATCACCGGACCGAGCACGGCGCGGCCGTCGCCCATCCGGGAATACGGCGTCGGGCCTGCCCCCTTGAGCTGAATATCCCGCCGGATTTGGTCTGGGCCGACGATCTCACCGAGCAGGATGGCGCGTCCGTCGCCCAATCTTGGAACCCAATTGCCAAACTGATGGGCGGCATAGACCATGGCCAGCGGTTCGGCGGTCTGCGGCACCAGGTTGCCGGCTAGGATCTCGGCGGATTTCGGTCCGCTGAGAATCTCCGGGTCGATGCCGATAGCCTTGGCAAGCCGTTGGTTCACCTTGATCAACCGGGGCGTCGCGACCGGGGTCGGGTCCAGCCGGGTGAAAAAACTTTTGGGGAGCCGTGCATAGCTGTTGTCGAAGGGAAGGCTATCCCAATCGGCGCCGCTGGAAGACTCTGGGGTGATTGCATCCACGGTGGTTGATTCCTCACATTCTAGCTTCGGTGAATTATACCGCGACTTTGGCCCGGTTTCCCGGTTTAATTGGAGGCCGTGTTGGGTGACGAGCGAGGAGCACCATCGCCATGACGGTTTTTGAGTTCCATTTCGATTTTGCCAGCCCGAATACCTATATGACCCACCGGCTTTTGCCTGGGATTGAGGCCCGCACCGGCGTGACCTGTGTCTATGTGCCGGTGCTTTTGGGCGGGGTATTCAAGCTTACCGGCAATCTCTCGCCGATGGAGCAGTTCGGCGAAATTAAGAACAAGCCGGAATATCTTCGCGTCGAGATGGAGCGGTTTATCGCCAAGCATGGGTTCGCGAAGTACAAACGCAATCCGCATTTCCCGATTAGCACCGTGCAGGTCATGCGCGGTGCGATCGTCGCCCAGGAGGAGGGGTATTTCGCCGACTACATAGAGGCCGTCTACGCCGCCATGTGGGAAAACGAACTGAAGATGGATGATCCCGAAATCATTGCCGGCGCCCTGAACGCGGTGGGGCTCGACGGCGCTCATATTTTGGGCCGGGTTTCCGAGCAACCGGTCAAGGACAAGCTCTTGCAAGCTACCCAGGGTAGCGTTGATCGCGGCAGTTTCGGCAGCCCGACTCTATTCGTCGGCGATCAGATGTTCTTCGGCAAGGACCGCCTCCTGGATGTGGAGGAAGAGTTGGTCAAGAAGCTCGCGAACCGCTAAGCGTCGCGAGACTATCCGCCGACGACCTCGCGCAACCGCGCCAGCACCGCATCGGTCACCTCGATGCTGTCTGCTGCGAGCCACTCGCGCCGGACCCGGGCGGAACGATCGAAGGGCATGCGGACCGGCTCTCCGCCGGCCACCGGGCGGGCGCTCCGGACCGACTCTGCATAGTCTGTGACCTTCTGGCGATACTCCTGCTCCGGCATCATCAGGTCCGGCTTCATGGTGACCATGAGATAGCCGAAATTCGCCAGATCAGGCACCTCGACCGGTGACCCGGCGAAGATGCCGAGCAATTGAACGGCCATGCCTAACCCGGCGCCCTTATGGCCGCCCCAGGGCGTGAAGGCTCCGGCCAGAGCGGCGTCGGGATCGGTGGTTGGAGCGCCTTGCAGGTCGAAAGCCCGTCCTTCGGGGATTTGCTCGCCAAGTCGGCGCGCCAGCATAACCTCGGCATGCATGATCGATGAGGTGCCGATATCCCAAATAATCGGGTCGGCGGTGCTGGGAAACCCATAGCACACCGGATTGGTCCCGAACCTTCCGTCAACCGAGCCATGCGGCGCCACCCAGGGCGTAGCGTTGGAGATGATCATCGTCAGCAAGCCCTCGGCCGCCGCCATTTCTGCATAGTAGGACAGCATGCCGGTGTACCAGTTACCATCCGCGCCAATCACCGAGATGCCGCTGATCTTGGCCTTGGCGATGGCCATTTCGGTGGCTCGATAGGCCACGACATAGCCGATGTTGTCATTACCAGCCAGTCGCGCCGAAACCGGTGTTTCGTGCAGGGTTTCAACCGGTTTTCTGGCTTTTCCAGTCCGCCCTATCCGCTCAGAGATACTCACCGCACGGGGCAGGCCGCCATAGGTCAGGCCCCGCAACTCGCAGTCGATGATGTGGTCGGCGATGATCCAGGAATCATCCTTGTCGTGGCCCAGGGCCTTCATGACATCCTCGACCAAGGATCGGGCGTTGGCGACGGTGAGTTGCATGGTGGTCTCCCGTGACGGCTGGTGTGGATCGGCTCCGGCGCCAAGCATGGTTGGGATCACACTGAGCGCCAGTCGTAAGCAAGGTTGAGGGCCATTGGGCCGGAGGGCAAGATGCTAGAGGCAATTTCGACGGGATCGGAGGCAAGGATCATGAGGCTGAAAGATAAGGTGGCGCTGGTCGTCGGCGCGGGACAGGCAGCGGGTGATACCATCGGTAATGGCCGGGCAACATCGATCCTTTTCGCCCGCGAAGGCGCCAAGGTGATCGCCGTCGATCGTGACCTGGCCTCGGCCGAAGAAACCGCCGAGATGATCCGCGCCGAAGGTGGCGATTGCACCGCTGTGCGGGGGGACGTGACCAGCAACGAAGATTGCGCTGGTTTTGTCCAGGCCTGCATGGACAGCCACGGCCGCATCGACATCCTGCAATACAACGTCGGTATTACCGGTGAGGGCAAGGATAGTGACCCGATGGTGCTGCCGGAGGAGGTCTGGGACCGGGTCATGGACGTGAATCTGAAGGGGCTCTACCGGACCTCGCGTCTGGTGGTGCCAATCATGCGCGAGCAACGCGCCGGGGTGATCATCGGCATCTCGTCGATCTTTTCGATCTGCAGTGTCGACCGGGTTATCTACAAAACCTCGAAGGCCGGTATGAACGCGTTCTGTCACATGCTGGCCAGCACCAATTGGGATTACGGCATCCGCTGCAACGTCATTATGCCCGGCCTGATGGATACGCCGATAGCCATCGGCTACCGCACGATCGTCGACGGTGTTTCGGCTGACGCGGTCCGGGCCGACCGAGACGCCAAGGTGCCGCTGAATCGCAAGATGGGTACGGGCTGGGATACCGCTCAAGCGGCGCTGTTCCTTGCCTCGGACGACGCTCGGTTCATCACTGGAGTGAACCTGCCGGTCGATGGCGGCATGACGGCGCGGATAGGGTAGCGGGACCGTTCCCGATTGAGGTCCGATCAAGTGACATGGGTAATACGCCCCGTGCCGAACGCGCTTTTAACCGTCGTGGCAAATGGGCGACCGCTAACATTTTGACGAGCTAACTCTTTTCTGCCTGCGCGGTAAATATAGAGCCGTAGCCGATTTCGTCCCAGTTCGGCGGCACCGGGCAGGGACGGGGATCGACATGGGCGAATCGAGGTGGGGCACCGCGAACCAACTCGCCGGTCTTGCTGGTTGGCGAGGGCGGTGGCATCCAGCCGAAGGCGTCGGCCGAACTATAAACATAAAGCGCCATTGGTCGGACCTGGCTGGAGCTGTTGGCCCGTGAGCCGTGGATTGTGCGACAGTTAATCGCCACCAGGGTTCCGGAATTGCCAAGCGCCTCGGTGCCACGGGCTAGATCAATGCCTTCTAGATCGGCGTCCGAGATCGAGCCGGTCCAGGTACCGTTCGCGTCGGTGTGAAAATACAACGGGCCGTCGTGGCTACCGGGGATGCAGACCAGCGGGCCATGCGCCGGCGTTACCTCGCCCAGATAGACGCCCAAGGTGACCGGACTGTAATTGGTGTGCGGCCAGGCCAAGGTGTCCTGATGCCATTTGACGATCTCGCCGGAGCCCGGCCGTTTGTAGTTCAGCTTCGAGCTGTGGAATTTTACATCTGGGCCAACCAGGTCGGCGGCGACATCGGCAAGCGGCGACTCTGTCGCGAATTCCCAGAAAAACGGGTCGCGGTCGACCAAGGCTTTGAGCCGGCGTACATGCGGCTGCTCTGGTGAATGGGCTGGGCCGATATCATAGGCCGCATTCGAGGCGGTGATAGTCCGGCTTGCATCCAGCAGCGCATTGGAGGTTTGACGAAGCCGGTCCATCCACTCGGTTGGGATCACGCCCTCCATGGTGACGAAGCCGACATCAAAATAGGCTTGCCGCTGAGCGGTTGTGAGGATGCGTGAGGGGTGGGAGAGGATGTCTTGGGGGGTCATGACTGCCTGCCTCGGCGGGTTAGGTTTGTACCGGGATGGTGACTGGAAAAGCATCGCAGGTTTGTTGAAGCCGTGCCATGCACTCTTGGGCACGGCACGTCGCACGCTGGCGCTCACCATATCAGCCCACTGATTGCACCGAACGGCGGTTTCGCACACCATTGCCTTTAGTGACAGGAATACCCTTGGGACGTGTCGCGTTCGGGGGCAGCATGGGAGAGCGGACCGGTGCAAAAATTGACAGAACAGCAACGCATTGATTGGGCGGTCAATGGCTACATTGTCTTGGAAGGCGCTCTCTCGCCCGAGGAGGTCGCGTTGTTTTCCGATGAGATCGATGGCATGCGCGCCCGTCCAGGCTGGGAGCCAATGGCGGGAATGCTACCGCGCGGCCATTACGGCTGGGTCGAGAAATGTCCCGATCAGAATCCTGAGTCGTTCATGGATCGTCGCGACATCCTTCCCTATAATCAGGCTTTCATCGATCTGATTGATCGCCCAAATGTCTTCGAGCTGATTGTCGACATCATGGGCCCAAACATTATTTTTAGTATGTCACAAGCGATTGTGCGGGGCTCCGGCGACGGGTTCCCCGGTTACACCCACACCGATGGCGGTGAGGGGCAGCGGGAAATCCGGGTGACCGAGACCAGTCGGCCGATCGCGGTCAAGGCGATGTATCTGCTTTCTGATGTGAACGGCCCCGACAGCGGCAATTTCACCGTGTTCCCTGGCAGTCATATGCGACCGCTCCAGTTCAATCAGGACCCGCCGGTTGGGCCGGGCACACCGGGCGCCGTGCAATTGAACGGTAAGGCCGGGGATTGCTATATCTTCTCGCACGCGCTCTGGCATGGCCCAGCCCAGAATCTGTCCGGGCATGGACGCAAGACTTTGCTGTACAATTATTGTCAGATGTTCATGCGGTGCTACGATTTCGATTCCACACCGGATGTCGCTCAGCGCGCCACGCCGCGCCAACGGCGTTTGCTGGGAGATTTAGGCTATGACTTCCGGCCGGGTTCGTATTTCTATGTGCCGGACGATCAGTCAGAGATCATCCTTGGGCATGGGGCCTAGATCCCGCGTGCAGCCTCCATCATACGGGTGAATTTCTGTCAGCCAGCAAGGCGTTAGCGCCAAAGCGGATCGTCGGCGCCGGCGGGAATTCGATCACGGTGTCGGCGACGACAGCGGTATCCATCCAGACTCCCGGGCGAATGACGAAGTTGGTTTGGCTTATGGTCAGACTGCCTTTACCTTGACGATGAACTGGCCGGGCCCCTGGTCTGGGGTTTCCTCCAGGGTTAACGCCAGATCCGCGTCCCGGATCTGGTCGGGGACCGTCAATTGGCCAAGCGCTTCATAGGCATCGCCATCCAGGCGGCGAAATTTCCGGAGTGCAGAGTGTCTTCGCGATCCTGGTTACTGGTATTGCCGCCTCGAAGATCGATGGTAACGTCGATCCGGCTTTAGCCTTCGGAAAATGTGCTCGCTTCTGTCCGAAAACACCAATGGAGAGTGTATTGCTCACAACACGTGACGCGGCCTTTCCCCGCTATACCGGCGTCACGCGACATAGCAGAGACTTTAAATTGGTCTGTTCGGAAATTGGATCGCGTTGGCTCTTATCGGTCAGAAAATTGGCTGGGCGCCACGGATTGAACGGCTGACGCTCGCCCCAACCGATTGGTACGAACACCGCGTGACGGCGGATGCCAGGATAGATCCAGGCCAAGGCCTCTACCGATCCATGCGAGGTTTCGACGGTCACTCGTGCACCGTCGGCCAGGCCGAGCTCGGCGGCGGTATCGGGATGGATCTGGGCATAGAGATCCGGCCACATCTCTTGGGCTTGCCAGGCGTAATGGGTCCAGCTGTGAAAATGCGGCGCCGCCGGCCTGCCGGTCAGAAGTTCCAAGGTGTAGCCCTGGGCGCGTAAATTGGCCGCCGGGTGAGTTTCATCAGGCTGAACAATACGGCCGCGCGGCGCCAGGCCGCCGGATGCGAAGGGCCCGATCACCCCCTCTACCGCGTCGTCGTCGAGCAACTCGACATACGCCATGTCGACAAGGCTTTCGCGCTCGCCATAGAACTCTGGCAGCGCCGACAGGCCATAGGGCTCGAACTTGGCCTCCAGCGCCTCGGTCCAGAATTCCAATTTTCCGCTAGTGGTGGGAAAGCGGTGGCCCGCGGGCGCCCCATGCGCGGAGGTGCCTTCCAGGTATAGTGTCTGGATCTCTGGTGCCTGCTCGGTCTCGACCGGGAAACGGACCCAGCGATAGGGCGTTGAGTGCAGGCGTTTCTGGGTGACCCCTCGCAGTTGGATGTTGCTGATCAGGGCCTCGTCCCAGAACCGCGCCGAGTCTTTCCATTCCTCGCGCAGCACGTCCTCGAAGCCAAAGCGCTTGCCAAGTTCGATCCAAATCCAGCCATCGGGCTTGGCCTGGCCCGGCGGATCAATCATCCGGTCGATCCAGACGATACGCCGATCCTCGCAGGCGCGGCCGACCTCGCCCTTCTCTATCCCCGTCGCTGCCGGCAGCACATAGTCGGCCCAGGCGCTGGTCTCATTGGGAAAGATATCGACGTGCACCAGCAGATCAAGCGCGGCGAAGGCCTTGCGGGTCTCGGTCTGATCCGGCCACAGCGCCATTGGATTGTTGTTGGCTATTACCGCCCTGAGCGGATAAGGCCGGTCCTGGAGCATTGCCTCGGTCCAGCCGACCGGACTGGTGCGCAGCTTCGGCCGGCTGATCTTGGCGCAGCGCTCCTCAGGGATGTTGAGATCGATTGGCAGCGAGGCCGACATGTTGAAATAGGCGCCGCCGGCCCGGCCCCAATTGCCGGTGACCGCAGCGATAAACATCAGGACCCGGTTCGATTGGGTTGAGTTCATGTGCTGGTTGATGCCGCGACTGCCATAAAGGATGCAGCCATCGGCCGCCGCGATCTCCTCGGCCAGCCGGCGAATGTCGTCGGTGGCGATATCGGCGATCGGCGCCGCCCAGTCCGGCGTGTAGCCCTTCTCGACGATGAAATCGCGCCAGCGCTCCCAGCCCAGCACCCAGGTATCGCAAAACTCCTGGTCGTGCAGATCCTGGCTCAGGATATGGTGGGCAACCGCGAGCCCTAAGGCCATATCGCCGCCCGGGCGGATCGCCAGATGCCAGTCGGCCTTCGAGGCGGTCACCGTCTGGCGCGGGTCGATGGCGATCATCCTCGCGCCGCGCTCAAGCCGCCAGTCATTGATCATTCCGAAATGAACCGGTCGGGTCTCGGCCTGATTGTCGCCCCAATAAACATGCAGCGCTGCCGATCCCATGTCGCCTTCGGTATAGGTATTGCCCGGCCCGCTATAGCCCTGGATCATCGAATAGGCGAGGTTCTTGCCGGATGAACAAAACGGCTCGGTAGTCACGAAATTCGGCGTCCCCCACAGCTTGGCGAACATCCGGATATAGCCGCGATTGGTCAGTGTGCCGGTTCGGGTGCCGGAGAACAGCCCTAGGGCTTCCGGGCCATGCTCGGCGCGAATTGCGGCCATTTTTGCGCCGATCTCGTCCAGCGCCTGGTCCCAGGAGATTGGCTCGAACGCGTTCTCGCCGCGCGCGCCGACCCGCTTCAACGGTTGGGTCAGCCGTTCGGTGCTGGAATATAGCTGTAGCGAGAGTTGGGATTTCGGGCAGACCCGGCCCTGGAGAACGGGGTCTTCCTCGTTGCCGGTCACCTTGACCAGCCGGCCCTTGTGGAAATGGAATTTCGTCGTGCAGCTGTTGAAGCAAATGTTGCAGCCGCCGGGTTCAATCCGGTCGGCCAGTCGGTCGGCCCGCTTCACGCCATAAGGATAGGCGGTGGCATCGCCAGCCATCGCGTGGCCCGGATCAATCACCGCCGGAACCGTCCGTTCGCGCGCGTCGAGCGCCGGTCGCGATGGGTCGGTGCGGTCCAGATAGATTGTCGCCGGGCCAAGCAGGAACGGATCATTGTCGATGCGCCGGCGATCCTGCGCCACGGCCTGGCGATCCAATGCGTCACGCTCTCCAAAGCTGATGGCATTGGTCGGGCAGACCGAGGCGCAGGCGGTGGTTGGCTCGCCATCAGCGCGGCGCTCGACGCACAGGTCGCATTTGACTGCGTGATGGCCGCCAGCGTCATAGCCCATGGCGCCGTAGGGACAGGCGGTCACGCATTCGCCGCAGCCGACGCACAAGTCCTCGTTGACCTGAACGATGCCGGTTTGCGGATCTTTGGTGATGGCTTTCGGTTCGACTGGACAGGCGCGTAGGCAGGCCGGTCGTTCGCAGTGCTGGCAGGCAAGGGCAAGAAAATCGAGCGGTGGGCGGCCCTGATTCTCTTCTGACGCTGTGCCGCCAAGCCATACCACCCTGTTGCGCCGTTCACCCGGGCCAAGCGCATGCTCAGCCTTGCAGGCCACCTCGCAGCTTTTGCACCCGGTGCAGCGCTCCAGGTCGATCATCAACGCCAGGCGGGTCATGAGCCCCACTCTGCGATCCGCCACCAATAGACCGCCCGACCATCGGCGACATAGCCGGCGAACACCGTGACGGTGATTACGTGGATTAGCAGTCCGGCGACGAACCCCCAGGCCAGCAGACGATGCAATGGCCGCCATTAAGCCTGGGCCAGTGAGACTGAAGCTCGGGTGCCGATCAACCGATGCTCCTCCATCACCGCCCGATGATAGGTAAGCGCGGTGCCGGGGGCGGTAATCCAATGGCGGGGCTTGAGCGAGAACACCGCCTCAAGCGCGTTGGAGTCGATGGTGCTGAGCAGCGATTTCTTGTGGGTGATCAGTTCGGCCAACCGGGCCCGCGTGGCCTCGTCCGGTTTGGAGAACCCGGCCAGCTTGGAGCCGAATGTCCGGGCCATCCGCTTCGACCCGGCGAGCCGTGACCAGACGCCGAGCGCCACCAAGCCAGCCAGCGACAACAGCAACAAACTCGGAATTTTCGCTACCGAGCCGGTGGAATGCACGATCACCAAGACGGCTCCGACGCTGGCTAGCCAGACATGGGCCCGGAAGCCGGCCTTGCCGGGGTGGCCGATCTTCTTCAGCAATACTGCGACGAAAGAGGCGA
>Ga0114996_10006759_pt1 | contig 13125 bp, 11 predicted proteins | sample ArcticOcean_MG_C_4_FD_87039 | JGI IMG/M metagenome (GOLD analysis project Ga0114996, IMG submission 87039) | Marine microbial communities from western Arctic Ocean - ArcticOcean_MG_CB4_134 | ecosystem: Environmental > Aquatic > Marine > Oceanic | place: Arctic Ocean: Canada Basin | collected... | reverse complement strand
GCCATTGAAACGGAAGGGATAAATTGGGTGGCCCAATCGGGAGAATTTTTAGGCTAGATCCGCTGGTGCTGGTTGATGAAAATTACTGGCACCCGGTAACGGATGTAACACAAGACAACGTCGATGCGCTTAATGTGGTAACTCCCGTAGAGGACGGTTTCTTCGCCAGCCTGATTGCGGAATTTCAGGGTCCTGTTCGGATCAGTTTCTGGTCAAAAACGACCACACTAGGAACGTCAGCCGAATTGCTCTATTTTATTAATCATACAGATGGCAGCCCGATTACCCGATCCAAAAATCTTCCCAAGGCAAATGTATGGGTTAAAAACGAAATTACGATGCGGGAAGCAGTCCAGATGAAACTGTATATAAATCTGAACGATACCACCGTCGGCAGCCACCAGGCCTGGTTGGACAATTTCGAAATTAAGCACGAATTTCCACCGAACATCACTAAATTACCAGAATACTTTCCTGTTCCGCTCGGGAAAGTCTCTAAATTGGAGGTAGAGGCCGATGGTTTTGGCACAATAACCTATAAGTGGTTCCGAGACGGTGTGGAAATACCCGGAGAAACTGAAGCTTCAATCTCAATTCCAGCCGCCAGCGAATCCGGCCAGTTCAATTATAAAGTAGACGTGACAGACCAACTGGGGTCTACTCTGAGCAATTCAGCGTTGGTTGAGTTTTTTGATCTATCGGAGGTTCTCGACAACGATCTGTTGGAGTTTACGATCCCAGACCTACCCTCTCAAAACTACTCGGGTATGCTTCTGACGGGTAGCGACGCACCCGACGGAGAGGATGCTCTATACCTAAGTCTCTCTGGAGGTGACACCGCGACATGGACGAACACAGTATCAACTGTGATAGAAGGTCCTGCTATCGTAAGTTACCTAAATAGGGAAGCTATCACTAGATATTTTTTAATAGATAGTTCCGGGCCTGAATCGGTGGAATGGTCCGCCACTTCTGGACCCTTTGGACCTATCCCTCGTATACTCGACCAAGTGAAGTTGTCTCAAAAGCCTGTTCTATTTCAATCGCCGGAAAAACAGACCACGGTTGTGGGCCTTGATCGTATGCTTGTTTATGATTTTATGAGCGTCGGCGAAACCACTCAACAGTTATTAAAATCCGGGCAAGTAATTGTTGAATCCGAAAATCAACCTATAAACCTCCAAAGCCTGGGTCTTAACCAGGACGGATTCTATCAATTAAGGATTTCCAACGAATTCGGTGAAGAGGTGTTGTCCGATCCTTTTCAGATTGAAATTCATGATACTATAGGCGACTCCGTCGAACAGCCTAATTTGGTGTGGACCTACGATGGAGAAAAAATCTGGATCCCACAAATATTTGAAACCTACGATGGAGAGGACGCTGCAGGATTGCTTGATGAGGGAGAAGGAACAGGCACGGTATCAACGCAAGTCGTAGGACCATCTCTCGTATCTTTCTGGCACAAGAATAGTTCCGTCAGAATCAATGACGAGATCGTTGAATTGAATTCTGACAGTGAATGGCAAAAAACAGAAATAGCGCTCGCGGCAGCGACTAACGAACTCAAATGGTCGAATGGTTTTTTTGACCGTCTCCAGATCGAACACGTTGAGCCAATCGGTAACGCGGTCGAACAACCGGACCTCCAATGGACCTACGACGGAAACAGAATCTGGATTCCACAAACGGAAGAATCCTTTGATGGAGAAGACGCTGCAAAACTTCAAACCGATGGATCTGGATTCGGAACCGTCGCGACGGAAATTCCCGGTCCAGCTCTCGTCTCCTTTTGGTGGAAGGACGCGACTGATTTTGATATCGACGGAAATACCATAAGCTATGAGGGCGACGATTGGCAACAAGTGCAGGTTGTTGGATGGTCAGAGACAAACACGCTCCAGTGGCACTCAGGCTTGTTCGATCAATTGGAAATTGAGGATCTTCGAAATGATCCGTTCAGGAGGTGGCCCTTCGGAAACTTTCCACTGGATGACGTCGTCAACAACCTCGACGACTTAAGTACAAGTGATCCTGATTTCGATACCTTTTCAAACCTGCTCGAATGGGCCCTCAACAAGAATAAGGATTTTCCAAACAACGCCCTAGCCTACAAAGTAATCGAGGAGGATGGTGAAAAATACCTTGGTCTCACATTCTCGCGTCCCGCCGACCTCGGTGAATTTTCGATCCACCTGGAAGCAACCGACAACCTGAATACATGGACAAGGATCGACTCTGTAATTTCGGAGACTTTCAACGAAATCAACAACACCTACACCGTTACCATCCGCGATATCCAACCTTTGGGTACGGGCGGACGATTTATCCGGCTTGTGGTCACGGATGAATAGTTTTTGGAATCCAAACATACATTTTCCCCTTCATTAAAAATGAAACCACCCCTTCCACTAGTTCCATTCCTGCTCCTTGTATGTACGGTGGCAACTAAAGCCCAGGAGATCACTCTGGCGGAGGCATTCGATGCGGAGGAGGCAACTTCGATAGTCACTATTTCAGGCGAACTTGACTGGCCCTCGGCGGAACCACTGCCTCCGCTACTAGACCAAAACTACTGGCATCCTCTAACCGAGGACACCTGGGACGGCGTAGATGCGCTTCGAGTCAGGTCGCCTTTCGAAGGTGCTTTTTATGCCAGCCTTCATGTGGAATTTGAAGGTCCCGGACAAGTAAGCTTCTGGTCAAAAACGTCAAACTTCTCCAATGTGTTGCATTATTTCGTTCACGAAAAAGGGGGCCCACTTCTCGCGTTCGATCACCTGCGCGGGTCTCCGGAATGGGTTCAATCGAGCTTCACCATTCGTCAACCAGGCACCTACACCTTGGACATCAACCTGAATGACATTGGTTCGGGAAGCGTTGAAGCATGGCTGGACAATCTCGAAATCAGCAAACAGCTACCTCCGCCAGCTTTCAAAGAACTACCGGTCATGGTTCACGTGCCCCTGGAAACGACCAAAACGATTGAAGTTATCCCCGATGCTTTTGGAGATCCGACTTTCCGGTGGTATCGAAACGAAACACGGCTGGATGGAGAAACCGGGTCGAGCATTGTCCTTCCAGCTCAAAGCGAGCCTGGCACCGTTTTATACCAGGTCGATGTAACCGATCCCTTCGGAACCACTTTGAGTAATCCGATATCGGTACAATACCTGGACTTCGGAGAGGCTGATCCAAGCCTCGGTCTCGTCTGGTTTGCTCGAACCAACCAGACTGATGACGTCATGCCCGCATATACGCCCAGCCTGCCTTCGGATGCTTATTGGCACGTCGTCACCGAGGACACCTACGAGGGACAGGACGCCCTTTATGTAAAATCGCCGGAAGAAGGACTGATCGGTGCCAGATTAAAGACTTCCGTTCAAGGCCCAGTGCAAATCAGTTTTTGGTCCAAATCGACAGATCTCGATCATAACACCAGCTTTTCAATTTCAGCCACCGATGCGAATACTTCACAACCTTACTCGAAAGTCGATCTGCCGCAGGACTCCACTTGGCAGAAAACGGTAGTCTCCATCCGGGAGGACGCACCCCTGGAGATTGAAATAAAATTGGAACACAACCACGGAAATTTTGAAGCCTGGCTCGACGCATTTGAAATCAGCTATGAGGTACCGCCGACCATTGAACCGCTTCCGGAATTTTACCAGGTCCCAGTCGGTAAAGAGTCTTTGTTGACTGTAGCGGCCGAAGGTAAGGGGGATTTGAGTTATCAATGGTACCGCGACCTCGAGTTGCTTCCAGGAGAAACGCAGTTTGGCATAATACTCGTACAAAACGAAGCAGGGACCTCCAACTACCAGGTAGAAGTTTCTGATTCACTGGGGAGCAAATTGAGCACCCCAGTAACAGTAAACTTTTTTGATATAACAAATGTGTTAGATAATGATTCCCTTGTTTTCACGATTCCAAACCTGGATTCCCAGAACTACACCAACCTCCTGGTCAAAGGAGTTGAAGCATGGGACGGGCAAGATGCGCTACATTTAGTCAGTTGTAATCTAAGATGCGATCCAAGGGTTTTCACAACTGTAGCTTCCGTTTCTACTGAAATCGAAGGCTCGGCACTTCTATCTTTTTATAGCAAGGGTCAAGTATTCATTAGAGTGGACGGTGAAGGTGGCTTCGAAAACCCTCCAGGAGAAGATTGGGCACTACGAACCATTCCCGTCCTTGGTCCGGGAACGCATACAGTGAGATGGAGCACAGGTGGATTCTTAGGTGTTTCGACGGGTTGGCTGGATCAAATCGAAATCCAAAGATTTCTTCCGTCCGATCTCATAGAAGTTCCTCAACCCTTTCCCGCACCGCTTGGCAAAACGGTAAAGCTTGGAATTACCATCCCTGGCCTGTACCAAGTAAGTTTCCAATGGATGAAGGATGGGCTTCCACTCTAAGGCGAAACTCAGTCAGAACTCTTAATCCCTTCTCAAAATAATCCTTTGGTGTCCGAGTACAGCGTTAAAGTTTCCCGGGATTCGAATGCCATAACAAGCGATGCCATAATGGTAGAACACATAGATCTCCGCGATATCCTGAACAACGATACAATTCCGTTTTCGATTCCTGATGATGAAAACTACGACTATGCGGATTTGTTCGTTTTTGGAGAAGAGGCTTATGACGATCAGTCCGCACTTTTCCTGGAAGTGACATTCGATGAGGAACCGAATCCTATTACAACTCCGCCGCTACTTACCGCAGAAGTCGAAGGACCTGTGATGCTAAGCTACTCCAACACGGGACCTTTGAGGGTCGAGGTTGATGGAAAAGTTTCCGACTTCTTTTTTAACGATCCGACAGAGGAATCGGATTGGTACCAAGGAATTGTCGCTATTCATGAAGCAGGGACACATTCCATCGCATGGTCCAACAATTGGGGGTTTATAGTCGGTGGAGGCCTATCCTACACAGCAGGAAAAATAGACCGGATTTCACTTTCTTATGATCCTATATTTCTCTTCGGTCCATTTGATAGAACAGTTTCACTTGGAAAAATTTCTGATACGCTGTTTGATTTCGTAAATATTGGTAAGACCACCACATTCCGGCTATTGAGAGACGGTCAGGTAATCGAGGAGACAATCAACAGGCCCATTGGATATGAGACCCTTCAACTCGGAGATGATGGAACCTATCAGATTAGAATTTCCAACGAATTCGGTGGAGAGACAACTTCGCATCCATTTGAGGTAAGGGTCGCCGCTTCTGTAGAAGGTGCATTGACCCAGCATCACTTGCAATGGGACTATACGGGCAAGCCTTGGGAACCTCAGGAATTTGATACTCCGGAAGGGGGTATCGCCGCTTGGGTCCCCACAGACGATTCCGTTCAAGGCAACGGTGTTCTACGCACAAGAATAAAGGGACCAGCAAAGATATCTTTCTGGTGGAAACGTACTGCAGATAGCAGAATGAGTTTTAGTAACATCGCACGCACGGTGAACATCAGCCCGCCTAACGATAACCAATGGCATTGGGTCGAAGTATTACTCGAAGAAAGCGAGAACGAAATATTTTGGGACGGTGAACAAGGCGTTATGTTGGACAACATTTCCATCGATTTCCTGGATCTGGATTTCTTCGAAGAATGGACAGTCACTCATTTCGATCCAATTGAATTGGAAAACCCACTGGACGTTCTACGCTCTTCCGATCCTGACGAGGACAATTATAACAACCTGTTGGAATGGGCATTAACCCAAGATCATCGACACTCGAACAAATCTCTTCCCTGGAAAATTGCATCTGATAACGGGCAAGATTATTTTGAAATTACCATTGATCAACCAACCATCATCCATCCCTACAAAATGTATTTGGAGACATCCGGGGATATGAATAACTGGCAGAGATCCGGTGTTGAACTTGGCAGAATTTATAACGAAGTAGCGGAAGCTTACACCGTTACGATCCGCGACACACAGCCGCTAGCAACTGGTGGACGCTTTATCCGGCTTCTAGTCACCGATGAGGAATAAGCACGAATGTCGGCTGACTACTTCTTCGCCAACGCCATCAGCCCACCCCACCATTGAGTATCATTGGTTTGAGTTTGGCCAATGCGGAACAGCTCAACCTTCGAAAACCATTTCCCAAGAAAAACCTCCAGGCTCCGGGCGTTGAAAAAATTAACGTGGGTGCTTTCGAGCAAGTGCCAGGGCACAACGCCGTTTTTGTGATTGAGGGGTACGCCGCTTAGATCAGGAACAGTGACAAGTAAGGAGTCTTTGCAGATGCGCGCCACCTCAGCCATAACCGCTTCCGGCTCGAGGATGTGTTCAAGCACTTCAGATAAAACCACTGACTTAAAGCTGTCGTTTTCAAACGGTAATGGCATCGAGCCCGAGTAGAAATCGATAAACTCACTTCGACTTTCCGGGATTGATTTTCGAATTTCGGGCCGGTCGAGTTCAAGACCGGTGCACTCCTTTCCGGAGGTGCGTAATGCATCGAGAAGACCACCCGTTCCACAACCTAGATCAAGGATCGATCCGGGCAAGGATTGGGCGAGTGATAGAACTTCCTGATTCAAATAATTTACCGGCAAACCAGAACAGTATATCCAGTCCCGGTGGAAGACACGCTCGTCGTTCAGGAGGTAGGGATAAGAAGGCGCTGTTATCACTGTGCTATCTTTGCCCGAAGCAATACACTCACCATCCCAATACACTGAGTAACTCCGATCATTTACACCCTCGAGAGACTCAGGACATAAATATTCAAATACAATCCCGTGAAAATCAGCCTGCGATGAAATGGCTTCTTTCACATCCGCGCGCTGAACCCGGAATTGATTGATGGGCTGCAGGTCTCTTTCACCGTCCAACCGCAAGGAAGGTTGAACCGATTGATCCTTATCAAATTCCCGATACCAGGAATGGATCCTGATAATTCCACACGCATCCACTTCCAAATAATCAATCGCACCTTCAGCACTTTGAAATTCGATGGGATAACGACTCATTTCTCTTAGTCTCAGCAGGGCAGCGAACAGGTAAACCATAAAAGTTGGATAGGTATCTCAAACGTTTCAAAAAGCCGAGATGTGATGAAGAGCAAGGCGCAGTCTGCAAGCAAGTGCGGGAGCGTAGAATACTACGTGACCAAGCGGGTTGCGGGCTGGAACATAGCTCTTCGCGCATGTCGGCTTTAGCCTTCAAAAGTGCGTTTTGTAAGTTCACTTTCAGTGAGGAATTGAAAATCAATACTAATTTTCATAACATGTTGTCTTTTAATGAAATAACTTGTGGACTTTCGAAGGCGTTTGAAACTATGAGAGTATCAGGTGTCTGGTGTCAGTTTGACATTCGCTAACCACCCAAAAAAGCAGCCCTGACCATCATCGAGAACTAACTTTTAATGCTCGCGAGAAAAATCTTTTTCGCGTTAATTCGCGCATTTCGTAGTTTAAATTATTTAGCTTCATGACTCTCTCTGAATTTTCCCAATCCGTTACGGAAAACGATTCTCCCAATTCGCAGCAAACACTACCACTTCAGGCACTCTGGTGGGATGCCAAAGGAGACTGGCACAAAGCACACGAAGTTTGCCAGGCCGCCGGGTCTTTGGACGGTGATTGGGTTCATGCCTACCTCCACCGTAAAGAAGGCGACCTCGGCAATGCCTCTTATTGGTACAGCCGGTCCAAGCAACCAGTATTCAAAGGTTCGTTGGAGGATGAATGGGCTGCATTGGCGGAAAACTTCCTCTCCGCTGGTTGATTATGTGGCGGATGTTATGGAGAGTCTACCTGGTCATGAGCATTCTGACCTTCGTCGTTTACGGAATCGATAAGTTTCTGGCTCAAGCGGAATGGAAACGTGTTCCTGAACGGTGGCTGCATACGCTTTCCATTATGGGAGGATTTCCCGGCGCCCTCGCCGGGATGCATCTGTTTCACCACAAAAAAAACAAGCCGAAAATCCGCTGGGTCATCATCGCCTCCGGTATTCTTCACATCGCGGCATTCGTAATTGTGATGGCACGGCTGAGCTGGTTTTAGAAGTGAGGAGCACTTTCGCCGGCCTTGCTGGGAAGTAAAATACCCTACGGCCACAACGGTCAGCTCGGCGATCTGACCCTACCTTGAAAGGCTATAAAAGGGTTCAGGTGTCAGGTGAATTTTCGATATTGGAGGTCAAGATTACAATGAGGAAATACACGTGAATAGTAGGAGTACTCCTTAATCGACCATGTCCTGAACGGCTTAGGCCACTGACACCTGAACGCTTCCCTGAGTCCTGAACACTGACACCAGCCTGCCCTCCGTAACTCTGAGAGTGAAGGGGGGACACATTGTTATCCTTTACAAAGTGCCCAACCAACCAATCAGCCCACATCAATCGACCAAGCCCGCCTAATGGTGGTCATGCCCATGATCGCAATCATCACCGTGATGCACATGTTTGTGGCTGATTTCTTCAGTCGTAGCTGGCCGAATTGTCAAAACCTTCACTTCGAAAGTAAGAATTTTGCCGGCCATCTCGTGATTAGCATCAATAGTAACCGTGTCGCCCTCAATCGTTTGAATTGTAAACATGCGGATTCCTCCGGCCACCTCACCCTGGAATCGCAGGCCGGGAGTCAAATCCAAGTCAGAGGGAAACTCGCTTCGTTTTACCTGCCCCACCAATTCCGGACTGGACTGGCCATAACCATCTGTCGGCTGAAGAGTCACGTTGAACTCGTCCCCAACCTGCTTTCCAGTCAACTTTCGCTCCAAGCCGGGTACAATCGCCTCAACGCCCATTAGAAAAACGAAAGGATCATCCTCAGTACTCTTATCAAGAACCTCACCGACTTCTCCTTTGAGCACGTAGGCAATTCCCACCACAGACTTTGCTTCAATAGCATTCATGCGGTCATCCTTCTGAAAAACCCAAGGAATACCATATTTTTCTATTGATTATTCCGATGAAAACATAATATTAACGACGTTAACTTATTCTAAAGTTAACGTTGATTACTTCTAGACATGCCAGTTTCGCAAAAAACGAGTTATCACCACGGGGATCTTAAGAACGCCCTCATTCAGAGCGGACTTGAAATCCTCGCCGGCGAAGGAGTTCAAGGGCTTACTCTCAGAAAAGTAGCCCGCCGCGCAGGGGTGAGCGAAGCGGCCCCCTACCGTCACTTCAAAGACATGGAAGCACTCATTGCGGCGATTGCGGAACAGGGTTTCGTGCAACTAGCCGCGAACTTGGAGCAGACAGAGGAACAGCACGCGGAAGATCCTCGCACTTTTTTTTACCAATCGGCGTTGACTTATATCGATTTCGCGCGCCGAAACCCCCATTCCATGCGGGTTATGTTTCGTTCGAGAAACCCGGAAGGGGAGATTGAGTTTCCCAAACTGCAGGAAGCTGCAGACGACGCCTTCAGCTATCTCATCGATATGGTGGAGTATTGTCAGCAGGCAGGATTGGCGCGCGCGGGTCATCCATTGCCCTTGGCTCTCAGTGCGTGGTCAACCGTTCACGGACTTTCCATGCTTCTCATTGGTAATTGCATTTCCCCTGACGTGTTTAAGGGCACCGACGAAGAAACGATGATTATGGCAACACTTGATATAGTGTTACAGGGTTGGCAGGCTTCTCCTACTCAGTAACTCCCAGAACACTTTCCCAATGAAAGACTCTAAAATCATTAAGTCCGTTTAGGAGACCGAACAGTCTCGCAAGTAGCATGGTTCTTCTACTCCCGCTTTTTTTCAAAACTACGAATCAACCAAATCCCACAAATGTCCATATCATATTCGAGCGATTAGTGCGATTCGTAGTTAACATCTGACACTTGAAACCAGTTACCAAAACGCCGAACACAAACAAGCTCAAGAAACCGGAAAATCCGTCTGGTACGAAGACTACATGCTTCGAGTAGCCAAGGTGGAAAGGGCGTATCGGAAGGGATCCTGAGACTGAGGCCCTGTTATTAGTTTTGTTGCTCTCACGGTTTAACTTAAACAGAACAGATCTTGGACACCAACACGAGTCGTGACAAGGAACGACCCGATTGAAACAGCCATTTTAACTACTGATCCCACTGATGAACACTGATGATTCTTGAAAAATGAGTCCTCTTATCAGTGTACATCAGTGCTATCAGTGGTTGTTACTTTTTATCCAATCCTCGAAAATAACCAATACCCGCGTGCTTGCCACGCTACCCCTTGCTCCTTCTCCCCTTCACCTGGAGGTAAAGACCGGCCATAAACAGACCGATCACACCCATCCAGAAATACCACGGCCGCTCAAACACTTCGTTGATTGATGCTCCTCCGTATTTATCGAGCAGTTGCTCCCACGGAAAAAGGAAGGGAGGCGGAATCTTTAGAAGAAAAAACAGACTTTGAATCGCATGCCATGCCCCGACTCCAGCAGTGGCAACTTTCATGCCCCATTTCTCCAGTTTTAAACCGGCGAATCCTCCGACAAGAATGACGACCACCAATAAACCAATAGCTGCCAGATCCTGCATAGATTGGAGAAAGGGAAGGAAAATCATACCGCCTAAATAGGCTCCGAGTATAAAAACGCCCGCCTTGTAGAAAAAGTTCATCAAAACGCCCAATGCCAGACCCAGCACTCCCGCAGTAATCCACACAAGATTGGGTTGTTCAGGAAACACCAAAGGAGCATAGAGCAACCCGGCATAGGCGCCACTGGTCAGTCCCAAAAGGAAAATCACAATTTTAAGGATCTTATATCCATGCAGGCAAGTGAGCAGCCCAAAGAGCAGCACAATTACACCCGGAGTCCACCAGGGCAGATTATCTAAAGGAAGAGATGAAAGTTCAGCAGCCACTTTTTTTAAACATAGCTATTCAATTTCCTGCCAACTGACAAGGATTTGAACTCATCGAAAATAGACTCGCCCTTTCTTATGCTATCCTTTCCATTTTGGAGCCCTAAAAAGAATTACTATTGGCCAAGGGGTCAGAACGCTCATTAGCAGACATGAATAAAGACGTACTATTAGAAGCAGCAACTATTGCACGTGGCCTGGCCATCGACGCCGTTGCGGCATGCAAATCCGGTCACTTGGGGCTTCCTCTCGGTGCAGCAGAAGTTGGCGCAATCCTATTCGGAGAATCTCTCTCCATGAACACGCGCAATCCGGATTGGATTAACCGCGACCGCTTTGTCCTTTCCGCAGGTCATGGCAGCATGTTCCTCTACGCATGGCTTCACCTTTCCGGCTACGATCTAAGCCTGGAAGACATTAAGAATTTCCGGGTATTGCACAGCAAAACACCCGGTCATCCGGAATTTGGACAAACTCCGGGAGTCGAATGCACCACCGGTCCTCTCGGTCAGGGAATCGGCAATGCGGTAGGCATGGCAGTTGCCGAAAAAATGTCCGCAGCAACATTCAATACGCCCGATCACACCATCATTGATCACCACATCGTCTGCCTCGCAGGTGACGGCTGCATGCAGGAAGGACTTTCAGCAGAAGCCTGCGCATTTGCCGCTCATTTTGGATTGGATAACCTGATTCTCATTTTTGATTCCAACGATGTAACATTGGATGCCGCAGCCGATGCCACCCAAAGTGAGGATACCGCCAAACGCTACGAAGCCTATGGCTGGGATGTAGTGACAATAGATGGTTATGATATGGATGGCATCCAGAAAGCCTTGGCAAACGCCAAGAGCAACAACAACGGAAAACCCAAATTCATTATCGCGCGCACACTTATTGGTAAAGGAATCGAGCAAGTTGCCGGAACCGCCGCAGGCCATGGTGAGGGCGGCATAAAGTTTGCAGCCGAATCTCGGGCTGCATTGGGTCTTCCGGAAGAACAGTTCTATGTCTCGGAAAATGTGAAATCATACTTCGCCGAACGAAAACAGGAATTAGCCTCCAAATACAACGACTGGCTCGACACCTTCAACGCGTGGAAAAGAGCGAATCCTGAGCTGGCTAACCTGCTTGAAAGCGCACAGAAGAACGAACCAGTTGATGTCGAGGCACTTTTTGCAGCGGTACCTGAAGCGGATCCTGAAAAATCTGTCGCAACCCGAGTTGCGGGAGGCAATGTCATCAATCCACTTGCCAAGGTGCTTCCACTGCTGCTGACGGGTAGCGCAGACCTGTTCGGCTCCACTAAGAACTACATCAACGGCGTGGGTGACTTTACCCGCAACAATCCGTCCGGTCGTAATTTTCGTTTTGGAATCCGCGAACACGCCATGGGTGCCATTGTAAACGGAATTGCCTATCACGGAATCTTTACCGCCTCAGGGGCAACGTTTACAACCTTTGCGGACTACATGCGTCCGGCGCTTCGTCTAGCTGCGCTTTCTAAACTCCACAATTTCCATATTTTCACTCACGATTCAGTGGCGGTGGGCGAAGATGGACCGACCCACCAACCCGTCGAGGTAGTCAGCGCAATACGACTTATCCCCGGGATGGATGTCATTCGTCCGGCCGATCCTGAAGAAACAGCTGGCGCCTTTGTAGCCGCATTGGAACGTCAGGATGGGCCCACTTCCCTGATCCTCTCCCGCCAAGGAGTACCGACACTCAATAACATTCCGGTGGCAGAACGCAGGTACGGTGTTCTGAAGGGGGCTTATATTGCGCGCAAAGAAATTGGGGAGCTTGCCATGATCCTTCTCAGCAATGGGAGTGAACTTCAGCATGCGCTCGCCGCCGCCGAAGAGTTAGGTATCGGCGTCCGGGTAGTTTCCATGCCGTGCTTTGAACGATTTGACCGTCAAAGCGATGACTATCGCGAATCCATACTTCCGTCCTCATGCAGGAAGCGGGTAGCGATTGAAGCTGGTGTCACCAATATCTGGTACAAATACGTGGGGCTTGATGGCAAGATTGTGGGTATTGATCGATTCGGGCTTTCCGCCCCAGCCGGGCTTGTCCTGAGCGAACTCGGGATAACCACCGAAAGTGTAATCGCCGCCGCTCAGTCCTTGTAGTTTTCAACCCAACTTTTTGGACCGCGACAGAAGAAAGACGAGGTCACTTAAATTATTGTGAGAAGATTTTCCTCATGGATTCTATTTATCCTAAGCTGTAGCTATTGCCCAGCAGCAAAGCTGGTGCCGATTGGCAGAATACAGGGCACGGATCACCGAT
>Ga0114996_10006758_pt1 | contig 13128 bp, 10 predicted proteins | sample ArcticOcean_MG_C_4_FD_87039 | JGI IMG/M metagenome (GOLD analysis project Ga0114996, IMG submission 87039) | Marine microbial communities from western Arctic Ocean - ArcticOcean_MG_CB4_134 | ecosystem: Environmental > Aquatic > Marine > Oceanic | place: Arctic Ocean: Canada Basin | collected... | reverse complement strand
TTCATCATCCCCTCGGATCAGGCCGATTTCTCCACCGCCACAAAGTTCGTCAACACGCTCTTGAAGAACGGCGTCGACGTGCACCGGACGACGACTGAGTTCGCGGTGGACGACGTGAGCTATCCGGCCGGATCGTACGTCGTAAAGACCGATCAGGCGTTCCGTCCCCACGTCATGGACATGTTCGAGCCGCAGCAGCATCCAAACGATTTCGAGTACCCCGGGGGACCGCCGATCCCCCCATACGACAATGCGGGCTGGACCCTGGCTTTCCAGATGGGGGTCGAGTTCGACCGGATCCTAGATGGCTTCGAAGGTCCCTTCGAGTTGATCGAGGGGCTTGCCGAAATTCCCGCGGGAGTTGTTATCGGGATGGGCGCAGACGGGTACGTCTTCGATCACCGCGACAACAATTCGTTCCTCGCTGTGAACCGGCTCCTGGCCGATGGGCACCAGGTGGCTTGGCTGTTGGACCCTCCGGCCGGAGTGGATTTGCCTGAGGGGGCCTTCTACGTCGCCACCAACCAGGTGGACCGATCCGGGTTGGCGGCGCTCGCCGCCGAAACCGGTGTGGATTTTCGCGCGGTAGCGGCGCCGTCAGGAGCGACGCTTCGGCTTCGTCGGCCAAGGGTGGCGCTCTGGGATCAGTATGGAGGTTCGATGACGTCCGGATGGACTCGGAAAATCTTGGAGGACTTCGGATTCGAATTCGAGGTCGTCTACGCTGAGGAGATGGCCGAAGGCAACTTTCGGAGTCGCTTCGACGTGCTGATCCTTGAGGATGGAGCAGTGCCCCCGCCCGCTCGACGTGGGAATTCCGGCCCGACTCCCGACCCGACTCGCGTGCCCGCAGAATACCGCGATCGGATCGGTTCCATCACGGCGGATCGCGGCGTGCCTGAGATCCTCGACTTCGCTCGAGCCGGAGGGACGGTGATCGCGGTGGGGAGTTCGGCCAGGTTGGGGTACTACGCTGGACTTCCTCTGAGTGACCATCTGGTGGAGAACGGGCGTTCACCCAGCCGATCCGAGTATTTCACCCCTGGGTCGATTCACTCGCTCAAAATCGAACACGACAGTCCGCTGACCCACGGGTTGGGGGATCGCCTCGACGTTCTGATCAATAACAGCCCACTCTTCGATCTGGGGCCCGGAGCCGAGGCCGTTGGTGTAAAGCGGCTCGGCTGGTTTGACACCGACCGACCTCTCCGAAGCGGCTGGGCGTGGGGTCAGGAACGCATGCAAGGGGGGATGGCCTTGATCGAGGCGAAACTGGGCGACGGAGTGCTTTTTCTCTTTACGCCCAGGATCACATTCCGGTCGCAGTCCCACGCCGCCTTCCCACTTCTCTTCAACGGGATTTTTTACGGTTCGGCCGATGATGAGCCGATCTTCTAATCGGGGTAGGCAACCTCGACGTAAGATTTCGATCCGGACCCGTCGCTCGGCGGAACCTGTTGGACGACCGGCGGCTATCAAGAGGACGGGCCGCTATCGAGGAGTGTGGTGCCCCAGAAGGTCGCGAGCCACCGTGAGTGCCCACGCACTTCTGGACCCCGAGGCCAAGGTCAGCGATTAGGGGCATAGGAAGTTGAGCGAACGAGCCCATGGCACCGGGGAGTTCGGTTGGAGGGGAGTTCCGTTGGATACGATGTTTCTAATAAAGGTCACTGGTCCAAGAGGAATCGCACTTGCGGTTGTGGCCCATTGTGTGGCCCAGTTTGCGGCCCAATGCTTCATGGCGGGGTCCGCCGCGGCCCAATTAGACGGGGTGGTCACAAGAGCCGGTGGTTTGCCTATCGAGGGTGTCTCCGTTGAGGCGTGGAGCGTCGACCGGAGGGTCGGCGCTACTTTGACTGACGCCCTAGGGACGTTCTCCTTTTCCGAGGAGATCGCCTCCAGCACAGTCCGACTCCGGTTGGGTGCACTCGGTTTCGAGGTGGAGGAAGTGGCGGTTCGGAGTGGCCTCATCACCTACGAGATCGAACTTTCGGAGGCGCCTCTGGCGGTCGAAGGGTTGGTCGTGACCATGGAGGAGGCCACCTGCGAAATGGGCAGGGAGGACGCAGAGGGGAGGCGACTCTGGCAGCTTGCCCGAATCCGATACGACGGGCTGATGGATACGCTCGGCATCGCGACCTACCTGGCGGAGGCGGACACCATCGTGCCCCTGTCCCGGCTCGGCTCGCTGCAGCTTCCCGTCCTCAACCTGAGTCAGAGAGGATCGTCGTCACTGCTACGCTTCAATTGGACACGGCGCATCGACAGGGAAGGATACGCCTTCGCGGTCCGGCGAACTGACGGAGGGAGGCCCTACGACTCGTGGGTATATCCTCCGCTCGAGGCCGACTTCGCTCCCCACTTCGCGGATGAGGTTTTCGGTGAACGCCATCGTTTTGTGATCGAAGACGAGGGCCCGGACGGTTGGCTGTTGGCGTACTGCCCGAAAAGCACAGACAAACCTTCCATCAAAGGCACCATCACACTCGCACGCGATACGACCTTCGCCTCGGTCGACTGGCTCTTCGAGACCCCGGAGCCCGTGGAGCACGCCGGGGGGCGGGCCTACTTTACGCCTATCCTCCCGGGCTCTGTGCGGCTGAGCCATCTCCTACCTGCCGAGGCGGTCATTTGGCGTGCCATCCCCGCGGGGGACTATCTGCAGAGCTACCAGCGCTACGAGGACTGGAGGGTCGCTCCCGGCGATTCCGTACCGCTCCTGCCGCTCCGGCGAGAGCGCGGCGGACCGGGTGTCACTCGCTGAGCGAGCGTCAGTCGCTGAGCGTTCGCCCGAGGTAACCCTTCAGTCGCTGCCAGGCGTCAAGGGCAGGGTCGCCATCCGGCTCCGCCCCACCCCCTTTGTGGCAGGCATCGCTCCCGCGGATCGTAGGGCCACACACGAAAGTGTCATCCAGTCCAACTTCCTGGTCGCTGTCATGATTCCTGCGTTTCAGATAGAGGAGTTTTTAGGGAATGGGGCTCCCCGAGATTGTGGCGGTCCACGAGGTAATGGCCGTCCGCGAGCCTTGTGCTCATCTGAACGCAGCAAGGCTGACGAGCATAACGCCCAACAGGCCTGATCACGAGCGGCCCGAGACTTGCAAAAGGGACACCGACGCGCCGAAACTCCTTGATTTTCAAGAAAAAAAGGTCGAAGCTTCGGCGCCTCGTCATTCGCAGATAACGCCTCATTCTTGACGGTTGGAGCATGTGAGCCGCCAATCATTATCGGTCTTGGCCCCATCCGGATTCGTGGGCCGGTTCTTGGCTGCCCTCGGGCGCGCGGGCACCTTGGTTGCCGAGCACGCCGGGCAACTTGGCCTGTTGGCGTGGCACATCGGCGTCGCGTGCGTGCGACTCCGGGTGCTCAGCCGTGACATCCTGAGACAGCTCTATATCATCGGCATCCAGAGCATTCCGATCGTCTTGATCGCGGCCGCACTCATCGGCGTCGTGACGAGCCAGCAGGGTGGCTACCAGATGCAGAGTCAAATTCCGCTCTACGTCATGGGATCCGTCGTGGTCGAGAGCGTCATTCTCGAGATGGGGCCGGTCCTCACGGCCATCGTGATGATCGGCCGGGTCGGTGCCCGGATCACGGCTGAGCTGGGCACGATGAAGGTTTCCGAGCAGATGGACGCCCTGCAGTCGGTGGGTCGAGACCCGGTCGAGATTCTTGCTGCCCCACGGGTGCTGGCGATGATCATCTCGATGCCGCTGCTGGTGTCCCTCGCCAACCTCGTCGGCATCACCACGGGGATGATCTCCGCGCAGTATACCCTTGGACTCGGCTCTGAGACTTTCTTCTATGGCGCACGCCTATTCTGGCATTCGTACGATATGTTCTATTCGCTCATGAAGGCCCTCGTCTTCGGCGCGGCGATTCCGCTCATCGCAGTTCACATGGGCCTCCGAACGACCGGCGGTGCCGAAGGGGTCGGTAGAACGACGACGCACTCGGTGGTATTCATGACGCTGACAATTCTCGTCCTCGACGCCCTCTTCCCACCCCTCTTCCTGAATTAGGCCGCACATATGTCTTTTGCTGGAAACGGGTCAGGGGCGGTGATCGAGTACCGGAACGTGTTCAAGGCGTTCGACCTCCCGGTTCTCTCGGGTGTGACGCTCTCCGTAGAGAAGGGCGAGATGTTCGCACTGTTCGGTCCATCTGGAACGGGTAAGAGCGTGCTCCTCAAGACCACGATCGGCCTCATCACACCCGATCGGGGTGACGTGGCCGTGGGCGGGGAGTCTGTCTATTTCGGGGGCAAGGAGGTGCTCGAGCGAATCCGGCGTAAAATCGGATACGTCTTCCAATACGCCGCGTTGTTCGATTCCCTGACAGTCTACGAAAACGTCGAGATTGGAATTCCCGAGGAGAGCTTGGAGCAGATGAGCAGCAAGGAGGTCGCGCACCGTGCTTGGGAGTCGTCGGAGCTCGTCAACCTGGAGCCGAAGCAGGTGCTGGCAATGCTTCCGTCCGAGTTGTCGGGTGGGATGAAGAAGCGGGTCGGCATCGCACGGGCCATCTCGGGACGGCCGGAAATCTTGCTATGGGACGAGCCGACAACCGGGCTCGATCCGGTGAACACGGCTGCCATCGAACGACTCATCACACAGCTGTCCGACGACTTGCACGTGACGTCTCTGTTAGTCACACACGATATCGAAGGGGGCCTCGAGATGTGTGATCGGGTCGCTATGCTCGAGGGAGGATGCCTCCGTTTTTGTGGGTCGCCCGATGAATTTCGAGCGAGCAGCGACCCGGTGGTGAGCGCTTTCATGGATCGGGAGGCGGCTCACGCCGCCTTAGACACGTTGGAGTTCGGTTGAGCGACTATTCCGGTGAAGAGGAGCATCCCTTGACGGCAAATGAGATCTCAGGCGCTTCCGCCACGCAGGCGGAGCAAGCTGTGCCCGAGCAGGCCGGGAAGCGGCAAGTTCGTATCGGATTGTTCGTGCTGGGAGGTCTGATTGCCACCACAATTCTGCTCTTCCGACTCACCGACCCTTCGATGTTCCGGGGCCGCTACCGCATCACGACGACCGTCGACAACGTGATGGGACTCCGCACCGGTGATCCCGTCCAGATGCGCGGCGTGACCATCGGAAGTGTCAACGACTTCGAGTTAGGGGGGCAGGGGGATAATGTGGTGATCGTCCTCGAGGTGGATGGCCAGTGGCTCATCCCGGAAGGCTCAACCACTCAGCTCGTGCAACCGGGACTCATGGCTCCCAGAACCGTGGAGGTTCTGCCGGGCCCGGGGCCGGGCACGATGGGTTCAGGAGACAACATGCCGGGGATAGCGGTGAAGGGACTCCTGGACGATACGGAAACACTGGGCGAGAAGGGGCAAATTGCTCTCGATGCGATCGCCGACTTGCTGTCCGAAAAAAATCTGGACGCCTTTAGCGGGAGCGCCCAGGGGCTAGATAACCTCGTAGGTGAACTCTCGGATCTCCTCGAGTCCGAGCGGGAGAGCCTCACGGAGGTGATAGAGTCGTTCCGTCGGGCTGCGGACGGTCTTGAGGAAGCGACCGGGCCGGAGCTGAGAGAGGACTTGGCGAGCCTGATGGCCAGAGGGGACTCGGCCATGGGTCGCATTAACACCACATCGGAGAGCATCGAGGGGGTTGCGGCATCACTCGAAACGATCCTGGCGCGCATCCAGAACGGCGAGGGTACGCTGGGCAAACTCTGGGCGAGCGATTCGCTCTTTACAGACCTGACGGCGGCGGTCGAGAGCGCCCGTACTCTGATTGACGACATCCGCGAGAACCCGGGGCGTTACTTGAGCGTATCAATCTTCTAACGCCGAGATCCTTGTTACCACCCCGGGGACAGCACGAAGCCCCAATGCGGTCCCTTTTCCGGGCGCTGGAACGGATATGCTCTATAGGCCTCCAGGATCAGGAAACCGAAGAGGTTGACGCGCGCTCCTGCGCCCACGGAGAACACCGGTACGCGCTGGCTGGCTGAACGCACGAAGTCGAAATTGACTTCGCCAAAACTGTTGTAGGCGACCCCGGCGTCGGCAAAGGTAAACAGTTCAGTAGGCAGGTACGGGAAGTTGATGAGCCCGAACCGCTCATTTCCGAAGAACGGCACTCGAACCTCGAAGTTCACCACACCGAGGCGGTGACCGAAGAGGCGGTCGAACACGGGGCAGGTACCCGCTACGGCACCCGGCTGCGACGCCGTCGCCGCACATTCGGCCCCGGTAATACTTTCGAATGCGTACCCTCGAATGAACGTCTCGTACCCCAAGAAGTAGGGTTGAATGGCCGCCGTAGTCCGGTCAGTGTCTAGGTTATTTCCGTACCGCCCGAAGTGAAGAGCTCGGGCCGCAAAAGTGATGGAGTTGCTGGGGCTGAAGTAACGCCGGACATCCAGGACGAGGGAGCTGTAATTTACTGAACCCACGGCCTGCCCCACCTCCAGCCGATAACGTCCCCCCGAAGTGGGTGAGGTGAAGGCGGTATTCGAGTTGTCGCCGACCAGAGCGACGGAAGCCGAGACGAGAGTGACGGGGTCGCGGCACGGGCTATTAAGGACCCTCAGACAATCCTCCTGGGTCTGGAGGGACGAACGCCGGAACCCGAGAACCTGATTGAATCCGCCGAGAAGGTACGTGTCCTGTTCGTAGTCGTAGGAGATGCGCTGAACCCCGATGTTGCCTTCCACACGTCGCGTTGTGGAGAACGGGTAGGCACCCATAAGACTGGTCTGGGCCAGGTAGATGCGCTGGGTCAGGAAGGGAACCTCCAAGCCGGAGGCGCCATTCGTGGCTGGCAACGCATAGCGGAAAGCGTAGGGGATCCGACCGCCGTTTACGCCCCAGTTGAGGCGTTTCGCCTGATTTACGTAAAAGACCTGCCCGCCGACGTCCTTGAAGGACCCCTGAGCCAAAACCATGACACCAAGAGTCCGATTGCCGAGCATATCACTGAAAAACGCCGAAGCGCCGCCGGAGGCATAGTTCCCGAATCGGTCCGTGCCCACGCCGAGGGTGGGTTGCCCCAGGTAATCGAGGGAGAGCGAGGAATCATAGTCGACCGCGTTCTCGACGAGATAGGTTCCCGTCGGCGCGAGGCCTACGATCGGATCAGCGAGGTAACCGGCGATGCGGCTCCTCCGCGAAGGCGCCGCCGGCGGGAGGAGACGGCCCGGCTGGGGTGAGGAGGATACGTCGATCGTTTCGCCCCCCGCATCGGCTTCGCCGGCCTGTAGGCTGTATACGTGGAACTCGAACTCGTCGAACACGGTGAAGAGGATCGTTCCGGCCTCTCGGGCCACGGACATGGTCGGCGACATCCCGGTAATCCCGCTCACGCCGGTCTGCAACCGGGTGATGCGGCGGACGTCCCGAGACGCGAACGTGTACTGGTAGATATCGCTAAAGCCGTCCTGGTCCGATACGAAGTAAAGGCTTTGCCCGTCCGGCGCATATTGCGGGTTGATGTGCTTGACCTCGCCGAAGACACTGAGCGGCGATACCCGGCCGGAGGCCACATCCAGGAAGGCGATCTGCGGCTTGCTGTACTGGAGGTTCTCGAAGTCCGTAATCGCTCCCCGATCCGAGACGAATGCGATCGTCGATCCGTCCGGCGACCACGTGGGCTGAAGGTCGGCGTTTTTGTCGTCTGTATGCTGTCTCAGCGCGCCCGTGACGACATCCCAAGTATAGATGTCGCTTATGCCCCCGTTGAGCCCCGAAAAGGCGATGAATTGGCCATCCGGGGACCAGGCCGGACTGGTAATCGCCCCGATGTCATCGAGGGCAATTTTCCGCTCGATGTCCCCGCTTTCCACATCCACGATCGCCAACTCGTTGTCTCCATCGGCGAACACGGCGAACACGAACTGGGTACCGTCCGGCGACCAATCTCCCGCCGAGTCGATGAACCGTAACGCATCGAAATGAGGATCGGAGTCGGCGCTGACCAGCTTCTTCTGGATCTCACCGGTTCGCGCATCAGCCAGGAAGAGGTCGATCCCGAAGAGATCCCTTTCGGAGAGGAAGGCGACTAACCTCCCGTCCGGACTCACCGAGGGAGCAACGTTTTGCGAGCCCGCGCCAGTGGATGGAGCCAGGAGCAGTGCTCCGGACTCACCCGGAGCCTGCCTTCCGGCCATGAGGGGAAGGTACTCACTCTCGACAGCCTCTCTCCATGCGACGGAGAGACTGTCTGAGCTCGTGCCGAGCACCTGAGCAATGGCGGGCTCCCAACCGATGCGCAGCGACCTTCGGAATATGTCTGCGACCCGGTCATCACCGTAGGTGCCTCCGATATAGGCCCACACCGCGTGCCCAAACCGGTACGGGAAGAACCGCCCGCTGGATAGGTCCTGGAGCGTGGGCAGGGCGTCCCTTCGAATGGCGTCGCGAAGCCACATGGCCGTGAGCGCATCTTCTCGCCCGAGCGATAGGTACTCCGCCATCCCCTCGATCGACCAGAGCGGAAGGAGCGACAGACCGCGTATCCCGGAACCGGACCGGCTCTCCGCCAAGTTGTATTGGAATGCGTGAACAAGCTCATGCCCCAGGACGTGGTCGGTATCCCTGTACGACCCGGTCAGAGGCATGATCACCCGATTCTTGAGCGACTCAGTGACACCTCCTAAGCCCTCACTCAGGCTCCCGGAGAGCGTATTCGTCTGCTGAAAATCGGGGTGGTCCGCATAAAGGATGATTGGCTTGGGCTGTTCGAACTCATGCTGTAACAGGCGGGCGAAGCGCTCGTACCACCGCTCACCCATGCGCGCCGCGTCCTCGACCGCTTCACCCTCTTCCGGATAGAAGTGGATGTCGTAATGAGGGGTCTTGAGGATCTTGAAGTCGAACGTTTCATACTGGACCTTGTTCCGCCCGAAGTACTGAGCGGACACCGAAGACGGGAGTGCACTGACGGACAGCGCCAACACCAGCGCCATAAGAAGGCCGCGAAGGACTCCCGAACACGACCTGTGAGAACTAGTATGAAAAATCATAGGACTCCTCTCTTTTATGTCGCTTTCGCGCTCGTGCAAGTTACTGCCTTTTCGTCGGGCGAACCAATTCACTCGCCTTGGAGCTCCTTATTTGGGAGAACCCGTCATCCCTTTCTTGGTCATCCGAACTCGATTGCCCAACCCAGGAAACCCCCGGTGGGGGCCCGTGGGTTCCACGGCAGCCCCGTTAAGGGCCTACGGGTTCCACGGGTGGCCCTTTACGCCGCTCACTCGCTGGTGCAAGATTCTTGCCTGTAACTGGTCGGGCCCGCTTTGTCTGCCTTTGTCTTGATGCGAGGAAAATAATGATATCCTTTCGGATAGGGATATTGGCGTCATGTCTGAGCGCGACAGCCTGCCTCGATACGGGTCCACGTGGGATCACTCTAGGCGAGCTCGAACTACTGAACCCGCCCTTGGGAGAGGGCAGCCTGTGGCCTGGATTGTCCACCCAGGGGGACAAGGTTGTATTAAGCTGGCAAGAGGATGATGGCGGAGATACCTGGTCTGTTAAAACGGCCATCATCGATGAGGCTGGGTGGGGTCCCGCACATACCGTTGCCCACTCGACGGAGGAGAACGGATTTTTCATCAATTGGGCGGACTTTGCTTCGGTCGCAATCCTAGAGTCGGATCTGTTGGTTGCGCACTGGCTCGTTCGTGGCCCGGACGGGGGATACGACTATGGTATTCGGGTTGCCCGGTCGACGGACGGAGGTCTTATGTGGACCGAGCCGTGGACACCTCATATGGATGGGACCCGCACGGAGCATGGTTTCGTCTCGAAGTTTCCCCTGGACGGCGGGGGGATCGGCCTGGCTTGGCTGGACGCCCGGGACTCGGTCGACAGGGGCGGAGAGAAAGGCACCCCGGGGGCGATGGCGTTACGATACCGCTTCCTCGACCGGGATGGAGTTCCGGGTTTGGAGTCGCTCCTCGACGAACGTGTCTGTGACTGTTGTCAGACGGACGCGGCCATCTCAGCTTCTGGCCCGGTTGTGGTCTATCGGGATCGGTCCGAGGGGGAAGTGCGAGACATATATGTAACCCGTCTTGTTGATGGGCAGTGGACCGAGGGCACCCCGGTCCATCGAGATGGCTGGGTGATTCCAGCTTGCCCGGTGAATGGTCCGGCCGTCGCGGCTCGACAGGACGAGCTCGCGGTCGCATGGTTTACCGGTGTCGGAAACGAACGCAAGGCCCAGGTGGCTTTTTCCTCGGACAATGGTGTACACTTCGGAGATCCGATCCGCGTCGATGATGGCACGGCTCTCGGGCGGGTCGACGTGTTGTGGCTCGAGAATGGCTCCGCTCTGGTCATGTGGGTAGAGCGGCGGCCCCGCGTGGCGGAGATACTGGTACGCCAGGTGTGGCCAAATGGGCGTATCGAAGAGGAGATGTTGGTGACAACTACATCTGCAGGGCGGGACAGCGGGTTCCCGCAAATGGTCCAAGACGGAAGGGGCCGAGTGGTTTTCGCGTGGACCGAGACAGGGAATGGCCGACATGTGAGAGTGGCGAGGACAAGCGAGGCCCTAGAATGACACGGGCGGTGTGGGCTACGTTCGCCCTGTTGTTGTGGGTTTCGGCGTGCGTTCCGGACAATCTGGACGAACTGGGGCCGCCGCAGGTCGGGGATCCGGCACCGGAGTTCCAGGCAATGTCGCTCGACGGCGAACGTACCGTCGAGCTCGCCGACTACGCAGGGCACACGATCCTCGTAAACCTGTGGGCCACGTGGTGCGCCCCGTGCCGGTTCGAGACGCCCTATCTTCAGTCCGTTTATGAGGAGAATCAGGATCGGGGGCTGATGATCGTGGGCGTTTCTGTCGACTCTCCCTCCGCCCTCGACCAGGTAAATGATTTTCTCGGAGAAATGGGCGTTACCTACGATATCTTGCTTGATCCGGGTATGGTGAGTACCGATGCCTTCCTGCCCATCGGGTATCCTGCGTCCTACCTCATCGACGGAGAAGGGGTGATCCGCTTCACTCGGCTGGGTCCAATCGCGGAAGGAGACCCGGAATTTCTCGAGGCCCTGGAACAGACCCTCCAATAGGCCCCTCTCGCCGCCGCCGCGGTTCAGGTATCCAAGGCCGGGGTGGCGACCGTGACGAGGTAAGAGCCCTACGGGCATACCTAGAACCTGTTGGCCGCTAGAGCGATAGGTGGAGCGACTTGAAGTTCATTCACACCCCTGACGCGCCGGCGGCTATCGGCCCTTACTCCCAGGCCGTGGTCGCGGGGGAGTGGGTCTTCGCCTCCGGCCAGATTGCCATCGACCCCGCTACCGGAGAAGTCATCGACGGTGGGATCGCCGAGCAGACCGATCGTGTGATGAAGAACCTCACTGCCGTTCTTCGCGAGACCGGGCTATCTCTGAATCATGTCGTGAAAACGACGGTGTATCTCACCGACATGGGGACGTTCGAGGAGATGAACGAAGTGTACGCCATGCATTTCGGAGGTCATCGCCCTGCTCGAGCCACGGTGCAGGCCGGCGCATTGCCCAAGAGCGTGGGAGTGGAAATCGATGTCATTGCACGCGTCCCACCATGACCGTGCTCCTCGAGAATCTGTGGGTTCAACGGGTCGGCTTCGTGGTCGGCGGTCTTGTGGTGGGCATCGTGTTGGAGTTCGTCGTCGTCCGGCGGGTACACAAGCTCGCCGAGAGGACCCGCTTCAAGTGGGACGACGTATTCATCGGTTCGCTCCGTGGTATAGCGACCACTTGGGCGGGTGCGGGGGGCATCTACCTCGCGCTCACCGTCGGCACTCCGGACCCGCTGCTGGTGAGCACGATACAAAACGTCCTCATGGTCCTCGTGCTCGGGGTCGTCGTTATCGCCGGGACCCGGGTGGTGGGGGGGGCGGTCGAGATGCTTTCGGGCCGCACGGGCGGTGCCATCAAGTCACCGACGCTGGTGGTGAACCTTGCTCGGCTTGCCGTTGGCATTCTGGGGCTCTTCATCATCCTCCAGAACCTCGGGATCGACATCACGGCGCTGATCACCGCGTTGGGTATCGGAGGAATCGCGGTTGCGCTCGCGCTCCAGGATACGCTCGGCAACCTCTTCGCCGGAGTACAGATCATCCTGTCCCAGCAGGTGCGTCAGCGGGACTACATCCGTCTGTCTTCGGGGGAAGAGGGGTGGGTGACCGACGTGAAGGGCCGAAGCACGACAATCCAATCCTTCCCGGACGGCAACCTCGTCAACGTACCCAACGCGATGCTCGCGTCCTCCATCGTAAAGAACTTTTCGATGCCCAAGCGTGCGCTCTGGGTTACGGTCGAGGTTGGCGTGAGCTACGACAGCGATCTGGAGCAGGTGGAGGCCGTCGCTCTGGATGTGGCCAAGCGCGTACTCAGCGAGGGGGATGGTGGCGTTCCGGGCCAAGACCCCGTCGTCCGCTACCACACGTTTGCCGACTCGAGCATCAACTTCGATGTGCGCATGATGGTCCGTGAGTTCGAGAGTCAGGGGCCGGTAAAACACGAGTTCATCAAACGGTTGCACCAGCGTTTCGGCGACGAAGGCATCGAGATTCCATTCCCGATCCGGACCGTGATGATGGACGGCGGGGGCGAGCCGACGCTCGAGGGTGGTTGAGGTGGAGGACTGAGCCCATCCCGGACTCACCCCGGCGAGCTGGGAGGGTCTCCAGGAGAGGAATCGGGGGGATGTTCCGACCTGACAGGTCCATGAAGTGTGGTGGCGATCCATGCATCCAACTTCGACCGGTGGCGGCGCGTGGTGATGAACGTCAGCACATCTCCAGGCTCGACCCGTGTGAAGCCCCTCGGCACCACGACACGCTCGCCGCGCCGCAGGAGGGCGATGAGGGCCTGTGCGGGCACTCGGATCTCACGGATGGAGTGGAAGCAGATCGCCGTGTGGGATGTGGTCACCTCGAGCGCGACGTGGATCGAATCCCCCCCCGCGTCGGGTGGCAACTTATCGGTGCGCTTCAGTAGCCGCTGGTGCTCTTCCGCGAGTTCCTTGAATGCCCAGATCATTTCGGCCCGCTTCAATACGCCGACCACACGAGTCTGGTCCTCTGGATCCACGACGGGCATCTGATAGGCACCCAGTGTGCTGAACCGTGCGAAGGCGTTGCGAAGTGTCTCGGCTGGG
>Ga0114996_10006756_pt1 | contig 13129 bp, 22 predicted proteins | sample ArcticOcean_MG_C_4_FD_87039 | JGI IMG/M metagenome (GOLD analysis project Ga0114996, IMG submission 87039) | Marine microbial communities from western Arctic Ocean - ArcticOcean_MG_CB4_134 | ecosystem: Environmental > Aquatic > Marine > Oceanic | place: Arctic Ocean: Canada Basin | collected... | reverse complement strand
TATATCAAAATTACTTGGCGAACGAATATAATTATTAACTAGCCCTATTCCTTCAAAACTTACAGTAAGAGTAACATTACTAAACTGATTAATAAGTTTTTCAAATTTTGTATTTTGATTTGTACAATTTGTTGTGATTAATAAATTAACTGCATTATCACCAGTGTGCCTATTATTATCAATGAATGCTTGTAAGAAAGATTCTACCTCTGGCATAATAGACGGCTCGCCGCCTGCTACTTTAATATAATCTATACTATTAATATTATCAAGAATTTTTTTAAAATTATTTTCTGACATAACAGGTTGGGTTATTTGGTCACGGTATTGCTTTAATACAGAATAATTATTAGCCATTTCCTTTTCAAGTTGCGAACTAATAGATTCACTACACATCCTACATTTTAAATTACATAACTTACTAAATCGTATATCTAAATCATTTGGAAAAAATAATTCTTTACCTTGTAAATCTATATGGCTATGTCTATTATCAAATGCATTACGAAAACTTTTACCACCAGCATCTTCAATAGTATAACAAATATTACATTCGTTGCGGCGGACATTATTAAGCATGTCATTTCTTACTTCAGTTAAGTATTCTCCTTGCCAGTGATCCCAAAAATTAGATGAATCAACTGTAGATAATGTTTTTGTTTTTTCATTAGGTCTAGATACACAACATAATCTAGGCCGGCCGGCATAGCCAACATATAAATGCATAAAAGGAGCACGACAAAATATATTATTCATAATGCATTTAGTACCATAGATAATTCTTCCTTAGTACGTTGAAACAGTTTTAGATTTCGTTGGTGGCACAAATATATTTGTGTTCTATAAAATTCAAATGTATTACTAGAATTATAAAATTGCATCAATTGTTTTATAAGTATTTCATCTTGCTCGAAGAAAAATTTTCTATAATCAATTACAATAATATCATCAGATAAAAAATCCATCATACTTGAATATGGCCTTGCTGATAACTCATCCTCATAGTTTGGTTGAATGTCTATATAATCAAGATCAATCGAGTCTATTAGACTTATATATTCATTAATATCAGTTGATAAAACTTGTTTTATTTCATCATATGGAATATCATTCCTTTCTGCTTGTATTAATGAATTTGCGATAATGCCAGATAGAATGTGTGGCGACTGCACTCTGTTATCAATTTGTCTTTCATATACTCTAATTGTTTTCATTATTTTTTTATAAAGTACAGATATAGCATGGCCATCTGTTCGACGTTCGTTTGGAGGAAATAACTCAAATCTTAAATTACCTGTTATTGTATCAACAAGCGGATAACTCTTATATGGTTTTAATACACTTAAAAAGTTTAATACCGTTTGATCAAATGTATATCCTATTTTTATCATTTTAATTTTTTCTGGATTCTTATAATACAGGTACGGTATAACTGGTAGACGATGTGCTTTAAAGTGTGCTATATCTCTAATTCGCATTTCATCGTTGAAGACTTTATAACAGACGTCATCTATTGCAGACATTGATTCTACATTAGGTATGGATGCATCTATATAGAAATCAAACAACTCATCTATAGAACTATTAAATGCTGGATTTGGTTGGAAGTATCCACCTGTTTCTAACCACACTGCTGAATCCATTCGTGTTTCTAAACATGGTAAAATTTGTTGTGCTCTATTACATATTTTTATATGTTGATCTATTTCAGTAATAAATAGGTCAGTGTTTAATGTAATATCTAAAAATAAATTAACAATAAAGTCGCCGCCTGCAAACCCTGGCCACACATTAAAAACTATATCACCGTTGTCTATTTTTTTATAGTACTTGGAATTGGTTTTAAAGAACGCATTAAGTTCTTTCCATTTGGCTTGCTGTTCTGATGACAATCTATTCATAATATTATTTAACTGTTTAAAGTTTTTAAAACTGCAGATAGTTCTTCCCATTTGTCTTGTTGTGATTGAGTTAGTTTCATTGTAATTTATTTAGAGTTAGTAACAGGTCATGTTTAAATTGTGTTACTAATTTTAAATTTATAGTATGGTAATTTTTTATTTCTTTTTTATAATAACCTATTAAGTTTTTAGATTTAAAAACATCCATTAGTGTATGTATAATTGTATCTTCATTATTAAAAAAAAGATTTTCATAATCAAGTGTTACTAACTCACCGGGAAATATATCCAACAAACTTAAAGTTGTATAAGTCGTATAAGTCGGAGGCAAGGGAATTTCATTATAAAGTTTAGTTAATACTTCAATTAAGTTTTCTGTTATCTCATCGGAGTTACTTTCTAAAATAAAATTATGATTATCTGGTATAGTTAAATAATCTACTAAAATATTTTTAATTGCTATATGATCAACTATTGCTAGTTGCTCTATAATTATAGGTTTTAATTTTTTAGCTACTGATGCATTACATTTTTTACGCACAAGCTCATCAAGAACATCTGCTATAAAATTATTTTTAATACTGCAAAGCACTTGTGTAAAAAATTTTTGCGAAGTGTTGTCAATATAAATTGTTTTTATTCTATTAAAATTTTTATAATAAAAATATGGAATTACTGGCAACAAATGACTAATAACATAAGATGTATTAGTAAAACTAGACAAGGTATTAAAAATATCTTCATCTAGTGTTTCCATGTTGCTTATATCATTTACATTTAAATATTTTAAAAAACGATAATCAGTAATATCAGTATATCCTTTTAAACTTTTAACTTTGCCGTTGCCCGGTGGTGAATATGTATTGTTAGACTCAATTGGTATATCTACTTCATCTAAAAATAAATTAACTAAAAAGTTACCGCTGGCACCACATGAATATATAAAAAAAATTATATCGCCATTATCTATTTTTTTATAATACTTGGAATTGGTTTTAAAAAATGTATCAAGCTCATTCCATTTAGTAACTTGTTCATTAGTTAAAATAGTCAATACACTCACCCTCTCGGTCTAAATCCAAAGTAACACAATGCAAACCACCGTCCCAAAAATATCTATGTCGCCATGGCACAATGTGTGGCGTTACGCCATGTTTTTCAAATGCATCGAATGCTTTTTTATTATAGTTACTAACTAATATATTAGACTCATCTATTACTAAACAATTTACATCAAATACAGATTCTTCTACATACCCTACCCAATCTTGCATCCATGTTTCTACTAAATCTATTAGTTCATTGTCTTTTTCATATCCTGGGATCCACCATTTACCTTTGTTTTTCTTTTTTAAGTCTATCCAATGAGACACTTTATTCCAATGTTCTTCTGTTAAATAACAAACTTCCCATCCGGGGAATGTGTTCTCATATGTTTCCATATCAGTAATACTTAACAGGAGTCCGGGTTTCACTGGACATAAACAACCATCAACATGGCCATCGGAGCTTACTGTTTTTATTCTATAGTCTTTAAACTCCTCTCGTATAGTGATAAGTTCTGATGGATCTAAATAGTCGTCTGTGCCGAGATATAAATCCCTCCCCAATCTTACTATACCGTTTGGTGCTATAGCAGTTATTTCTGGTATTTGATTTTCATTTATAATTCTATTATTAAACTTCTGTACATATTCAACTATTGGTTTAAAAGGATCTATGTCATAGCCAGCATTAAGAAAAAATTCTAACTGTTCATCATTTTTAAATGCTACAGGATAATACTCTTTGGCCATCATACGGTGACCGCCACTTACTTTTTTTAAATGATGTTTAAGTGAAAATTCATATAACGTATCTCCGATCATACATAAACTATCACGTGGTGTCATTGAATGTGGTCCGGGGATTCGATAACCTTCAGGCACATCAAAGTCAAGTGATGTAAGTGTGGTAGGTCGTATAACCTCAACATTAAAACTTTCTAATGTTTTAATCAGTCCTTGAAAATCTTCTTCGGTCTCTTCAGCAATTTTTTCAAACAAGTTTCGCAGTCGTGCATTTGTAATCCAACTATAAAACTCAGGTGGGTAACTTATACCAACAACACATTTCTTTAATTTTTGAAATCCGCTATGTGATTTTAATTTATTCATTTATAAAAAATAGTCCTACCTTTATATCCGATTCCAGATAGTTCTGATATGTGTCAGTGGGTTGAGCAATGTTTAACTTTGCACACAGTTCTAAATTATCTTTTATACTCCATGCTAACTTATGTTTTTCTACAAATTGCTTAATACCATTATTCTGTAAAGTAATTTGTTCTTTCATTAGTTCATCTGTTTCATACCACGCATAATTTGGGTATGTAATATTATGTCCGCCACATTCTTTCCACCAATCGAAACATATCTCCGCAGGCCTCCATGCAAGTATAATTCTAGCACTTGGCCAATTTGTTGTTATGTAATCTAGTTGTGTTGCTAATGTATGACTTTTTATTATTCTATATGTACTTTCATTGTTGTTAGCAAACGGCCTATTAAACTCTGCTTCGTTCTCTTCTTTAGTGTGATCACTTATGTTATTAAACCAGTTACCAAACTCCATGCCTGGATCAAAATATGCTCCGTGATGGTATACGCCAATTGGTCCGCCGTTGTAATTATATACTCTATCCGCAGAACTATCTGAGTGGTCTATGGTTGATGAATTGTATATGTTAGCACTCACACTGCTCCATTTTGAGCCAGGCGCACCAACTAAAAATAAGTATCTCACAGTTTTATTTATAAAGATAACGCAACTCATTTGTTAATTCTGGAATTGCTTCATAAACAGATTGCCCTTTTATTTTATCCATATCCTCCTGGATCATATATGATAAAATATATTTTATTATAAGGTATAATCATATTGAGTAAAATACGAAGTTCTTTTCTTTGTCATCAAATCGTATATCTATTGTATCAGATGTTTTTCTAAACTTATAAAAATATGTTGCCCAAACATCGATAGACATATCAAGGCGTGTACTGTTAGTTCTTTCACATTCTAAAAAACTATTACGCCGTATTCCATATATATTATTTGGAATATTAATCTCAGTTTGCCATTCCAAAGTAGTTAATGGATTGTAAGTATCGTATATTATAACATCATCTGTTGTATAACATGCCGACGACATAGCATCTTGCCAAATATTTAACATAATTTTATCATATTCACTGTGTGGTTTAATCCAAGGCCTGCACGACATAAGGTTATCTAAATACTGATGAAGTTCTTTATCATGATAAGATTGTCTATTTATCATGGTTGACAACACAATGTATTCATTATCTATATGTTTAATTCCTGTGTATAATTTTTCTACCGTATCTCTTTTTTTAAATAACTGCTCTATTAAATCTATATTCTTAACGTTTTCAAAAAATGTTAACGAATTATAAATTTTATCTGGTATCATTGTTGCGTTTTTTAAAGATGGTGTGCTTTGTATTATTTTACAAATATTATGATAACCTGCACAAAAAAGTTTACTTGAGATTGTTTCCGATACAATTACATCTATACTAGGTAATGTTTTGGCTAAAGTTTTATTAAACTCCGCATGTATTATTGTATATTGTTCTGTTGGTATATTATTATATTCGAATATATCTCTTGCCATTTCAATACAATCTAAATTATGGTCCACCATATATACATGCTTGGCGCCTGCTTGTATAGCAAACAAAGATAAGATGCCAGAACCTATACCTATATCCATACATATTTTATTAGGACATGCTTTTTTTAATTGATTGTAAAACCAATTATTTCGATTTGCACTAGTAAACAAACGATGATGATCATATGTTTTCATATTCTTACAATATCCCTACCCTTGTATCGCGCATATCGATATTTCGATTGCTACTAATATTCCAACCGAACTTGGTTTTTATCCATTCGTTAGTAAATAATTCTAATGCTATGTTATGTTTTTTAGAAAAGTCTAATATGCATTGATTTTCTATTTTAATTTTTTCTAACATAGTTTTTTTATTAACATACCATTCATAATTAGGATACGTAATATCGAAGCCGCCGAGCATAAGCCACCTTTTTAATGAGGAGTCATTGTCAAGATACACTAGCATAATCTTACTTTTAGGAAATGTCTCCTTAATAAAATCTAAATGATAAGCAAACTGGTGGCTTTTTAATATGCGTGTCTGATTATAATTGATATCAGCATATGGTGCTTTTAGTTCATTTAATAATTCCGTTGGGTGTAATTTATTCATGTGTTCAAACAACTTGCCAGATTCCATACCTGGGCCAAAATAATTGCCAAAATGTAAAAGTTCCTTCTGGATCCAGAACCGTTTTTTATACGTGCGATTTTTGTTACAATCTGAATTATCAACAGATGAGTGTTGACTTAAATACTGTGCTATGCCGCTCCATCGCGAACCAGGTACTCCGGTAAAAAATATCCAATTATTCATTTGCATACCGTTCGCTTTCAGACCGAAGAACAGCATTAGCAACAACTACATATCTATGGTGTACTTGATTAGTAGGTCTAACACAGTGTCTTAAATAACCCGGAAATATATTAAACATTTCAGATTTAGGATGTATACATACTTCTTCAATTTTATATTCTTCAGTATTATATTTTTCATTTATTATTTCATTGTGCCCACCAATCCTACTAATATTATTACTTGATATTGTATTATGAAATGGGTGTTCTAATACTACTGGCGGAGAGTTTTTATCAGCATGTAGGTAATATGTTCCGACTAGTACAGCACCCGGATGGATATGTGATTGTATACTGTCAGTTTTTGAATACCATATAAACCAACTTGCTCGTATTATAACTTTTGGTAAATTAAATTTTTCACAGTGGTCATCAAACGCATTCTGGAAAGTTATCCAAAGAGGTTTAAGACTAGGAATAGATAAAAATCTTTTCTCTACTTGACGATACTTATTAGGTTCCTTTTTTTCATAATAATCATCTATCATCTCAATAACCATCTCTTTACATTCATGTTTTATAAAGTATCTAGAACTAACAGGAATAGGAAATAAATTTGTATATTCTACTTTCCATTTTTGGCCTTCAAGGTTTACTTCTTTCTTGTGTGGATATATCGGCATAGTAAAGGATGTTTCCAATTCTGTATTACCAATGCCATTATCAATAGAGCCTATCCAGTCTTCGGCTGATAATTTGCATTCATTAATATAGATACTAGCTATATTAATACAATTATCATAATCTGTATTATCCAATACAAATTTTATTTTATGAGACGTTGTTTTATTACTATCAATATTATCATTTATTGACACAATAAAACTATAACTAAATTGATAGTCTCCAGATAAATTTTTAGGCCTGTCTTGCCCTGCTTTTATTTTAGTCCAGTTCGGTAATACTGATTCATATTCATCGTCTTGCATTGTTAATGCAGAAATTTCTTGTACAGTAATTCCATTAGCAATAAGAGAATTATCAAAATATATAGACATTTGTGGATATTGTTTATTTATTACGTTATGTTCTTGTGCATATACTGTAATAACATAATTGCAAATTGCCATTCGATCACTCCCTTGCCAAACAAAATATATTATTGTTCTACATTACGTGTACCGTAAATATATTTATCGTATTTTATATCTCTAATAGACTCTACTATCTTAATACCAAAGAAACCTTTTATGTTGCTTTCCATAAATGCTACGGCTTGCTTCTTGGTTCTGAAATCCCAATATACTTCTGTTACATTATCACACCACGTATAAGTAAGTTTCCATCGTATGGAACCGCTTGGTTTTTGATGTTTTAACTCATGCTCTAATTGTTTTACTTTTATATCCATCTCGCCACATTCGTCGCGTAATGTTTGTATTGTATTCTTTAGATCATAAATTGTTTGTTCTGTAGTATCACTTATATCAATTACTTCAGGACCTTGTAAGCCTGGTGGAAACTCATCCCATTCTTCTTCTACAATAACAGAACCCGGAGGTAAGTTAATATTCTCCGGGCTGTCTGTTACCAAAACATATCTTGGCGGGTCGCAAGATGTTTCAGTTACTCCATTATAATATCCTTGGTGTTCAGTATTGTACTCACCGCCAAACACTTCCCACACATGTGGATCTAAAAGTTTATAGTTTTTCCTGTGACAAGTGACACGTGGCATCAGTGTATCACATGCGAACTTTTTTCATTTATTGCTAACGCAATATCAATGCCTGCAGGGGTTAACTCGATTGCATCCTCATACATTTCCGGAGTGATGTCAGCCTCAGATACGCCAAGTAACAGCATTAACGTACCAACTGATAACTCTGTTAAGCCTTGATCTCTACATGACTTTAACACTGTAATTATCAATTCTTGAATAGCCGGATCCTGATGCAATGGCAACTTTTTTAAATACGCAGGTAGGTCGTCCATGCAAGTATTTATTATTCAATTACAACTTTTTTTACTTTTATTTGCCGTGTCGGGTCATCGTGTAACGCATTAAACTCGTCAACTCCCATACCGGCAAGGCCTTCATAGTGTATGCAATGATGCACATGTGCATCCGAAGTGATCCACTTAATTGCATCATGCCAGTCATCTGTTTGGTATACTATGTTGCTACTTTTTCCGTTTTCAGTTATCTTATAAGTTATTGCCATTGTTAGTTTCCTTGTTGTTAATGATTTGCCTTAAGCCTGTACTTGAGAATCTGTGATCTCGTTTATTAAAATGTATTTGCACACCTCGTTTATTGCATATGTCTTTCCCCGTAAAGTCTTTGTCTTTATATTCTACACCAAGAACTCTTACATCAATATGAAACATACTAAATATATCTTCCAAGTCTTGTTCTGTTTCGTAAGGCACTATCTCATCGACATACTTAATTGCATTTAGTTGAATGTATCGTTCTACTAGTGTTTGTGCAGGTGCGTTCTTACTTGGCCTGTCTTTGCTCGGGTCTACTTGTAAACCTACAATAAGATAGTCGCAAACCTTTTTACATTCTTGTAGCATTAGAACGTGTCCAGCATGACACAGGTCAAACGTACTACAAGTGAATCCTATTTTCATGTTTGCTTAAATGAGTTAACCCAGTCATCTAATTCATGGTTTCTAAGCCACGGTGTTAACCCGTCGCCTTGCGTTTTATCACTTATTTCATGTTGCTCTTTAGCAATGCTTTGTGCAATCTCTTTTGCAAAGTCATCAAACTGATGCATTCGTGTTAATCGTTTAATCCAAAACTGTCCTGATAGATCAGCTCCATAACCGTTAGGTCCAAAGTCTAACCAGTTATGAGGTTCAAGTGGTGCCATGTATGCGCCTGTCTTCTCATGCCAAAACATTAAAAGACCAGATGCATTATATCCATCGTCCCTGTCTTGTTGAACTATATTGTTATATGAATCTATAAATGACTTATCGCATGTTAAAAATTCGTCATGCGGCTTGTCTCTTGATATATACCCTCTCTTGCGTTTAGCATCAATATACAATCTGCAAGGGCGAAGTGTTGTTTGTTTGTTCTTATGGAGTGTTAATCTAAAGTCAGGATACTTATTATCGTTTTGCCTGTATGTATCGAAACCCAAGATGTCTTGGACATGTTCTACATCATACTCTGGGTATGCAACAGGCAATGCATTCATTAAATAGTTTTCCCACATCCTACCATATGTTAATGATTTATGAAATCTACTATTCACTTCTTCGTTTGTTTCATAGGGATATCGTTTCATTCTTTTTCCTATGTTCACTAATGTTACTTGCGCCTATTGCTTTACCAATAGTACTTTGTAGATGTCGTTTAGTAATTGTATCCTGTGCTATTTCCAGCAAACGCTGTTTAGGTTTTAAGTTAAACGTTTTAGATATCCATATATCAATGTTATCTGATATGTTTACTGCTATTCTAAATAGTTTACCTTTCAAAACAAGTGATCCTCTGTTAGTATTTGGAACTGCATATCGTTTTCTGTACAATGTTTTATAGCACTATTCCACTTTGCTTCGTTTATTTGATATGTGTTATACGTTCGCCAGTACTTTTCTCTGGGTTTAATCGTTTGTGCTTTGGGTTTTACTTCTATTAGTTTCTCTACAATGTCGCCACGTAAGTCAATATACTTAATCCAGAAGTCGGGATAATACCGATGCATCTTGGTATCAACTGGAGAACGATACCAAATACTAACTTCCTCCGAACTCCATTCTAATATTGCATTTACTTTATCACAATACAGCATGAACTTGCGTTCCCATAAGGATCTATAAATTATATTCCCTACTCTACCTTGGTACTTAGCAGGGTTCTTACATTTGTATTTGCCTTTGTATGTCTGCCGCCGTTTCACGTTAATACAGTTCGATCCTTCTTTAACTGCTTTACAAATGTATAAGCATTAAGTGTATACCAATTCCACGGCTTCTCATTTTCAGTGCCTTCAGTTACAGAGCCTAGTCTTTCACCGAGCCAGCCTTGTATAGTATCGTACATAACAATCTTGATTGTAAATTCTTCTTCAGTCTTGTTATTTTTTAATACTATAAATTGTCCGTTTCTATATTTCATTATGGAAGATGATATCTTTTTACATAATCTTCTATAGCAAGAGTTCTTGCTTTAATGTTATCTGCTGTTTCGGCCCATCGTTTATACACACTGTAATCAGTAGACCTAGTACCAGCATGTATTTCTTGTTCTATCCAATCTACTTGGGCAAACTTCTTTAAGTCTGTGTCGTGTAACAAATCTTGATTAATTGCTCTAATATAGTCTGTGCTATCACCACACCAAGGGCAAAACCATTCCGTTCGAGTAGTTTTTTCCATTGCCATACTCCACCAACCTGTACATGATGGACATGTAAAGTGGTGCAGTGTTTCGACAAAATATTCGTTAGTCATTCTCTTATCCTTATTATATAGTATAACATACTAATATGTTATGTCAATCTATACTAATATAACTAAATATTACTATGTTAGAACTGTTTTATGTATCATTTCTTGTTGCAATATCCTTTATAGGTCCACCGCATGGCTGGATGCAATTTGATCAACCATTTGATACCAAAATAGAATGTGAGCAATATATCAATAACAACTGGGTTTCACTCCAAGAAGTCTTACAACAACAGTTAACATACCAAGAAATTAAGTCTTTACAATGCATGACTAAAGCAACAATGCTTGAGTTAAACTTTTTAATACATGGTCATCATCATCCATTATAATGCAAACAACTAAAGAAATACTTGCCAAATATCATAAACAAATATGGACCAATTGGGATATGCTACAATGCTTTCTTGCTGGCATTGGCGTTGGTATCACCATAGGATTACTATTAGTATTCATATTTTTCTAAGTTTCTTTATATATCTGCATAGGCATATCTTCTCTACACATTACTTTTATATGTAGATCCGGATTGAGATCTGCAAATATGTCAACTGTAGTTGTTATCCTCTGTACTGCTTGCATACATTCTGCTTGTGTACGCATTACTACATGCATATAAAATTGCGTAGCGGCGGGTACATCTCCGGTCCAGATTGCTATAAGCAATATCCAAGAATTACTAATTATACTCATCATTATTATTGTCCCTTATGCGGCCGGCTTATTCCACTCTTTACCTTAACCGGCTTCCGCAATTTTTGTAATCCATTAAAGTGTACTTTAATAAAATGTTATCTAAATAGTCTAGAAGACTGTTATAGTCTAGAAGACTGTTATTACAAACGCTCTTCAATTCCTATATAGCGTATCTTTCTACCTTGTGCTTTAGCATGTTTAAGCATACCTTTATTAGTTGCCCATACTGATGACCATATGAATGTCTTCTTACGTTTAACTGCTTCATACCGTAAACGTTTATATAAGTGTTCATACAATCCTTGCTTCCTATGAGATGGTATAACATAACCAATACCTACTTCTATAACATTACTATAGTCTACTGTATCGTAGTCTTTGAATGTAATAAAGCCTAATACTTTATCCCTATCCTTTAATACATCATGTCCTGAAACTGTACGCCCTTTGTCCACTACTGCGAATGCTTCCTCATCATATTCAAATGGTCTACAAAACTCATCTATCCAACCATTCTTAATGAGATCAATCCATGCCCATGGCATAACATGCATAACAGGAGAACCGAATACTGTTTTATAGTATATAGGAGTTGAATGTGTCATATAACATAATTATCATTAATTACATTTTTTTAGATGTTATATCGATATAGTCACATACTTCTTTTACTGTATAACACTCTAAAAAGGATGTTATCCCATAATCATAGAACGTTACATTGAATTCTTCCTCTAGTGCTTTATAGCATTCTAAAGATGTTATTACTGTTAACGAATGTAACTCACTATGCCATTTAATACCTAGCACATAAGCAATTACTTTTATAACTCTTTCTTCTGTGCTCATATGGTAACATCCTTGCAAGGGTTAATGTTATGTATAAAAAAATTAAAACGCAAAAAAAATTTATATAGTGGAATACTGCATTATTGCATATACTACATAAACGATTATTAAAGATGTTATCATTGTGTGTATACCGTGTTAAGAGTTAAAAGGATTATATAGACCAATCTACAGGTTTGGAAGAATTCTAGGACCGCGGTTATAAGGCTGTATAAGGATCTGCTTATACTGTGCTGTACAGAGGAGCCTAACCTTTTTCAAGATTAGGTCTTCGTCTTCAAATAAATTTTTCGACTCAGTTTAAGTTTTCTTTTTTCTTGCCATGTTTCTAGAACGTCTCATCTTACTACCAGTTCTGCGTCTACCCTTAGGGCATCCGTGCTTACGTGCTCGTGGTTTAGGCATGCTATTGTATAGGTCTAGGGTGTGTCATATGTTGTATTTATAGTTAGCACCGTGTTCATTCACTACACTAGCACCGTAGTCATCACTAAAGATATTACCGCGTACACCATTAGGAGCAGGGGCAGCCCATGAGGCAGACTTTAGTATGTTACCGTTAGTCATATCAACAAAGGTATGTACAGACCCTCCGCTTCTAGTCTCGATAACCTTATCAGAAGTCTGTGCTACATAGTTCCTCTGTAACTTAATAACCTTAGCATACTTACGGCCAAGCTTAACCTCTATCTTATCACTAGGACTATGGGTAAAGCCATTACGATTGAAG
>Ga0114996_10006754_pt1 | contig 13132 bp, 10 predicted proteins | sample ArcticOcean_MG_C_4_FD_87039 | JGI IMG/M metagenome (GOLD analysis project Ga0114996, IMG submission 87039) | Marine microbial communities from western Arctic Ocean - ArcticOcean_MG_CB4_134 | ecosystem: Environmental > Aquatic > Marine > Oceanic | place: Arctic Ocean: Canada Basin | collected... | reverse complement strand
GACGGGCCACGAGAACGCGTACTTCCCGCTCCTCATCCCCATGAGCTTCATCGAGAAGGAGAAGGCGCACATCGAGGGCTTCAAGCCCGAGCTCGCGGTCGTAACACACGCGGGCGGAAAAGAGCTCGATGAGCCGCTCGTGGTGCGGCCCACCTCCGAGACCGTCATCATGTCGATGTGCGCGAAGTGGATCCAGAGCTACCGTGACCTTCCGCTGCTCCTGAACCAGTGGGCGAACGTCATGCGCTGGGAATTACGCACGCGGCTGTTCCTTCGCACGTCGGAATTCTTGTGGCAGGAAGGGCATACGGTGCATGCCACAGCAGACGAGGCGGAGGAGCACACGCTGCGGATGCTGGGGGTGTACCGGACCTTCATGGAGGAGTGGATGGCCATGCCACCGGTCACTGGCCTCAAGTCCGACTCCGAGAAATTCGCCGGTGCGGTTCGCAGCTACTCGTGTGAGGCCATGATGCAAGACAATCGGGCGCTCCAGTCCGGTACGTCACACTACCTCGGCCAGAACTTCTCCAAACAATTCGAGCTTACGTTCCAAACCGAGGAGGGCAAGGAGGAGTATGGCTGGAACACGTCCTGGGGGGTGTCCACACGCCTTGTGGGGGGTCTGGTGATGACACACGGCGATGATCAGGGGCTTGTGTTGCCTCCCAAGCTGGCGCCGACCCAGGTAGTGATCGTGCCGATCCTCAAGGGTGACGAGGCCGGTTCCGTCCTCGAGAAGGCCGAGGCACTCCGGATGGCCCTGGCGGATCGAGGCGTACGTGCCAAGGTCGACACCCGTGACCACTTGAGTCCGGGTAACAAGTTCTACGAATGGGAGCGAAAGGGCGTACCCCTCCGGATGGAGATTGGGCCGAAGGACATGGAGAAGGAGCAGGTGGTTCTGGCTAAGCGTGTACGTGCCGAGGAGGATCCGCGGAAGGAGTTCATGCCGGAAGCCGAGGCGATCGCAACGATTCCGGAGCGGCTCGACGCCTTCCAAGCACAGCTCCTGGAGAAAGCAACGGTCCGCAGGGAAGAGAATTCTCATCGCGGCGTGGAGACCATCGGCGAACTCGCCGAGATCATGGATGACTCGGGCGGCTTCGTTTATACCGGGTGGAGCGGGGATCCTGCAGTCGAGGAGCGGATCAAGGAAGAGACGAAGGCCACACTGCGATGTATCCCGGGAGAGGAGTTTCAATCCGCAGAGGTCCCCACGAAATGTATCGGGGGCGACGGGGACGCTACCATGGAGGTCGTGTGGGCGAAAGCGTACTGACGCCGATCAGCACCACATGGCCGTGACTCAGCCCTTTCCCCGCATCGACGGGGAGTTGTGGGCCGGCGAGCATAGGGTTGCCGATTTGGTCGCGGAATTCGGTTCGCCCCTGTACGTATACGACGCCGGCGTGATCGAAGCCGCGTATCGACGCATCGAGGCAGCCTTCGCCGGTGTGGACCTTCTGCTGGCTTACTCGGTCAAAGCCAACTCCAATCTGAACATCCTCAGGCGCCTCATGAGCCTCGGTGCCGGAGCCGATATCGTGAGCCGGGGAGAGTTGCACCGGTGCCTGGCGGCCGGTTTCTCTCCGGACGACATGGTCTTCGCGGGAGTGGGAAAGACCGAAGTGGAGATGGAGGCAGCGCTGGGAGCTGGGATCCTCGTATTCAACGTCGAGAGTGCCGAGGAGCTCCGGGTGCTCAGCCAGGTAGCGGAGCGGCTGGGTAGACCTGCACCGGTAGCACTTCGGGTCAATCCGGACATCGTCGCCGATACGCCCCACGAGTACACGCGCACAGGGCACGGGGCCTCCAAGTTCGGGATCCCGGTGGACCGCGTCCTGGACCTTTATCGGTGGGCTGCCGACCAGCCCACGCTCGAGATCCGGGGCATCGACGTCCACATCGGATCACAGATCCTCGAGCCGGAGCCTTACGAAAGAGCACTCGATCACGTTTTAGACCTGGCCGCAGAGGTGCGCGCGGAGGGGATAGATCTCGATTTCGTGGATCTGGGCGGCGGGTATGGCGTGGGCTACGATGGCGAGGACGGGATGTCCGTGGAGAATCTGGCGGCCATCGTCGTACCGAGAGTGGCCGAAGCGGGGTTACGCCTGATCTTGGAGCCGGGCCGGTTCATTGTCGGAGAGGCGGGGATTCTCGTGACCAGAGTGCTTTACGTGAAGCACTCAGGGCCGAAAACCTTCGTGATCATGGACGGTGGCATGACCGAACTCATACGTCCCAGTCACTACCAAGGGTTTCATCGAATCGAGCCGGTGATCTCGCGCGAGGAGGCGGCACACGAAGTCGTGGATGTCGTCGGGCCGATCTGCGAGACCGGGGACTTCCTCGCACGGGACCGCATGCTTCAGATCCCCGCTCACGGAGACCTTCTTGCCGTGCATACGGCGGGCGCCTATGGCTTCGTGATGGCGTCCAACTACAACTCCCGGCCCAGACCCGCCGAGGTCGTGGTGGACGGCGCCGAGGTTACGTTAGCCCGCCGCCGCGAGAGTCTCGACGATTTGCTTCGAGGGGAGACTCCGTGACGCGAGAATCCTTGATGCACGATCGTATTCTCATTCTGGATTTCGGTTCCCAATACACGCAGCTCATCGCCCGACGTATTCGGGAAGAGCGGGTGTACTCCGAGATCCATCCCCCGACCCGATCCCTGGATTGGATTCGTGAGTGGTCCCCTAAGGGTATCATCCTGTCGGGTGGCCCGGCCTCGGTCTACGATGAGGGTGTCCCCACAATGGACCCGGAGATCCTCCACCTGGGCGTTCCGGTTCTGGGAATCTGTTACGGGATGCAAGTCATCGCGCAGTTGGAGGGCAGTGAGGTTGCCGTCGGACGCCGGGAGTACGGCCGGGCCGAGCTGAATGTGGTCGAGCCCGGGGACCTCTTCCATGGATTCCTTCCGGAAGAGCCGACGCAGGTATGGTGCTCGCACGCCGATCACGTCGACCAGCCACCTGAGGGCTACCGCACTCTCGCCTCCACCGAGACGCTGCCCGTGGCGGCGTTCGGGCATAGCGGGCTTCCCATCTTCGGGGTTCAGTTCCATCCCGAGGTGGCCCATACCCCCCGCGGTGAGGAAATCATTTCGAATTTCCTGCTCCGGATCTGTGGGTGCCGCCCCACGTGGACGGCGGGCGCCTTCATACAGGAGTCGGTGGACGGGATTCGAGACACGGTAGGTGAGGGGACCGCAATCTGTGGATTGTCCGGCGGCGTCGACTCTTCCGTTGCCGCCGCCCTGGTTCACCGGGCGATCGGAGATCGCCTTACGTGTATTTTCGTCGACAACGGCCTCCTCCGAAAACATGAGCGGGAGGACGTCGAGCGCACGGCCCGTAAGCACATGGGGGTCCGTCTTGTGGTCGTCGATGCGGCGGACGAGTTCCTCGCCGCGCTCGACGGGGTCGAAGACCCCGAAGAGAAGCGGAAGGCCATCGGTCACGTGTTTATCGATGTGTTCACCCGAGTCGCTCGGGAGGAGGGTACAGGGGCGGCTCACCTCGTTCAAGGAACGCTCTACCCGGACGTGATCGAATCCCTTTCGACGGGAGGGCCGTCGGAGACCATCAAGACCCATCACAACGTCGGCGGCCTCCCGGACGATCTGCCGTTCGAGCTCATCGAGCCGCTTCGGGGACTTTTCAAGGATGAGGTCCGGCAGGTCGGCCGGGAGCTGCCTCTTCCGGAGGAATTCATTCGCCGGCACCCGTTCCCGGGTCCCGGGCTGGGCATCCGGGTACTTGGATCAGTGACCAAGGAGCGACTCGACGTGCTCCGAGAGGCCGACGAGATCTATCTCGAAGAAATCAAGTCGGCGGGATTATACGACGAGATCTGGCAGGCCTTCGCGGTCCTTCTCCCCGTCCAAGCGGTGGGGGTGATGGGGGACAATCGCACGTACGAGAACGTGATCGCGCTGCGTGCGGTGACCTCCCGGGACGGGATGACGGCGGACTGGTTTCCATTCCCGCATGAGGTTCTCGGGCGGATTTCATCCCGGATCGGAAATGAGGTCGTGGGCGTGAACCGGGTGTGCTACGATGTGTCGTCCAAGCCGCCCGCAACCATCGAGTGGGAGTAGGCCCTCGTCCTCCCCACGCTCAGTTCGTCACGATCGCGTCCGCTTCGATTTCGATCAGCGTGTCCGGATCGATGAAGCGGCTCAACGACCGGCAGTATCGTCCTCGAGTCCATCATTTTCCTCGTCTGGGGCGTCCGCCTCGAGGCGCTCCGTTAGCTGTCCGTCGATCTCGGTCCAGAGGTCGCTGATGAACTCGACATTTTCTCCATACGTGTCGACGAACTCCAAGAGCTCTTCCCCCGTGACGCCATACACCGCCAGAATGCTATCCCGCACGTCACCCTCGATTTCGGTCGTTCCCGACCTCAAAGCCGCGACTCGCAGGTCCAGGTAGGCCCCGATGAACACGTCGCGTGCCACCGTATTCTCCGCTACATCGGTCGGGTCGGCACTACAGGACCAGCACACCGTCAGGGCGATTACGAAAACCATGATACGGGGTCGATGGGGTGGAGGAGGCAAGTCGAGCGAAGGGGGGCTGCCAACCGTGCCGGGCATTACGCTCATGCTGGTACGTAGGTGGGTTCGATCTGCCTCGTCATCTCTTATACCGAGGTGTTCGTCGGTAAGCCCGACGGTGAGCGGAACCTCGTGCAGCCTGCAGCACGCGTCAAGAAGATACAACCTCACGTTCCCGTACCACCTCGACGTACTTCCGCCTTATGTTTGAGCACTTCAGACAAGACGTATTGAGGCTAGACGTATCCAGGCAGGGGAAGAGGCTCATGATCAGTTTCCGGAAGCGTGTCCAGGCCCTCATACTCGGATCCGCGCTGCTGGCTTCGGCACTGTTGACTGCGACCGGGTGCGCAGTGAACCCGGCCACGGGCCAGCGCCAGTTCATGCTGGTCAATGAGTCTGAAGAGATTGAGATGGGGCGGGAGGCGGACGGTCCCATTACGGAGTCGCTTGGGCTGTACGAATCGGACGTGCTTCAAGCCACCGTCAGAGACCTGGGGAGCCAAATGGCGTCCATGTCGGAACGTCCCGCGTTGCCCTGGTCGTTCAAGCTGGTGGATGACCCGATGGTGAACGCGTTCGCGCTTCCGGGAGGATTCATCTTCATAACCAGGGGAATCATGGCGGCCCTGAACTCCGAGGCCGAGCTCGCCGGGGTCATCGGCCACGAAATCGGGCACGTCACGGCGCGCCACTCCGCTAGCCGGATGAGCAGCCAGCAACTCCAGCAGATTGGGTTGGGGGTCGGATCCATCCTGTCCTCAGACGTGGCCTCCGTGGCAGGGGTGTTATCCGCGGGCCTGGGACTCCTCAACATGAGGTACAGCAGAGGAGACGAGTCCCAGTCGGACGAACTCGGTGTACGTTACATGTCGCGGGCCGGATACGATCCGAACGCTCTGGTGGGCGTCTTCCAGGCGCTTGCGCTGGCGGGGGGTGGAGAGGGGAGTGTTCCGGAGTGGGCCTCGACCCACCCCAACCCCGCGAACCGCGAGGCGGATATCCGAGAGATCATCGCGGCTTCGGGGCAGGATTATTCGGAGTATACGCGGCGGGGTGAGGAGTATCTGCAGAGCCTAGACGGCATGACCTTCGGTCAGGACCCGAGAGAGGGCTTCTTCGAGGAAGAGACATTCTTCCATCCGGACATGGCGTTCGCGCTCGATTTCCCCCTAGGCTGGACGACGGTGAACCAAAAATCGCAAGTGGGGGCCATTTCTTCGGACGAGGCTGCCCTGGTCGTTCTGACGGTGGAAGCGGATGAGACCGACGCGGAACGTGCGCTCTCCACCTTCCTGAGGCAGGACGACGTTCGTGGCAGAGGCTCTCGCCGGACATCGGTCAACGGGCGCCCCGGGTGGGAGGCCTCCTTTAGCGTCGATGCCCAAGGAGGCGAACTTGTTGGCGCCATCCTCTTCGTCGAACACGGCGGCGTGGTCTTCCGTCTGCTGGGTTATGCGTCTGCTTCTCGATGGCGTTCCCACGAAAGCATGGTGCTCCAGAGTATCGAGAGCTTCCGTCCCGTGAACGATCCCGACATTCTCGGGGTCGAACCGTCACGCATCGAGATCGTTCGGCTTCCGTCGAGGATGACGCTGCAGCAATTCATCGACCGATATCCTTCCACGGTGGACGACGAGCAGATCGCGATGATCAATCGCCGCACGTTGGATGAATCCATCGCCAGCGGAACCCTGCTGAAGCGGGTGGCTGGAGGGCGCCTGCCTTGATTCTTCCAGTCTGCTTGACGCTCTCAGCCTGCTCGGATAACCTCGGAAGCGTTCGCGGTCCATCCCCGAGAAGCTGTCTCGTACCCGGAGTCCGACTGGTGAAACGTCTGCCTATATGGTTCCTCCTTCTCACGTCCGCCGGTGCGTGCTCCACCCGGGCGGTCATGGATCAATCCCAAGCACAGGTCGCACCGGCTTTGGTGCTGGAGCGGTTTCTGCAGGCAGCCAATATTCGGGATCTCCAGACGATGTCGCGCCTGTTTGGGACCGACGATGGACCCATCGGAGAGACGGCGAGCAGGGAGGAGGTCGAACTGCGAATGGATCTGATCGCCGAAATCCTACAGCACGCCGATTACCAGATCATTTCGGAGCGCCAGGTACCGGGAGCGGCATCTCCGAGCATCCGGGTAGGGGTGGATATTTTGATAGTAACTCCCAGGGGCACGACGATGGTGCGGGATGTCGGATTTACCGTGCTCTTGGAGTCTACCAGTCGGTGGCTGGTTAATGTGATCGAGTTGGTGAAGATAACGGGAGCCGGGTAGGAGTCACCGACCCCATTCAGTAATTCGAAGGTGTACGGCGTGCGGGTTGCGGGTGCATGAAATCAGGGGCCGTGTTGCACCAACTCGATCAAGGTGCCGCCGGTCGATTTGGGATGAATAAAGGCTACCAGGTGCCCTCGGGCGCCAAGTCGGGGTTTTTCGTCGATGAGTTGGAACCCTTGAGTATTTAGATCTTGGAGTGTCGTGCGGAGGTCGGGCACCCGGTAGGCCACGTGATGAATGCCAGGTCCGCGGCGGGTGAGGAAACGTGTGAGGGGGCTGGTGCTCGATCTCGGCTCGATGAGTTCGAGGGATCCGACGAAAGCGACGTTGACGCCTTGTTCCGGCAGTTCTTCGATGTTGGAACAAGTGGCTCCGGTGATGGGTTCGAAGGTCGCTGCGGACTCTTGAATGGACTGAACTGCGATGCCGATGTGGTCGAGCGGAAGACCGTTCATGTATCATTACAGTAGAGGTGGATAAGACATTAGAAGTGGATAAACTGGGGCCGGATCGTGGGTCCGACCCGTTGAAGGTACAAGGAGATCGAATGACGGGTGTGAACGGAAATATTGTGGAGATCACGGATCAGAACTTTGCGGAGACCATCGAGGAGTCCACTGGCCTTGCGATGATCGATTTCTGGGCCGAGTGGTGCGGCCCCTGCCGAATGGTGGCGCCTATTGTCGAGGCGTTGGCGGACGAGTACAGCGACGATGGCTTTACGGTCGGAAAGCTGGACGTTGACCAAAATCCCAAGGTGACCGTCCGGTTCGCGGTGCGTTCGATCCCGAGTGTTCTGTTCTTCAAGGACGGCGAGCACGTGGATACGGTAGTTGGGGCGGTGCCGCGCCCGACGCTCGAGGCCAAGATCAAGGAGCATATGTAGTTATACTGCTCGTATGAGCACGCTGTACATCGTAGCCACCCCGATCGGTAACCTCTCCGACGCTTCCGTCCGGTCGATCGAAGTTCTCGGTGTCGTGGACGGTATTCTGGCCGAAGACACCCGCCGTACCCGGAAGCTCCTCGACCGCTATGACCTCCGCACCTCGCTGACGTCACTTCACGAGCACAACGAAGCCTCCCGGATCCCGCGAGTCATGGCACGATTGAATGCCGGTGAGAACCTCGCTCTGGTCTCCGACGCAGGAACACCGCTTCTCTCGGATCCTGGTGAGCGACTGGTAGGGGCGGTGCTGGGCGCCGGACACACCGTAACTCCGGTGCCCGGCCCGTCGGCGATCCTTTCAGCCCTCATGGGAGCCGGGTTTCCCACCGTCCCGTTCATCTTCCGTGGCTTCGTCCCGAGAAGAGGCAAGCCGCGAAAGGTGATGCTCGAGCAGATCGCCGCCGCACCGGAGACGTCTGTCGTCTTCGAGTCTCCCGAACGAGTGGCCGCCCTATTGGACGCTCTGGTGGCGCTCGTAGCCAACGATCGCCAGGTTGTCGTGGCACGCGAAATGACCAAGATTCATGAGGAGTTTTTCCGGGGAACAATGGCGGAAGCGGCGCGTTACTACGCGGAGAACAAGGCGCGGGGAGAGGTGACTGTAGTGGTCTCCCCGCAGTCCCCGGCGGAGGGGATGGCCGAGGGGAGGGAAAGCGTCGACGAGGCTGCCGCCCGAGCGTTAGGGCGCGCCCTCCTCGATGAAGGCCTCACTCTGAGCCGGGCTGCGCGAGAAGTGTCGTCCCGCCTCGGTATTGCCAAGAACTCAGCATACGAAATCGTCCACTCATTAACGGACAATTCAGAGGAGTCGGGTTGATCAGAGGCGTCGGATTGAAGGGAGCGATAGCTGGCGGAATTCAGGAGGCACAGGAATGCTCGCTCCTCTTTTAGCGGTTCTTACCTGGGTCGGCCTGGGCGTAGAGGCCCAAGCCGGCCTGGGCGTACCGCCCGATTCGGTTCTGACCATCACTCGCCTGCAATACGAGGGTGGCGGGGATTGGTACGCGAACCCGTCGTCCTTGCCTAATCTGCTCGCGGCCGTAGGAGAACGAACGGGGTTGCCGGTGTCGGCTCAGCCGCAGACGGTACGCCCGCTTGATCCGACGCTCAGGGACCACCCCTACCTGTACATGACCGGCCACGGGAACGTGCGCTTCTCGCCCGAAGAGCGGACAGCCCTGCGGGAGTATCTCCTGGCCGGTGGCTTCCTTCACGCCGACGACAACTACGGGATGGACGAGTCGTTCCGCGAGGAAATCGCGGAGATCCTTCCGGAGTACGAGCTCGCCGAGATTCCGCCGGACCAAGCCGTCTTCCGGATGATGTATGATTTTCCGGAGGGGTTGCCCAAGATCCACGAACACGACGGAGGGCCGCCCCAGGCGTTCGGGATCTTCCATGGCGGGCGGTTGGTCGTGTTCTACACCTACGAGTCGGACCTCGGAGATGGCTGGGAGGATGCTGATGTCCATGATGACGCGCCTGATGTCCGCGAGTCAGCGCTCCGTATGGGTGTGAATCTCTATCTGTACGTCCTCAGCCAAATGGTCCCGTGAGCCCCGCGCCGGCCAGCGTCGTTCGAATCGTCGAGGGTGTCAGGGAGCACCTGCTCGGGAGGGCTCGCTTGGCGCTTGGCCTGTGGCTCGGTGCTGCCTTCGCGGGCGTGCTGGCTCTGGCTTGGGTGGCCATGGCTCCCGAGGGTTGGCGACAGGGGACGTCGGTGCCGTTACTCATCGACGTGCTGGGCGTGGGGATGTTCGCGGCCGGCTGGCTGGTGCATCGGAGGGTGTCCGGATCATGGCTCCGCGAGCGGAACGTCGCGAGCAGTATCGAGCAAGAGGTCAAGATGGCGCCGGGGGTCCTCAGGGGATCCCTGGAATTGGCCAGAACGTTGCCGTCCGGTGTGTCGCCGGGTCTTGCGGATCGGGCCGCCCAGAACGCTCTAGGACACCTTCGGGGTGAACATCGGGACCTTGCGGGACGGATGACTCATGAGGTGGGGCGGTGGATGCGGCACGGGGGTCTGGGTCTCGCACTGTTGATGCCGCTCGTGGTGGTTCTCACGGTTGTGGCGCCAGAACGATCTCTCATGGCGTGGACGGGGCTGGCAACTCCGTTGGAGTTGATGGCGGGACCAACCCTGCCGGCACTCGTGGTGACTCCCGGAACGCTCGAAGTTTTTAGGGGCTCCGACGTGCTGATGGAAGTGTCTGCTCCCGGAAGAGCAACGGTGACCGTACACTGGCAAGCTGCCGGCGACGTCGCGCTCGAGGAGACGATTGATCTGGACGGAGACCGGGGATCGTTCGTTCTCCGGAGCGTCACGGCCCGAACCGACTATTGGGTAGAGGCTCCGGATGGAGCGATGTCGCCCCGATACGAACTCCAGCCTGTGGATCCGCTCCTGGTGGGCGACTTGATCGTGCGGGTTTCCTTCCCGCCGCACACGGGCCGCCCCGCCGAGCAATACAGCGTCATGGTGCCCCCGCTCGCGATCCCGGTAGGGAGCGTATTCGACTTCGAGGGACAAGCGAGCCGTCCGCTTCTTTCCGCCGGCTTGGAGCGCCTCGAAGCAGAGGGAGAAGCAGAGGGAGGGCAGGCGACGGAGGCAGAGGCGCCGGCCGAGCTCAGCGTGAGTGGTCGCGGCTTCGAAGGCCGATGGACGCCACGGCTGAGCGGTTTATATGAATGGCGATTCGTCGGTGTCGATGGAGAGCCTGCGGAAGTCCTCCCGCCGCCGCTGGGACTCACGATGGTGCCGGATGCCGCCCCCGATATTTCGGTGCTGCTCCCCGGGCAGGATGCGCTGCTCCCGGCCTCCCTCAGGCAGCCCCTCGTTCTCGAGGCCTCGGACGACTATGGGTTGGACCATCTGGCGCTGGTCGCTTATCGGGTAACCGCTTTCGGGGATCGTTTGGCTCCGGTCGAACTGACGATGACTGTCGGGGGCTCCCGAGGGGCGTTGCTTCGCCCGGTCATCGACCTCGCAAGTTGGGAGCTGTTACCCGGGGACACGATCCGGTACTTCGCGAGGGCCGTGGACAACGCTCCGATCCCCAACGTGAGTGAGACCCGCGAGTATGTTCTGAGCCCGCCCACCGCCGCAGATCTGAGGCGCGAAGCGCAGGAGCGTTTGGACGAAGCTGCACGCGGTGTGGAACAGCTGGCGAATCGGGCCGAAGAGCGCGCCGCGGAAACACAAGAGCTCGAACGTGAGCTTTCGACCCGGAGTGATCCTCAAAGCCCGAGCCCCAGAGAGGAAGCCGAGGAGCGTCTGGACTTCGACGAGCAAGAGGACCTACGTGAGGCTCTGGAGGCCCAGGCGGAGCTGCTGTCCGCGATCGACTCTCTCGAAAGCGAGATGGCTGAGCTGAACCGGGATCTGGAGACGACGGGACCCGCTGATCTGGAGCTTCAGGAGGAACTCAGGGAACTTCAAAGACTCTTGGATGAGTTGGCACCGGAGAGTTTGGAGGAGCGTCTGGCTGAGCTCGCGGAACGGGTCGATGAGATGACCGCCGAGGATGCAGAAGAGGCGCTCCAGAAGTTGGCGGGGGACCAAGAGGCTCTTAGAGATCGCCTTAACGAGGCGATTGAGCAGTTCGAGCGGGCCGCACTGGAGCAGGATTTCCGGGCGACTGCCGCGGAGGCGGAGGAACTGGCCCAGCAGGAGCAGGCGTTGGCCGACGCCATGAAGGAGGGGGACGATCCTGAGATGAGGGCTGAGCAGCAGGAGGCGTTGGAAGCACGCGCTCAGGAGCTCGACGAGTCTCTCGACGAGTTGCAGGAGCGGTTGGCGGGGGCTGGAGAAGAGCAGGCGCGTGACGTGGTGGAGCAGGCGCAGGACCTGGGCCAGCAGGCGCAACAGTTGATGTCCGAGGCCAGACAACAGGCACGGGATGGCGAACCCCAGGAGGCATCTGAGAACGCCCAACAGGCGGCGGAAGCCATGAGCCAAATGTCCCAGCAACTTCAGCAGGGACAGCAGCAGATGGCCCAGCAGGACATGCAGGCCGCTCAGGAAGCCCTGGAGCAGACGGCCACCGATGCGTTGTCACTCGCTCGCGAACAAACGGCCCTGCAGGACCGGATGCGTGGTGCGAGTCTGGAGGATCTCGCGAACATGCGGAGCGATGAGGCGGCGCTGCTCCAAGGAGTCCGAAACATGGCGGACAACCTCTCGGCCGAAACGTCGGGGGACCAGGCCAGCAATGAGGTCGCCGCCCAAATGGGCCAGGCGATGGAGGCCATGCAACAGACGCTCGATGTGTTGGAGAATCAGCGGGGAGACACACCCTCTCCCACGAGCGCCGCGGAGCAAGCGGTCGCAGCGCTCAATCAAGCGGCCATGATGGCGGCGTCGGCGGCCAAAGTCCCAGGGACAGGACCTCAGGGGCAAGCAGGAGAAGAGGTCACCGAGCAGCTTCAGCAGATCGCCCAGGAACAGGGGTCGGTGAACCAGCGGACCGGGCAGATCACCCCCATGAATCTCGGGGAGGAGGCGAGGGCGAACCAGCTTCAAGAGGCGTCTGCCAGCCAAGAAAAAATCGCCAAGCAACTCAGCGAACTAGCGGATCGGCCTGCGGACCAAGCTCAGACCCTAGGCGACCTCGAGGCCATGGCCTTAGAGGCGCAAGCCCTCGCCGAGAGGCTTGCGAGAGAGAGCCTGGACGTCGAGACACTTCAGCGACAAGAAAGACTCTTCCACCGGCTTTTGGATGCCGGACGGAGCTTGCAACAGGACGAGTATTCGGATGAGCGCGAATCCTCGGCGCCCGGAGAGTTCGAGCGAAATGAAGTCGAAGTGCTCTCACCCGAAGACTTAGGCGCGGAACGCTTTCAGCTCCCGCCGGCGGAGGAACTTCAACGGCTCTCCCCGTTTCAACGGCAAATGGTGCTGGAGTACTTCGAGCGGCTCAATCGGGCGGAGCGCCGCGCCGGACCGGGAGGCACGACCCGGTGAGAATAGCACGGTGGAGATGGAGTGTGGGGCCCCTTTGTGTGCTCATTTGTGTGGCCGTTCTGCGGCCCCTCGGAGTCCATGCGCAGAGATACGATCCTCGGTTGGAGGCACGTCTGCTCCAAGCCGCGTCCACCCAGGAGTTCTCGGGTGACCTGGCGAGAGCCGAGGAGACCCTGCGGCGCCTCATGGGGGAGCGACCCACGTCCGCCCGCGGCCTCCTCGCTTTGGAGCGGGTCCTTCGGAATGAGGGCCGCATTCACGAGATTCTGCCCTTCTCCGAGCGCTACATAGACCTCCGGCCGATCGCTTCCGATCCGAGGCTCCTCGAGCTGCGGGTCTATGCCGAGCTCGACGACAAGAGCGGGCTCG
>Ga0114996_10006753_pt1 | contig 13132 bp, 10 predicted proteins | sample ArcticOcean_MG_C_4_FD_87039 | JGI IMG/M metagenome (GOLD analysis project Ga0114996, IMG submission 87039) | Marine microbial communities from western Arctic Ocean - ArcticOcean_MG_CB4_134 | ecosystem: Environmental > Aquatic > Marine > Oceanic | place: Arctic Ocean: Canada Basin | collected... | reverse complement strand
TGCGGAAACTGGCAAAATGTCTTTTGATAAAAACTTTAAAGATAAACGCACAGGAGAGATGGGTTTTAGCTTTGATAGATTTGATTGGCCGCATGGCAATACAGATAGTGGGGTTCCTCATGGCTCAGTTTTTAGTATTGAATAAAAAATGAAACGCCTCAGGGTCAAATAGTTTTAAAAAACTATTAAATATAGGTAATAATTAATTTCTAATTTTCTCACCTGTTTTAGGATTATATCTAATTGGTGTTTTTTCATTACTAGGTTTTCTCCAACCGATACCTTCTACAGTAATTTTAGTCTCCCCATAAATATAAGGGATCCAAAAACCAGTTTTATCTATTGATACATCAGTGAGAAAGTCAATTTCATTTTTAACAAGTGTATTGGTTATCGCTCTATCAATTTTAGGTGTACCAGTAGGAATAATTATAAATATAGGATATCTATCTTCACCAGTTACAGTACCAATTTTGTCATATAAAGAGTTATTTAAATCTAGATCAGGTATTGTACTAACAATAGAAAGTTTAGCCAGATTAGTTGAGCACCCAGTTAATGAAATAATTAAAAATAGATAAGACTTAAATAGCACTAGACGATTCATATCCTAATCTACACAAATATTCTCTAACACTTTCAATTCACTATTTACAATATGTTAGGTCAAAAAGTGATAAAATAGGCTAAGCAGTATTAAATGAAACGCCTCTGGGTCAAAGAGCCTCACCTAAGCGTGGGGCTTTTTTGTTTATACTATAATGCTACTTAGTCTGTAGAACAAAAGAAGGTCACTGACTTTCGTAAATTGGCTGCGACAACTTTATTGAGGATAAAAGATAAAATAAAAGTGGTGGCTCGGGACAGAATCGAACTGCCGACACAAGGATTTTCAGTCCTCTGCTCTACCGACTGAGCTACCGAGCCTACACTAATTATTATTATATAAAATAGGCCAAAAAATTAATCGGGCTTAGCATGGAATTCCAAGCGGAATTCCGTCAAATTAAGATTTAAAATAAGTAAGATATATTTAGGAGTAAGCGCCCCGTACTTACTTTCTCTAAGGTCCCGGATGGGGTAAATAAATCTGATGATTTCTTCTCATAATTTCTAATTATAAATGCCATATCTAACATCATAGATTGAGGTATCGGGATTCCTAAACCCAAAGAAATAAAACTTTGATCAGCTTTACTATTGCCTTCTGGAGAAGGTAATAAGCCACCACCTGCACGAAATGTCATGCCAAATGTGTCAGAAAATTCCCATAGATATTCAGCCCCTGCTCTAAATTGAATAACTGACCTATATAAATATTTAATGTTTTTATTCTCTTCTTTAAATAATAAATACTCGCCTGAATCTTTTTCAATATTTTGAAGGTTAAATTGGGTGCCTCCCCAATTTTTATATCTTATACTTGTTGAAAGAGCCAAGTTATCAGCAGTAACGGCAATTCCTAAATCCATAACCATCGGCATTATCACTTCATAATCATAGCGCCCTGTTTCAGTAACATCACTCACATCTCCATTGTCAAAAAGCAATACTTCGCTTGTACCATGATTTTCTTTAACATTAAGTGTATATGGTAGAGAGAATGCCATTCCAAATTGAAACCACTGATTTATTGCAGTTTTGAGACCCGTGCGTACATTCCACCCTTTTGTTTTTGTAATTAGCGATTGGACTAGATCATATTGATTAAAATCTGTTGGAAATTCCTTATATGTATTTTGCAAATCTTGTTGACTAAAACTAAATTCGTAATCTTCTCTTCCATTGAGCCGTGATATTGAAATTCCAAGAGATGAGACTGGAGAAATAGCAATTCCAAATGAAAAAGTTAGTTGCTCAAGCCCACCACTACTAATAACCTTTTCACTTCGTTGAACATTTTTTGAGAAAAAATAATTCTTTTCTACACCATCTACAGTTATTGGAAAGCCAAGATCATTATCGCGTAAGCTAAAACCTGAAAAAGACATTAAGCCATCATAACTGATTATACGATTATAACCAATTCCAATAACAAAACTACCTCTAACAGTTGGAACGGGGTAAATAATACCTAAACCATTCACTCCTATAGATTTACGTAAAGGGTTGTTTTTTCTTTCTTGTCCATAAGTCGTTTCATTATTATAGAATAAACTATTATTCTCAAAGTAAATAGCTCCGTTGCTAATTCCAGCTAGTCCGGCTGGATTCCAATACATTCCAGAGGCATCATTGCCAAGCGCAGTATAGGCACCTCCTAAAGCAAGGGAACGTGCACCAAAGCCTATTTCATCTTCCATAAGATGAATAGCTTCAGATGCAGTTTGAGCATTAATTGAAATAAAAATGAAAAGTGAAACGATGGAACGCGTCATGCGATGCATGAAAATTCCTAAAATCTTAAATTAATTTCGGCGTGTAGCTCTACGACCACCACTTGAGCTAGATGATGAGCCAGATGATGAGCTAGATGATGAGCTAGATTCTGAAGAGCGATTCGATGAGACCGAAGAACTATTTGTATGACCTGAGTTATTTTGATTACCAGAAGAAGATCTTGGGGAACTCCGAGTTACATTAAGGTTAGTTCCAAATTGTTTAGTTCTTCCCTTATTAAAGTCTCGTAATTGTCGCGCGTCTCCAACTGGAATAAACATAGCATATCCACCTAAATTATAACTGTATCCAAACATATTTTGGCCATATCCATACCCATCGCCATATCCATAATAGTAGTTATTATAATGTCCATAAGGATTCATAAAACCCATATAGGCACCACCATATGGACTAAATCTATTATACATGGTAGAGTATCCGAGAGGCATTGAGCCTTCATCCTGCGCATAGATATCTAATCCTGGACGACCTGGAGCTCTTGAATAAGTTTCAAAAAATTGATCCTCATCTTCTTGCTCAATCTCAGGTTCAGGGTAGAACATAGCTAATTGCGTATAGCAACCTTGCAGAAATAATGAAAAAGATAAAGAAATACTAATGAGTATAATTTTTTTGCCCATAACGAGTAATATTACGTTATTATTAGGAATAAAACAACTTTATGACACTTACTTTTTAATACCTACAAGGTCAAACATAAAAGCATATTCCAATGCAACTTCACGATAACGACGGAATCGACCAGATTTTCCTCCATGACCAGCATCCATATTCATATGTAAGTAAAGGTTATTTTGACCTTGCCAATATTGTCTAAGTTTGGCAACATATTTAAGCGGTTCCCAATATTGAACCTGAGAATCAAAAAAACCAGACGTAACCAATAAGTTTGGATAATTTTTATTTTGAATTTGATCATAGGGAGAATAAGAAAGCATATAATCGTAGTATTTTTTTACTCGAGGGTCACCCCATTCATCCCATTCTCCAGAAGTGAGTGGAATAGTAGGGTCAAGCATTGTTGTTATAACATCTACAAAAGGAACTGCAGCAATTGCCCCTTTCCACATTTCTGGTTCCATATTAACAACTGCGCCAATTAAAAGACCACCGGCACTTCCACCCTCAGCAAATAGATGCTCTTCATTCGTGATACCATTCTTAATTAAATATTTACCAGCAGCTATAAAATCAGTAAAAGTATTCTTCTTATTTAACATTTTCCCATCATCATAAGATTGACGACCATAGATTTGACCGCCTCGGACATGAGCAATCGCGTAGATAAAGCCTCTATCTAATAAACTTAAACGTGTAGAGCTAAAGTAAGGATCTCGGGTCGAGCCATATGAACCATATGCATAAAGAAGTAGATTTTGAGGATTATCAGGGTTTTTTGAATCTTTTTTTAAATCTTTTCTATATACTAAAGAAATCGGCACAGGTTTGCCATCTTTTGCAATCGCATATCTTCGTTCTGCGTGGTAATTATTTTGATTATATCCCCCAACGACTTTGTCTTGCTTCATAAGAGTTAATTCACCGCTATCCATATTGTAATCGTATATAGAGCCAGGTGTTACCATTGAAGTAAAAGAATATCGGAGAATGTTAGTATTAAATTCTTCATTTACAGAAATTCTGGCAGTGAAAGTTGCTTCACCAAAATCAATATATTCATCCTTCCCTGAATGTTGATGGATTATCCGCAAACCTCTTAGGCCATCTTTCCTTTCATTTAGAACAAGATGATCTTGAAAAATCTCCATACCTAAAAGATGAACCTCGTTTCTATGAGGAAGCACTTCCTTCCAATTTTTCATTTCTGTTGCATTTTCAGAAGTTTCCATTAATCGGTTATTTTTAGCTTCCCAATTTGTAATGATAAAAAACTTATCTTGATAATGCTCAATTGAGTATTCGTGTTCTGTCCCTCGAGCAGTAAAGTTTTTAAACCTGCCATCTGGATCGTTTGCATTTAAAATTTGATAATCGTTAACTAGTGTATTAGAGTGATAAATAATTATAAATTCACCCGATTTAGATCGATAAACACCATTATAAAATGTATTATCTTTTTCATGATATATCATCTCATCAGGTTTACTTGAACCAATCTTATGTCTCCATATCTTTTCACCTAGTAAAGTTTTTTCATTCTTTGAAGTATAGAAAATAGTTTTATTATCATTTGCCCAAGCAACACTTCCTGAACTATTTTGAATAGTCCTATTTAATAAGTCACCTGTTTCAAGATTTATAATATGTATTTCATATATTCTTCTACTTAGAGTGTCTACACCATAAGCAAGCCACTTATTATCTGGGCTTATCGATCGACCTCCTATAGCAAAATAGTCATATCCTTCAGCTAAGATATTTTCATCAAGGATTATTTCTTCATTACTATCTAAAGACCCTTTTTTTCTACAGTGAATTCTATACTCTTTATCAGGTTCATAACGACTGTAGTAAAAATAGCCATTCTTAAAATATGGAACTGATTCATCATTTTTTTCTATTCTTCCAATGATTTCATTAAAGAGATCTTCTTGAAGTTTTTTAGTCTGAGATAAACTTGCATCAGTATATTTATTCTCTGAATCAATGTAATCGACAACTTTTTTAGTTTGAGAATCAAATTTCTTAGCATTTTTTTGTTCATCTGATAGTCGCATCCAGTAATAATCATCAATCCGTGTATCTCCATGGACTGTCATTTTATAAGGTTGTTTTTCAGCTTCCGGAACATTTATATTTTTCATACACCCACCAATTATGATTAATAATAATAAATTTAAGTTTTTCATATTTTTTTATCCGTAATAATAAATTTTAATTTAATAATTTTTTTCCAAAACCTACCCATAAAGCGCCGAGTATTAGCCCTATGCCTTCTCGTTGATATTCCCATAAACTTATCATTCGATTATCATATTGCTGAGGCATTATGCAGTTCAATAGCCCCAGGGAAATAAATGAACCAATTATAAAAATTAATATTGCAAAAATATTTAATTTTTTTTGATTAATAATATTTATCCAAGGTAGACAAGCAATTGTAAGATAAGTAATTATCCAAATTAACCCATCAGGGTCGTTAATATTTACAATAGCAAAAGTAAAAAAAGTGAGTGAAACAATAATTGAAATTATTTTTTTCAATAAGCTACCAACCGATACCATAATCTTCACCATGGTTCGAAGAACCTCCCCACATCGTACCATGTTCTCTATCAAACCAAATAGCATTTATTGGACCAGAGGTTAAAGTGCGCGTGACAACATTATAACCCATTTTTCTCAAATCTTTCTGTACCCAAGGAGGAGTATCCTCTTGAACAACAATTCTTCCTACTTCTTTACTATGTGACCCAAATGAACTATACATTTGGTAGCTGTTTATATTTGGCGCCTCTACTGCTTCTTGAACATTCATATCAAACTCTACCATATTTAAAAAGAATTGAAGCAAGTTTTGATCCTGAGTATCGCCCCCTTGAACTGCAAATGAAACAAAAGGTTCGCCATTTTTAATTGCCATTGCAGGCGTTAGTGTTGCTCGAGGTCTTTTACCTGGCTCAATTACATTATAAGGATTTTCATCTTCATATAGTACAAAACTTTGAGCTCTCTGACTTAAACCTACTCCTGTATTTCCTGCTATAACTGTTGGTATCCAACCACCGCTGGGAGTAATTGAAACAACCCAACCATCTTTATCTGCAGCCTGAATTGTTGTAGTCCCAATATTAAATTCAGCTTCTAAATCAGCAAAATCTTGACTACCATCTTCAGGGTTAAGTCTTTTATTATCTTCACCCCAAGTTTCAATAATATTCAGAAATGGATTGTTACCACCTACTTGAAATTTATATGGATTTCCTGGTTTCACTCTTGGATTATTTTTATCCCAGTTTATTTCTTTAATTCTTTTCTTCGCGTATCGCTTTGAAAGCAATCCATTGATTGGCTCATCTGGAGGAAAGTAGGGGTCACCATAATAAAAATCTCGATCAGAAAAGGCTAAGTTCATTACTTGGTAGAGGGTGTGAATATATCTTGACGAATTAAAGCCCATTGATTTCAAATCAAATTCTTCTAACATATTTAAAGATTGAAGCATAACAGGACCTTGAACCCAGTGGGTAAGCTTATAGACATCAATCCCTTTATAATTGATTTTAACCGGCTTTTCTAAATAAACCTTCCAATTAGCTAGATCTTCTTTTGTAATGAGACCTCCTTGTTCCTGAGTAGAACGCGCAATTTCTTCAGCAATATCTCCTTTGTAAAACCTATTTTGAGCTGCATAAATTGCATCTTTTCTTGAACCACCTTGAGATAATATCTCTGCTTCTGTATCTACTAACTTTTTAAGAGTTTGATAGAGGTCTTCTTGAATGAAAATCTCCCCTGGATACGGTGCTTCTCGCTCCCCTTTATTTACCAAAAAAACTTTTTTTGAATAGGGCCATTTAGCTATCATTGCTTTTTGACGTTCAATTCCATTAGCTGTTTGCGCTTCTATGGGGTAACCTTTTGCCATCTCCATTGCTGGTGAAAGCACTTCTCTTAAGCTCATTGTCCCAAACTCAGCTAACATTGTCATTAGACCTCCAGGCGTTCCAGGAGTTATAGCTGCTAAAGGACCGAATTGAGGAGGGTATTTAAATCCTTTATCTTTATAATATTCAGCCGTCGCCCCTGAAGGCGCAACGCCTAAAGCATTAATTCCTATTACTTTTTTTGTCTTAGGATTATATATTAAAGCCTGAGTCTCTCCTCCCCAGCTTAATACATCATACATTGTACATGTTGCCGCTAACATCGCACAAGCAGCATCAACTGCATTACCTCCTTGTGAAAAGATTGTTGCTCCAGCCGTCGCTCCAAGAGGTTTACCCGTAATAGCAACCCAATGTTTTCCATATATAACTGGTTTAGCTGTTCGCTGAGAAAAAATAAATGAAAATAATATAATTATAGCAATCCAGTACTTTAGTTTTTGCATAATTACCTCCTTATGCAATTTTATGCATTTCTTTGTTTGTAATAACTTTAAATCCTGATTTAGCAGAAATTGTTTTATCTAACATGACCCTTGCTACTTTTTGGCAGTGAATTGCCCTGTATGAACTTGGCGTCATCCAAGATGTTATCTTTGCAAATCCAGAAAAAACTTTTTCCCCTAGTCTAAATTCATTTCGATCTCCTAATAAAAGAGATGGTTGAAAAATGAGTGTCCCTTTTAAATCAAGTGCCTTCAAGTTGGACTCTAATTCACCTTTAACTTTATTATAAAATATTTTGGACTCAGCGGAAACTCCAGCAGCTGTAATAACACTAAATTGCTCAGCTTCCCATTTTTTTGCGGCTCCTGCGAAAGCAAGAGGGAAGTCATGATCAACTTTTATAAAATTACTTTTACTACCTGCTTTTTTTATAGTCGTACCTAAACAACAATAAACATGATTTACCGGAAATAAATCTTTCCATGGTGGCATTTCAAAGTCTATAATCATCTCAACTCGCTTTTCTTCATCTATCGGCATGGGAGCCCTAAGTGGAGTAATAACTTTTTCGTAAAATTCTGATTTTAAACAAAGTGCAAGTAATTCTTTACCAACAAGACCAGAAGACCCAAGGATGAGAGCAGTTTTTTTAGACATTAATTTTTCACTATTAATTTATATATCTTACCATTTTTACCTACAGCAAATCCAGCTCCACTTGTCTTTGCAAAAGCTATCGCTGATAAATCTTTCACTTCTCGGTTCTCGCTCGTCCAATTCTTTCCATTATCTTTTGTTATATCCATACCAGATGGGCCAACGGCAATAAAAATATTTCCACGATAATGAGCTACACACTCACGATATTCATTTGTTTGATTTTCCGGTAGATGCCAAGTTATACCTCCATTTTCTGTAAAGACCATCGTGTTCTTAATATTTTGATCTGTATAATCGCCACCCACTGCTATACCTATTTTTTTATTTTTAAAAGCTAATGAATAAATACCTGTGCTTTGACCGCCATGAACAAGTGGTGTCTCAACTGCTATCCAATTCATTCCACCATCATTACTTTTAAAAACTCTGGATTGTAGCCCACCCATGCCAAGCCACACAGTTTTATTTCCAAAGACTGGTATTCCTGTACCACTAGCTGCAAAGCCATACTCTATCTCAAGCTTTTTAGGTATTAGATAGGATGGAATTTCCTGCCATGTTTCACCACCATCTTTTGTCCTTATTAAATAATGTTGACCATTTACTGGATCACTAAAGGCGATACCATTTTTACTATCCCAAAATGACATCCCATCAAAAAATACTTCTTTATGTTCATTGAAATAGACTAAATCCCAATTTTTACCACCATTTTTAGTTTTATAAAATCGAGCTGGACTTGAAATACCCATAACTATAGCAGTATTCTTATCAAATCCTTCTATATCTCGAAAATCAGTTTCAATGCTATTGGGGACCGAAATATTTTCCCAGGTATTACCACCATCAGCAGTTTTTAATACTGTGCCTTTTGTTCCACTTACCCAAACTAGTTTTTTATTAATTACATCTAATCCGCGAAATGAAGCATCCACATTGCTACTAAGTTTTTCTAGTGAAAAGTTTTGGCCAAGAAGGATAGAGCTTGATAAGATAAGAAAACTAAAAAAAATCATGCTTTAATTTGGCATTGTCATAATAACACCCATCAAATCTATTCCGTACCAAAGGTTCGCTATTCTAAGGTTTTCATTTGGAGCATGTTGATTGTTATCATGGTTTGCAATCGGTACAATAATTGCTGGCTTCTTTAAATAATCCGTAAATAAATATAATGGAAGCGAGCCACCTAGAGATGGCATAAGAATTAAATCATCACCAACATATTCTTTCACTGCATTTATAATTGATTTTGCATTAGGGTCTTCCATAGAGGTTCTAGATGCAATATATCCAGATCCGCTTCTATCCACTTTTACTATTTTTGGATAATTTTGTCGCGTATCTAAATCAGGGGCATTATAAACAATATGAAACCCTTGACTCTTTATATGAGCTTCGATCTTATCCAACATATCTTCAGGATCATTACCTTTTACTAAGCGAACACCAATAGCAGCTGTAGCTGAGTTTGGAATTACATTCCGTGCTTTCTTACCAACATTACCACTAGACAATCCTTTTATTGTTAAAGATGGAAGAAGCAGTCTTTCATTTATTGAACGACCTTCACCCTCAGTATAAACTAACCCAAGTTCTTTTTTTAACTGTTCATCAACATCTGGTATTTTACTTAACTCTAATCTTTCAAATTCAGATAACGGCTCAACAGTATCATAGAATCCGCTAACTAAAACATTACCATTTACATCTTTCATCGATGAAATGAGTTCAGAGATACTTTGACCTGGAACTGGAGCCCAATTACCATAATGACCACTATGTAAAGATCGCGTTGCCCCATATACTGTAATTTCCATTCCAGTGACTCCTCTTACTCCGAATACTAACTGAGGTTGACGACTTTGATGCATTGGGCCATCACAGAATAACCAGATATCGATATCATCTAAAAGGTCTCTATGTTTAGAAAGGTGTGCTTTTAGATTTGTAGAGCCTGCTTCTTCTTCACCTTCAAAAAATAGTTTAATGTTTGATGTTATTCCAATTTTTGAAGACTGTAATGCATCAATCGCATTTAAGATAGTAATGATAGGTGCTTTGTCATCACCTGCTGATCGAGCATATAGACGCCATTCTGGATCTATGTTGTTTCTATTCTTTGGAATTGCTATTGGTTTACCGCCATCATCTATTGGGCCATCATATAAAATAGGCTCAAAAGGTCCATGAGTCCATTTACTTTCATTAACAGGCTGCCCATCGTAATGAACATAAAAACAAAGTGTGCGTTTTGCACCAGGAGTTTTTAATTCGCCAAAAATTATAGGATTTGCTCCATCTAATTCTAAAAGCTGCATTTCAAAATTTCGTTTTTCAAATAAGCTACTGATATATTCAGCATTTTTTCGAATACTTACTTTATCTGAAGCCACATTTGGCACTGATAAAAGCTTAACGAAATCTTTTATAATTATAGGACCTTTTTTATCAACCCAAGTTTTTGTTGCCTTTAAAGATTTGGGTTGACCTGCTGAAAAAGCAAGACCTAAAAAGGTTGCAAAAAGTATTATCTTATTAGTTATTCTTAAGATTATTCTCAAGCTACCTATTCCCTCCTTAGAATATTGGATGCAGTATTAATTTTAGCTGCAACTCGATCTAATGTTTTTGCAACTTCTTGAATATAAGTATCTACTTCATTCCAATTTCTTTCTTCTAAACCTTCACGAATACCTGGCAATGTTTTAACACCGTATCCAGTATAAAAGCCTGGTGCATATAACATGTTTTTAAACCAATCACGTCTTGGCAAACCGCCATCACTTACCATGGCCTGATCAACCTTTTTTAAAACATTATTTATTTCAGCTTTTTGTTCTGCAGATAGAGACCCTTTTTGCAAGTTTGAGAGCGCTTTTTCATAATTCCATGCACTTGCCTTTAATCTAACAAAAGCTGCGTCTAAAGGGCTAAAATCAAAGTTTGGAACTTCATCCAATCGCTTGGGTGGTAAATAAGTTTTTTTAGGATTTCCTGCAATGGTAAATGCTTTTAGATCCAATAAGTTATTACGTTGATCTGTTTTTTTCGCAACATCTTCAGCTAACTTTTTATTGCTCTCAATAAATGTCTCAATGTTATCAACCATATTTATAAATCTAAATGGAAGGATATCTGATTCAGATAGTCTAAGTACTAAACGACCATTAACTTTAGCTAATGTTATTCCATACTTATAATCACCATCACTAAAACGTTTGTAATGATCATATGAATCAAAAATTGAGTGATAAGAACCTCCTCCACTTTCACCACCAAACCCAAGATTTAAAGAAGGAACGCCTGCATGGTGGATAAACGCTGTATAGTCAGATCCAGCTCCAAGAGGATAAATTCGTAGATCCTCGCGTTCAGCGTCTTTATTTCCATTGACTCTTAGACGGGCACGATTCCTCTCCTGCAAAGATATATTTTGAACCGGGTCCAGAACTTCCGCAGAAACTTCATTTACAAATTTTTCTAATGAGTGAGAACCACCAACACTTAAAAAGCCAACGCCAGTACCATCTGTGTTAATATAGGCAACCATTTTTTCACGGATTTCATCACGATTATGTTCAACCCATTCAGTAGAACCTAATAAAGCAGGTTCTTCTGCATCCCAACCAGCATATATTAAAGTACGCTTTGGTTTCCAACCAGTTTTAAGAAGTTCTCCAATGGCTCTAGCTTCTTCCATAAGCGAGACCATACCACTAATTGGATCTGCTGCACCCTGAGCCCAACCATCATGGTGATTTCCTCTCATGATCCATTCATTAGGATATACTGAACCTTTTATTCTGCCAACTGGATTATAAGCTGTGCGCAATTCCCATTCAAATTCAAGATGCAAATTCACCTTGGCAGGACCGGGGCCAATATGATAGGTTACAGGTAAACCGCCTTTCCAAGCGTCTGGTGCGACGGGACCTTCTAGCGCTTTTAATAAGGGCAAGGCATCCGCATAGGAAATTGGCATTACAGGAATTTTCATTATTGTCGGTGCATCCTCAATCGCTAATCTCTTTGCATCTTTGGTAGCACCATATCCAGGTGTTAACGGATCACCAGGGTACATTGGCATATCTAGAACGGAACCACGCTGAATACCATGCTCCATTCTAAATGGACCCTTAGGATAGACATCACCTCTTACATATCCATCATCTTTAGGATCTGAAAAGATGATACAACCTATTGCTCCATTTTCATATGCTACTTTAGGTTTTATTCCTCGCCATGACCCTCCATATTTTGCCAATACGATCTTTCCTTTTACATCTATACCTAAACGAGCCAATTCTTCATAATCTCCAGGTATGCCATAATTTACAAAAACTAGTTCTGCAGTTACATTTCCATCTGAAGAGAAAGCATTATATCCTGGAAGAAGATCTTTTTTAATACCAGAAGTAGCATCTTCTTTAAGAGCGGGTTCATTTAGTTTCAAACTAACTTTATTTGGTTCAATTAATTCTAATTTCATTATCTTGGGGAAAGGGACTAATACTTCAAATGTTTCAATCTCAGTTTCAAACCCCCAAGATTTTAAATGCTTAGCGATATACTCAGCATTTTGTTTACTCCATGGTGAGCCAACATGATGAGGTTTAGATGACATATGTTTCATCCAAATATCTAAATTTTGCGGATCAAGAACAGAATCAAATTGAGATTCCAATGCTTTTTGATCTTTTAAATCAAGAGAAACATCAAAAGTGGATACTAGATTAATTTCAGGGTCACTATTTTTTACTGTTGGTGAGTTGACACAACCATTTACAATTATTAAAAGAAATATTGCGAGATTAAATCTTAATTTCATTATCGACCTCCTCAAATCGAATTGTTTATAAGGCTAGAGAAAGTAAATTAGAAGCAGATAAAATAAAATACAAACCCTAACTAATATTATATATACCATCAGGCATGCCACTTAGTCATAGTTCAAATTAATTTTGACATAGAATTGACAATTGCATGGTTTTTGTAAAAAATAAAAGTAAAAAGGTAAAAAATGAATAAAATTCAAGAATTTATGCTAAAGC
>Ga0114996_10006751_pt1 | contig 13134 bp, 11 predicted proteins | sample ArcticOcean_MG_C_4_FD_87039 | JGI IMG/M metagenome (GOLD analysis project Ga0114996, IMG submission 87039) | Marine microbial communities from western Arctic Ocean - ArcticOcean_MG_CB4_134 | ecosystem: Environmental > Aquatic > Marine > Oceanic | place: Arctic Ocean: Canada Basin | collected... | reverse complement strand
TCTGCCGCCGACGATGTAGCTCGCCGGAGTAGCGCTGACCGGATAGTTGTCGTAGTCCCGCGCGGCTGCCTCATAGGCCTCGAAACTACCGTAACTCTCCGGAAAACTTCGTCCCGAAGCCTGCCCGCTGGCCGAGAGAATCTCCCGCGCCATTTGATCGTAGGGCTTGTTCTGCTGCATCGACTCGAGCAGGTAAAGATGAAAGGCGTCGCGCCCGTCGACATAGCGATTGACTTGCGAGGTTCGCAGCGTGTTGCCATAGAGGTCTCCGAAGAACATCGCCCATCGATCCGCCCACTGGGGGGATGCCAGCAGGCCCTCGACAACGGTTGCTCTTTTGTCCGGCGAGGTGTCTTGCAGAAACGCGACGACTTCAGTGGGCGCGGGAATGCATCCGGTCAAGTCGAGCGTGACACGGCGCAGAAACTCGGTATCGGTCGTCGCCGGAGCCGCCGGAATCCCTTTTGATCGCAGTGCGTTGAAGATGAAGTCGTCTACCGAATCCCCGCCTTGAATAGCAATCTGTCGGCCTGCGGCGCGACTTCGAGAGGGGGGGCGGCGTGCTGGCAAGGCTGCGACGACAGCGGAAGTGAGAGATGACCGGTGGGTCATCCCTGCAAGCTGCCCACCCAGGCCCCCAAGAAGAATCTTCTCGCGCTTTACACCAAAAAAAGTGCATTCGGCATGCGGCACGCCAACGTCGGAGGTGGCGTCCTCTCGATCGCTGGTTTGTGCTGGAGCTGTTTGCCGCGGAACCGTGACGAGCATCAAACACAGGACAGCCGACAGCACGCCGCTTGTAAGATGTTGAAACCGCTTCATTTGCATGACTCCTCGAAACTACGACGCGGACTTTCTTGGGACGAGGGAAGTGCGGGGCCTGCTCGCCACTCTTTTCCGATAAACCCTCAGATCGGCCAAAAGTTGCAGCGTGCACCGATATTTGAATCGGAACGGCGAACTGCCATCGCGTGTCGACGCCCTGAACAACAGCGCCGGCTCTTATTCTTCGGTCCTACCGCAAAGAGATGATGGCACGGTATTCTATTCCACACCGGTCGCAACTACCGCGCCTGTTCAGTGTTCAGCCTATTGCTACGATAGAAAGCTAGTGTCGGTTCCTTCCCGGACGCAGGCTGTTGTTCGAGAGTCCGTCAATACGAAGTGCCGATCGGTGTCAGTACACACATGTTCGATTTGTTCTCTAAGAGCCCTTTGGGCTTCCCGGTGCATGGAATGAAATTCGCTTGCCGCTTTTTAATCGCCAGTCTGCTTCCTGTTCTCGCTTTCGCGCAGGGTTTTGACAACTCTTCGCTGGCGGGCAGTTATCACTTTGTTCACTTGTTAGCCTCGGTCAGCGCGGGAGGGCAGACGACGGACGCTCACAATCTCGGCGGCAACATCACTTTCGATGGCAGTGGCGGCTATACATTCCAGGGCAGATTGGGGCAGGGCACGGGTTTGCCCGCGGCCTCCGAAGGAGCTGGGACGTACTCAGTCCAATCGAACGCCTTTTTGATCATGACCAATCCCATCGAGAATGGGCTCCAGATTAACGGTCGCATCGGCGCCGAGTCGGAGGTGGTGCTCGGAGCATCGACCGAGGCGACGAGCAACTCTTACGATCTTTTCGTGGCGGTGAAAGCTCCCGACGCAGGGATCACCAACGGCGCACTGAATGGCGCCTATTCCGGCGCAAGCCTGGCGTTACCTAACGGAAGCGATTCCGCTTTAACAACAGCGTTCCTAAGATTGGCCGCCGACGGAAGTGGGGCTTTCTCCGAAGCAAGTGTAATCGGGCACGGCGTGAACGCTCAAGATGTCAACGTCGAGCAGAACGTCACGAACGCGACCTACGCGCTGAACGGGGATGGAACCGGGACGGCATCGTTCGGTTCGAGCGCCAGCCTGGTGAGCGGCGACCGCGACATCTTCGTTTCTTCAGGAGGCAATTATCTCATCGGTTTTTCGACGGGCGCGGGCGGTCGTGAAATTCTGCTCGCGGTCAAGAATTTCAGCGCCTTGGCGAACAACGCGAGCTGGAATGGAAGTTACTGGATGGCCGAAATTCTAGTGGAGGTCGGCATCAATTTTGATGGGCTGGTGAACAGCTACACCTCCGCTACGGGTGCACTCCGAGCAAATGGGCTCGGGGCGGCTCCAGTGTCGCAACGACAGAGATTTGACGAACTGCCTCTCGACTTCGGGGCGATTCAGTTCTATCGAGTGGATTCGGACAGCACAGGGAATCTGGCTGCGTTCGTTGATCCGCTAGTCAGCAATGTGGCCATCGGCGCTCCCTCTGATGGGCAACCGGGAGGTTTCGTTGGCGCCCAAGTCCTTGCCGTAAACGACGTATCCAGCCTGCACGGTATTTTCTTCGGTATTCGCATGCCGGATATCACCGGGGAGGGCGTGTTCCTTTCGCCGCTTGGAGTGGTAAACGCGGCATCGTTTGCACCGCCGACCTACCCGGTATCCGGCGGAACTTTGGTTTCACTTTTTGGCTCCGGCTTGGCGCCGTCCGTCGAACAGGCGCAAGCCGTTCCGCTGCCCACGAGTCTCGGAGGCGTTAGCGTGACGATCAATGGCGTCCCGGCTTCGCTCTTGTTTGTTTCGGGCGGCCAGTTGAACCTGCAGGTCCCGTTCGCCACGTCCGGCACCTTGGCCACGATCTCAGTCAATAACAACGGGACGATCTCGAATGAGGTCACTGTGCCCGTTGCTCAGACCAGTCCCGCAATCTTCTCGACCGATGGAACAGGTTTTGGTCCTGGAACAGTGGTTCACGCAGACTTTTCCCTGGTGAACGAGGCACGATCAGCCGCCCCAAACGAAACGGTCGTCATCTTCCTCACCGGGCTAGGCCCGCTCGACCCTTCGATTGCGGACGGCACCCCAGGCCCCACGGCGGAGCCGTTCAGCCGCACGACGGATACAAGTATTCAGGTCCTGTTCGCCGGCGAGGCTGGAACGGTGCTGTTTGCGGGCGCGGCACCCGGTTTCGTAGGTTTGTACCAGATGAACGTGACGATTCCCAGTACCGTCGTGGTCGGAGCGGCAGTTCCCGTGGCCATGATTAGCGGTAATGCATTTTCGTGCTTCACTGACATCGCGATCGGACTCTGACAGCGGATTGCGCCGTCACTCGCATCGTCGTAGGCTCCATGAATAGACTGCTTCAAGTTGCAGCGAGCGCGCCCCCGCGAAACGCACTGCCCCGAATCAGCGTCTTGTCTAGCGTAATGCTGCGCCTGATCGCTCTTGCCATCGCTTTCGTGGCTACTACGATTGCCGCGGACTGGCCCCTGTTTCTAGGCAACGCCAGCCGCAACGCGATCGCGCCCAATCCGGTACCCCCGCCACTCGACGTCGAGTGGACCTACGAGGCGCCGGGAGGAATCGACTCGACCGCGATCGTCGTCTCCGGTGTCGTCTACTTCGGGGAGATGGACGGGAGGTTTCACGCCCTAGAGCTGGAAACCGGAAAGAGGAAGTGGGTCTATCAAGCGAATCTCGGTGTCCCCGCTTCCGGCTGCGTTCTTGGCAAGACAGTCTTTTTTGGTGACGAAGAAGGTTACTTTCACGCCGTGGATATCGAATCCGGCGAGGCTCGCTGGGTCAAGCAAACGGGCGCCGAGATTCTCTCGTCACCAAATTGCCTGGCTGACGGAGTCCTAGTCGGTTCCTACGATGCCAGCCTCTACAACTTTGATCCCAAGACGGGGGAGATAAAGTGGCGCTACGAAACGGAAGACCGCGTTCACTGCAGCCCGGCGGTCGGGGGCGGGCGGACCTTCGTTACAGGCTGTGACGGGAAGCTGCGAATCATCGACGTCGCCAATGGCGAGGAGGTCTCCCAAATAGAGCTTGGTGACTACATCGCGGCAACCCCGGTCCTCGTTGGAGACCGCATCTATGTGGGAAGCTTCGGCAACGAAGTCCTCTGCATTGATTGGAAGAAGGGTGAAGTGCTGTGGCGCTACCACCACCCAACGTCCGCTCAACCATTTTATTCGTCCCCGCTGGTTGCTCAGGGGAAAGCCGTCTTAGGCGGACGCGATAAACGTATTCACGCTATCGACATAGAAACCGGCGAGCTGGTGTGGGAATTTCTCACGAAGTCACGGGTAGATTCTTCACCCGTGCTCGCGGGCGAGGTAGTTTACGTCGGCTCAAACGATGGTAACCTCTATGCGCTGAACCTGGCCGACGGGAGTCTGCTTTGGAAATTCGCCGCCGGCGGCGACATCGTGGCTTCCGCTGCCATCACGGGAAACCGTCTGCTGATAGGATCCCGCGACGGAGTTCTCTACTGCCTGCGGTCAAACGGGGGAAGCTAGCCCGTGTTTGCAATCGAGCAAGTGCAACGAAGTACTGGCGGGCCTGTTGCGTGCTTCCCCGTCAGGCTGGCCCCGCGTAACAACTGTGCGGAGCGGCACGCCGAAACCTTGACGCCTGACCGGGACCTCACCATACTAAAGCAAGATGGGAAACCAAATGATGAACCCTCCGCGGCGAAGCTCTTTTAGCACGGCGTGCTTACTTGGATCGTTGTTGCTAATAGGGCCGCTCCTGCTTTCAGCGCAGAAAATATCAGGCACCCCCGCCGGAAACAAGGTCCGGACGACGGAGCGCTATACAGGTGAGCACAAAACACAAATCAACAAGCCCACCTCCGTTCTGAAAATAGTCAAGGTCAAGGGGGTGCTCGACAAGATCGACCTGAAGAAGCGCACCGTCACGATCGTTCCCGAAAAGCGAAAGGCCGCAGTGGAACTCACCTTCTCCCAGCCCAGCGGCCGCGAACAGATCAAGGCATCTAAAAAGGCCGCGAAATTACTAGGAAGAAAAAAGCTCAGCCTGGAAGAACTAAAGACCGGATCGAAAGTTCACCTGCAATACTATCCACTGCTGGGGCAGGTGATGGAACTGATCATCGATCAAACGTCCTAGCCCGCATTTCTCGCCGGCTGACGGGCCTGTCAAACGCTTCGGCTATTGCTTCGCCTCTCAGGCGGTGAGAGATGCGCCCTAGTTGGGTCGCTCGGAGTCGAAAGACCTGCCGAAGTGATCACCGATTGGCTTGCGCCCAGGAAATCCTTCCTCGATTCGATGCCAATGGTCGATGGAATCCTCGCCCAATTTCCAGCACAGATAAACTTCCTCATTGCCCAGCAAGGCCGGGAAATCAACAAGTCCGATGTCGAGATCTTTGACCAAGCAGCCGCTGGCCTCGATTTGACCGACAACCTCTCGAAGTGTACGTAGCGCCGCGTCCTTCGTGCGCCTCTGCTTGAGGATGGCCGCCGGGTTGATTTCCGAGCCTCCCATCAGGTTGATTCGTTCGCTGACGCCCCGCAGCTCGTCGTCAATTGTTTCGACCTGGCGTTTTGACTCGATCGCCCGCTCCAGCCACTCTTTCACGGTGGGAACCAACTGTTCGGCTTCTTGCAGCGTGAAAATCTTACTCATAGTTGGGCCAGGTCGTCAGACACATCGTGCCGCAAAGCAGAGTGTCCCAGATCGCAGACACAAGCGGCAAGGGACAACCTCTGGAAACGGGTTCTCCGCTTGAAGAATCGTGAGAGCGTTAATTTCGAAGCTCCTGCTTCAACGCGCGGCGCAACGGGTGTGGTTCACCTCGCTAGAACTCTGTCTAAACACCCATGACTTGGACCGAGACCGAACGGCTCCGTGGGCCGTCCAACTCCGCCAAAATAATACTCTGCCAGGTCCCCAGCAGAACCTTGGTGTTGCGGACCTGCAGCGAAACTGACGGGCCGAGTACGAGACCGCGCAGGTGGGAAGCAGCGTTCTTCCGCTCGCAATCCGAGTAAGCCGGATCGTCATGGCGCCATCTCTGATCGTTGCCAACGAACTGTTCGAGGACAGTCCCGATGTCGTGCAGCAGAGCATCCTGCCATTCGTTAATGAACACGGCTGCTGTCGTATGCAAGGACTGCAAGTGAACGATTCCGTCTTTGACTCCGCTCTTGCTGACGATTTCGTTGATCCGATCCGTCATGTTGATGAGCTCGAACTTCTCGTTCGTCATCCAATCCGCAATACGCACGAAACTCTTTATCCCGGGAATCGACGGGCCTGATTCGGCTTGGGCGGGGCTGGTCATCATCTTGGACTCCGGTACCGCGCTGGCGCTCATCGCGCGTAGTCTCCTAGGAATGAAATGCCTGAGAAAACGGCCCCAGGGTCCGTGCCCCCGGGCACAAGCCAGCAACCGCATAAGTCAACACACAAATCCGTATTATAGCTGACGCGACTATCTTTTTCTGTTCACGGAGGTATCCCATACAAGATGAAAATAGGCACCAAGTTTGAACTCCGTCGGCCCGATGCCCGGCCGCCTGAAAGTCTCTGCCGGAGCGGACAACGACCGCACAGGCAGACGCGGCGCCACGATTGCCATCTTGTTAGTGACCATCATAGCCCGCATTTCTCATCGGGCGGCGAGGCAAAGTGCATGAGAGACCTGTCAGTACGAGGCGCGCGCCGCTTGACGCGCGCAGGCGTACGTGAACAGTCCGTTGAGCACGGCGAGCAAGCGCAACGAAGTAATGGCAGGCCCCTCATGTGCTTGGACCGTCAGCCGGCGAGAAATGCGGGCTAGTCCGGCCGTGGGTTGTATTCGACGCGGCAGGCCCCCAGATCGCGCTCGCCGATCGGCGGAGAACTGGAGTCAGCGCAGAGCTACCGTTGGAGCCGAACCAGGAGCTGGCTGGCCCGGACGTCAACTTTGAAATCGAGGCGCGCGTCCATATCGACGACAATTCGGGCAACCGCTGGGTTGAGTTTGAACTGCGCCCAGCGGACACCTTTTACGGAAAACTGATTCAACTTTGCCGAGCGGCCGCGGCCGGGTGTCTTCACGAGTGCACCGGCAAGGTCGATGACCAGCCGGTCGGGCGCACTCAGAACCATGGTCTTGTACTTCGCGGGCCTGTCGGTGGCAATCGCCACAATCACCCCGGCACCCTCGGCTCGGATCTCGACGCTGTTGAGCGCGATAAGCCCTCCCGCCGTGCCTGCGGCCGCAACCGGCATGGATCGGGTCGGTCTCGTTACAGGGCGGCTTTCGCTGATTTGCACGGCCTTTGGCTTCGATTCGAGTAGCACGCGAAACGTGACGATGTCGGGTGCCGCTTTCGGGCGTGAGCTTCCGCGGTTCCAGTTGCGCATGCTATTCGGGTCGCTGCGATACCCCCCCCCGCGAAGTACGCGAAACTCACCTGAGGCCGGCCCTTGTGGGTTGACGGCTGGTGAGTTCTGGTAGTAGTCGGCGGAGTAGCGGTCGGCGGTCCATTCCCAAAGGCCGTTGCCGCCGGCAATCACGCCGTAGCCGTTGGGCCGCTCGGCCGGCCGGAAGCCTTCGTCTTTCAGCTTGTCTTCCGGGACCGGCGGTTCGTCTCCCCAGGGATATTTTTTGCCCTCCAGCCCGCCGCGAACCGCCTTCTCCCATTCAGCTTCGCTGGGAAGCCGGTAGCCGTTGCCTGTTTTCTCGCTAAGCCAGCGGAAATAGTCTTGGGCGGCCTGCCAAGTGATGCCTGTGACAGGGGCTTGATCGCCGTCGTCGCCAGGGCTGTGATGCTGGGGTTGAAACGCGCGAAACTCGCCGTTCGAAACCGGCCGTTTGCCAATCCAAAACTCGCCGGTCTCAACCCGGTGGGGAGGTTTCTCCCAACTCGCCCCTTCTTCCGAGCCCATCGAAAACGCCCCCGCCGGTACTAGGACGACTTCTGGAACAGGAAGATCCAGTGGCGCTGCTCCCATCCACGCCGCTGTCAGGGTTACGCAGCAAATGATTCCGCGAATCTTCATCAAATGAAGAGTCTATACCGCCAGACATGGTTCGCGATAGCTGCCGTCCAAAAAACTGAAAGTCCTGAGAACAAATCACCCAGACAAATCAGGCGAACACCGGTAACGGGTGATTCTCGAGATGTGGCAGAGTCAAACATGAAGACCCCTCTGTGATGCTGCGATTCTGCGCGATTTCGCTCGGCCGTAGGGCCAGACACGGCTTGTCCGTGTGCGCCTTGGTAACGATGTTGTTGTGTCCCGCTCAAGCGCAAGAATTGTCTTCGCCGGCGAATGAAGCTGCGAAGAATGAAGCTGCGAAGAACGAAGCTTCGGCCGGTCAAACTAAGCCCACATCCGCGTTGAAACAACAGGCATGGAAGAGGGCCCTCGAGCGTGGGCAGGCGCTGGCGGAAAAAGGCCGTTATGTCGAAGCCGAGAGCTCTCTGGTCGAAGCGCTCAAGAGCGCGGAGAGGTTCGGACTGAATGATCCCCAGGTTGCCGCCTGCCTCAATGGCCTAGCCCATTCTTACCATGCAAGGGGCAATCGTGAGGCCGCCGAGCCGCTGTATTTGCGCACGATCAAGATCCTCGAATCGAGCCTCGGCTCTGCCGACATCGAAACCGGCAACGCCTACCTCAATCTGGCTGAGTTCTATCGTGGAGCGGACCGTTTCTCCGAGGCGGAGCCGGCCTACCAGCGCTGGATGCAGTCGCTCGAAACGAGCTTTGGCGCGAATCCCGCCACGCTGATTTCCCCGATCAATAGCTTGGCGCTGGTCTACTACCTGGAAGGCCGTCACGAACCCTCCATCGGATTGCTCGAAAAATCGCTCTCCATCGCGGAGGAAACGTTCGGTCCCCATCACACTCAGACAGCCGATTGCCTGAACGATTTAGGAGTGCTCTACGCTGCCGCAGGCCGGCCCGCCGAAGCGGAGCGAACTCTGTTCCGGGCACTCGACATCCGCGAGGAACTTTTAGACTCCGACGATCTGGCCGTCGCCCGAACACTTTCGCACCTGGGAGAAGTCTATCGCTCGCGCTTGCACTTCGCCGAAGCAGAACAGACACTGGTTCGGTCGCTATCGATCGGCGAGAAGCACGAAGTTTCGTGGCCGACCGAACTCGCTACGCTGCTCAACAATCTCGGGGAGACTTACCGGGTCCAGCGCGAGTTTGAGGAAGCCGAATTGGTTTTTACGCGATCCCGGAAGATCTGGGAGTCTGTTTCGGGGCCGGATCATCCGGAAACCGCGACGGCCATTTATAACCTCGCATCGCTGCACCGGGATCAGGGCCGCTTCGACGAGGCGGCCGAACTGTTTCGGCGCTCCATCGACGTATTTGAAAAAGTACTCGGTGACGGCCATCCCAAGGCCGTCACGGCGCGGGACGCGTATCGGCGGTTGATCGGGGACGCGGGGCGGGTTCGCGAGGCTTCGAGGCTACAAGGGAAAGTTGTCAGGTCGAACTGAGCCTCGATACAGGGTTCGAATCGCTGCACTTTGGGCTACGATCCCGTGCCGCTCTGCTGCCCAGAAGCGCGTCTCTTTCGCTGTGGCTACCTGTTCAGCGTGGCGGCTCACACGGATGCGACTTCTTTCGGTTCGGCCTTTTGCGTTCGAGATTGCGCTGCCCAGTAGTCCAGTGCGGCCTTGAGAGCAGCTGGCTGAACGGGTTTGGCGAGGTAGTCGTCCATGCCAGCCTCCAGACATTTTTCCCGATCACCGGTCATGGCATTGGCCGTCATGGCAATGATGCTCGTGTGCCGAGAGATCCCTTCTAGTTTACGAATTTCGGTAGTCGCCTGATAGCCGTCCATTTCCGGCATTTGGCAGTCCATCAAGATCAAGTCGTAGGAGCTGTGACGTACCCGGTCGACAGCATCGATTCCATTTTCCACGACTTCCGCCGAATAACCGAACTTGTCGAGAAGCCGGACGGCCAGTTTTTGGTTTACGGCGTTGTCTTCGGCCAGCAGAACCCTGCATTCGCGGCGCGTCTGGTCGGTTAGCGGAGCCTTGGCGTCCGAGTCTTCGATGAGCTGCGCTTTTGTCGAGGGATCAAGCGCCCGCTGAACAGCAGTCGTCAATTTCGGGAACAGGATGGGCTTTGCCAACAGGCCGGAAACCCGTGCGAGGCGGAGAGCAGCCGAATCGGGCCGGTTGGTGAACGGACACATTAAGATGACAGAGGTATTCCGCAGCGCTGGGTCATCGTGAATGCGCTGGGCCAGTTCCACGCCGCTCATATCGGCCAGTCCAGTATCGATGAGGGCCAGTTCGTAAGGAGAGCCAATCTTCGCCTGGTGATAAAGCTTAGTCAGGGCCTCCTGCCCGGTCGTTGCCACCGTGGTCCGAACCTTCCAGCTCTTGAGGTGGTATTGGAGGACCTCGGTATTCGCCGGGCTGTGATCGACGATGACTGCCCGCACGTTTTCGAAATTGATTTGGGCCGGTTCCTTCTTTTGCGTTTCCGGCTTTTCTAGCGGCAGGGCAAACGAAAAGGTCGAGCCGCTGCCCGGTGAGCTTTCGACTTCAATTTGGCCCTTCATGCCTTCGACGAGCTGCTTGCAGATCGCCAGGCCCAGGCCTGTCCCTCCGAACTTTCGCGTGGTGCTGCCGTCGGCCTGGACGAAGGGGCTGAACAGCTCAGCCTGTGCCTCGGGAGGAATGCCCATGCCGGTGTCGCGAACCGAGAATCGCAGGGTGAAATCCTTGTCGGTCTCTCGCTGCCTTTCGGCTCGCACGACAACCGTGCCGCGGTCGGTAAACTTGACCGCATTGCTCACCAAATTCAACAACACTTGACGGAGCCGGGTGGGGTCACCTCGTACAATCGTCGGCACATCGCGTTCGATGAAAACGACCAATTCGACACCCTTGGACTCCGCGCGCTCCGCGATCATTTCGGCGGCGGAGCCGATCATTTCACGGAGGTCGAAAGCGATCGATTCGAAGGTGAGTTTACCGGCTTCAATTTTCGAGAAATCCAGGATGTCATTGATGAGATTCAACAACGATTCGGCGCATAGGCTGATTGTTTGGGCGTACTCACGCTGCTCTGAGTCCAGATTGGTGCCGAGCAAGAGCCCTGACATTCCCACGATGCCGTTCATCGGCGTCCGCATCTCGTGGCTCATCGTCGCCAGGAACTGACTCTTTAGCTCGGTGGACCGCACGGCTTTGGTCCGAGTCATCGACGACTGGTACTCCGCACGAGACCGTTCGACCGCATAGCATAGAGTGCGGTGGAGGGTATCGCTATTGACGTGCTTCTTGATCAGGTAGTCTTGAGCACCCTGCTTAACCATCTCAAGACCGAGCTGTTCGTCTTCCAGGCCCGTGAGCACAACCACCGGCACGTCGGGCCGCTGTGCGTGCAACTTCTGAAAACCTTCGATGCCCTCACTGTCGGGGAGTATCAGATCGAGTAAGACGACGGAAACGTGCTCAGGGCTTTGCAGCCGTTCAAGCCCCTCGGTCAGGGTCCCGGCGGTCTCGAGGTCAACCCGCCCTTGGAAAGCCTCTTCGAGGAAGCCCGCGACAGCGCGCCGAAAAGTAGCGCTGTCCTCGATCAGCAGGATTTGTAGCGTATCGTCATTCATTGGCTCTGTCACAGACTTTGCTCGCGGGGATCAGGCATTCCGCTCTTGGGCCGGTTGCGGGCCAGCTTTTCAGCCAGGGCAATCGTCTCCTACTTAAGAGTTATCGACTAGACGGAGTGTTTTCTGATACCCAACGAAGCGATGACTATCTCGTTGGGCGGCTCCGGCAAGCTTGAACGCCTGCCGATACTGGCTTGGCCCAGCCTTGGACCAGGTTTAGGCCCAGGTTTAGCCCCAGGTTTAGCCCCAGGTTTAGCCCAGGTTTGGCCCGATGCGGGGCGGGAGATATCGTAGCGATCAATCCGGCAATTGAATCTTCAGGGTTGGCCCCATGTCAAAAGTAGGATGCTTGCGATTTCGGATCAGTTCGGTTTGTTCCGATAGGGCCGTGATCAGCAGCGGCATCGCAATCGTGGAATCGCAATGGCAATTGACCATCTGAGCCCCTTTAGCAAGCTTGCCCCAGCTCTGGGACTCCTCAAAAGTACAGCCGGAGAGCCCGCCCCAGTGCGGCGCATCGGTGACGACTTGAACTCCGTAGCGATGGCCGGTCTTGTTCTTGTTCATTAAGATCGCCACCACTTCAGTTTGTTGAACATAGTTCTTAGGAGTTCCGCCACCGAAATAGATCACCCCGGTTGCAGGCGAGTCGGCCACGGCGTTTGTGATCTCCAGAACGTCGCCCATCATGTCGAACATCAGCCGATTCTCGCCGCGGTGACGGCTCTCGGCAACACCGATTCCGATCGAACTGTCGCCAATGGCGGGACAGAACAGGGGAACTCCGGCCTTCGCGGCGGAGGTCACAATGCCGTCCTCGGGGCAGTCTGCCAGTTCCTTCCCCAGTAAATACAAAAACTCTCGGGTCGTGTAGTTGTGAGACTGATCGAGACGTGAGGCGAAGCTTCCGATCCACAGGTCGTGTTCGCGGAATCGGACTTCGTCGGCGAGCACGTCATACATGCGGTCCACCATATGATCGCCCAGGCGTTCGTCGTCCATCTCGGCCGAGCCCTGGTAGTGGTAGAAGCCTTTGGTCTCGTGGATATCGTGAAAGAAATTGGCTCCGGTGGATGTCAGAATGTCAATCAGCCTGTTCTCGATCATGAAGCGAACCAGGCGCCGCATTCCCGCCGGTACCATGGCCCCCGATAGCCCCATCAAGATGGTGCATTCTGGATCGGCTAGCATCGCCTTCCAAACTTCGAACGCTCGCCCTAATTGACGGCCCTGGAAGCCGGTCTTCGCCATCCCTTCAAGGACGGCGGAGGCGCTCTTGTCCTCGCCAATCGAGAACGGCTCGGTTGGGTCGCTGAGAATCTCTTCTTTGGTGTGATGCATGGTTGGGTCTCTATGAGCCGAGTTTAGATGAGCCGTGACCGGGAGCTTGGGCCGGCGCTGAGCCGGGCTCCGCTGAGTTGGTCAAACCGTGTCGTGATTCGGTGCGGGAGAGGAGACCCTTGAAGCTCTTGTCGGCTTCATCGGGCAAGTATCCGCACCGCGAAGTGGCTGGGAAGACTTCGGCACAAACCGCAGCCGCCCAGGGCCCATCGTAACAAAAGGCGGCAAAGCCTGTCGTAGCCAGAGTTGTCCAATACAAGATGAGCCTGAAGACAAACAGGACGGATCCGGGCACACTGCGGGTGAATGCAAGTCACCATGCAGGATGCCGAACGTCTCACCCTGGCCGAGATGGAAGAATTTCT
>Ga0114996_10006749_pt1 | contig 13137 bp, 11 predicted proteins | sample ArcticOcean_MG_C_4_FD_87039 | JGI IMG/M metagenome (GOLD analysis project Ga0114996, IMG submission 87039) | Marine microbial communities from western Arctic Ocean - ArcticOcean_MG_CB4_134 | ecosystem: Environmental > Aquatic > Marine > Oceanic | place: Arctic Ocean: Canada Basin | collected... | reverse complement strand
GTTCAGGATGACGGTCGTCGAGGCCAGCTGCGGAGAACGAACTACGCCATGGCGTCGAGGGCTTCGGCTATCGGCATTTTGATGGTTGTGAAAATCGGAATCTCGGTCGCTGTGTACTGTGCTGCGGGAACTTCACGAAGATCCATCACCAGTGAGACGAAATCTGATGGTTCGTCCATTTCGAAGCTGAGTACAAACTCGGTGTCGTCGAGTCCGAAGGCGTATGAGGTGTTGATCTTGACCATCGGGTAGTTTTTGCCGACGCGGAAGTGATCGTTCATCATATCTTGGCGCTCTTGCATCGATTTTTCGTACCAGGGCCGGGTCTTGGTCATCGGGTAGATAACCATGTACTTGTAGTCGTCTTTCAGCTTGTGTGCGCCACCGCCGTGCTTGTACCGGCTTTTACGTCTGATCGAGAGATACGAGTAGGGCTGATCAAGGTACTTGCCCATCAGGGTTTTGTTGATGCGTTTCGAGGTTTCGTGGAAGGTGTCGACGGTTGGCGAATCCTGTATCAACATCATGTCGGAGTCGGGGCGGGTACCGACTGTGCTGTAGCTTCGGATATCGTTATCAGATGACAGTTCGGTTACCAGTTCAGAAAATTCTTTTTTGCCGCTTTCACGCTCATCGGCGTCGAGCTGCCGGAACCCCTCGTCAAGTTTGAACAGGGTGATTTTTAAATAATTGTCGTACTCGATGTCTGGCATGTTTTTATCACGTATGAGCTACAGATCTGGATGGTACTGCGCGATGATTGCAGTTGTAGATTTTTGAGTATAGCAACGCGGTTTCCCTTCACTAGGTAGTATTCACCAATGTCAGACAAGTCAAAGTTCGAACGTGAAATAGACGAAATACTCGAAAAGACCGATAAAGAACCGTTGCTGTGGACCAGCAATCGGAAAAACTCGCGCTCCCCAAAGCGCAGGTCGTTTGATGCATTTACACCCAGCGTTCCAAAGAGCAAACCGGAGCGCCGGGGCTCAAGCATTAAGGTGAACGCTGGTCACCTGGTGGTGGTTGGGCTTGTCCTGCTTGCGGTTGGAGCGTTCTTGCCGGTAGCACAGATCGGGTTTGTGGTTGCAGGAATCGTGCTTACGCTGGCCGGGTACGTGCTGGGGTTTCGCACGGGTTCACGTGGCATGGGTGGCAACGGATTCTCCGGCGGTAAATTGTTTGGCCGCGGCAAAACATCTTCAAAAGCGCCGGATGTCGAGCCAGAGGTGAAGTACTGGCGTGGTCGCAGGATCGAAGATAAATCAGAACAGCGTGAAGATCGTGAGAAAATCATCGATTTCGGCTCGTCAAATGACGATGATGATTCGGACAAGAGTTAACGCCCGGCACTAAGAATCCGTAATATCGCCCTAGAAAACTACTGTTAACCAAACCGGCGACCACATTTCTGTGGTCGCCGGTTTTTTAGTTACAAGTTAGGTGACAGAGCAGCTTAGACTGCGCACTCACCCTCGCCGCGCTCTAGCTGGTAGACCACGGTCTTACCCCAGTCCATGTAGGTCTGGATGTTTTCTCGATCAAGTGGTCCGACTGCGCCTTTCAGCTTGCCAAACTCTTCTTCGAGATACGCAACGCCAACCCGTTCGATAAAGGCAGAGAATTCTTCTCCATCTTTTCGGTTGGCAAGGTAGTAATCGAGAACCGTCTTCAGGGCTTCTGGTGCGCTCTTGGCGGGTATACGAGCTTTCACACGTTCACCGACCTTGGTGCCGCCTTCTTCAGTCGACCGTCCGCCGATGAACAGCTCGTAGGCTGGAACCTGGCCGCCGGGGCCTTTCATAACAGCACCGTGGAATCCGATGCTGGCAATGTGGTGCTGACCACAGGAGTTCGGGCAACCACTTGCCTTGATGTGCATTTTCTCAACGAGCGGGTCGATGTCGCCCATTTCGTCGAGCGTCTCCCCAAGGGCCTGATTAAGCCCCATCGATGAAGTAATTCCCAGCTTGCATGAGTCGGTACCCGGGCATGTCACGATGTCGCGGATGGTCTCTCGACCCGCAACGCTGAAACCAATGTCGCCGAGTGCCATGTACATGTCGTATAGCGATTCGTTACGAACCCAGCGGAAAACCAGGTTCTGCTGCTGGTCGACTCTGGCACGTCCACCGGCGAACTTGCGAGCGATCGTTGCGAGCTGTCCCCATTGGTTGGCGTATACATCGCCGCGCTCGACTCGGATGTAGACCACGCTGAATCCGTCTTGACGCTGCGACTCGACGCTGGTTCGCTTCCAACTGTCGTAAACGGCATCGCCTGTCGGTTCAGGATTTGAACTGGCTGGCACACCAGGGGCATCTGCCTCTTCATCATCGACGAACATCAACGACTCGAGATCGATTTCTTTTTTCGCCCAGTCGCCTTTGAGTTCCTCATCGATCATGTCTCGGAAAGTGTCGATTCCGAGTCGGGCAATCGTGAACTTTATACGTGCTTTTGCGATGCTCTTGCGCTCTTCGTCCTGGCGATTGAACACACGCAGCACGGCTTCACAGTTGACGATCATATCTTCAGCTAGTACAAATTCTCGTAGGGTTTCAGCCATAAGTGGCCTTGTGGACAGTCCACCACCGACAACGATCTTGAATCCACGTTTACCATCTCGAATACGGGCGAGCATACCGACATCGTGCATGAGCACCATTGCTTCGTCTTTTTCGGAACCCGAGAAAGCTACCTTCGATTTTCGAGGCATGTTCTGCGTGGTTGGGTGGCGAAGGAAATACCGTGCGTATGCGGCTGCGTATGGTGTTACGTCGAATACTTCGTCTTTCGAGACGCCAGCCGTTGGTGCAGCCACAACGTTTCGAACGACGTTTCCACAGGCTTCTCGTGTTGACATGCCAGCATCGCCGAGGGCGCGGAGCAGATCGGTCGTCTCTGCCAGAGGAACATGATGGTACTGCACGTTTTCACGAGTAGTAATGTGGCCCTTTTTCAGCGGGGTGTACTTTTCCGCCACATCGCCGAGGATGTCCATCTGGTGGGCCGTTACTCCGCCGAACGGCAGCTTTATGCGGATCATCTGACGATCGGGCTGTCGCTGACCGTAGACTCCCTGTCGAAGACGGAATCGCAAGAATTCCACTTCGTCTTTTTCGCCAGCCTGAAACAGTTTTACCTGATCTTCGAAGTTTGCGATCTCGGGACCGTCAATCTTCAGTACATGGGTGTTTTCTGGATTTGGAATCCAGTCCTTTGTATCTACTCTTCCGGTGGTCACCGCTCAGACCTTCTTTCCCGATCAATAATTTTTACAAATTCCATAAAAAAACCGCAAATTCGTTTAGGCAAGGCCGAATCAATCACGCGCTATCAGTGCGAGCCCTGCTTAGAAGCGGGTACAACAGCAATCATGGCTGAAGGATGGGTTCATCATAGGGGTGATTTTAGCACTCCTTTGAACAACATTGTGGAAAACGGACTTGCTGAACCCTGATCTGGTAACTTGCGTCGGTTCATTAACAAGATCACCATACGCTTGGCATTTGCCTCCATCGCGACTATTCAGGAGATTTCAACATTGGCAGCCGACCGTAAGTTAGATGGAATTCACTTCATGCTGCCAACGCCGTTCGATTCGAGTGGCGAAGTCGATACGGCTTCGTTTACTCGGCTATTGGCGGGAGCACGTGACGCAGGGTGCACCGGGGTGGTAACCCTCGGGGTTATGGGGGAAGCTCACCGGCTTACGGATGCAGAGCGTGCCTCGATTATCGATGCAGTTGTGGCTGCGGCGGGGAGTGACTTGACCGTTACGGTGGGCGCTAGTGCCGAGAGCGGGCGTACGTTGGCATCACGGGTGCAAGACGCTCAGTCTGCGGGTGCTACAGCGGTGATGATTGCACCGGCTAAGATGACTAAGCCGAATGCTCCCGCGACCTACGCCTATTACGCCGCAGCACAGGAAGTTACTGAGATTCCGATTGTTGTTCAGGATTTGCCCGAACAGACCGGGGTTCATCTTGACCCGGCATTCATAGGAAAGCTGCACTCAGAACTTCCCGACGCCAAATATCTGAAGCTGGAAGATCCGCCGACTCCTCAAAAAATCACCCGGGTAGTAGAAGCGACCGGCGGCAGCATGGGAATTTTTGGCGGATTGGGAGGTGCGTTTCTCTTTGAGGAGCTACGTCGCGGTGCCATTGGCACAATGACCGGGTTTGCGTACCCGGAGGTTCTGGTGGCGATTCACAAGTACGTTACGAGTGGATATATCGAGCGTGCTCGAAGTATTTTCTACAGGTGGATACCATTGATTCGATATGAGAACTCAGCGGGTATCGGCCTTGCTATCCGCAAAGAAATAATGAAACGCCGTGGCTTCACTACTACCGCCGATGTGCGCCCGCCGAGTCCTCCGATTGACGATTCGACCAGGGCGGAATTGGACGACCTTATGGGGGCTATGGATCTCGATGTTTTGAATCTATAGATATAGAAAATTGTTCAGTCTGCGGCGATAAACAGGCGCTGATTGAGTGCATTGTTGGACATTCTTAGCGGCAGCACTGGCTGAACACCTCTAGACTTAGCTTGTATGGCAGATCAAACAGAGCAATCTATCGTTGGCGATCGCGTTTTTTGCGCGCATTGCGGAACTGGAAATTCGCAAGGTGGTCATGCGTGCACTCGATGCGGTGAACGGCTAATCGAGGTTCGTGCTGACCCGGCTTCTGCTGCTGAGCTCGTGTCCTGCTCGAGATGTGGAGGAGCAAATCACACCCGCGCTACTTACTGTTGGGTGTGCGGTACTAATATGACAGATGCAGTGCGCATCTCTCCGACACCGAGACCGAGAACCCAATCGCCACCGAAGGCTAGAACGTATCGCCCTGATCTCAATCCCGTTTCCGCTCCAACAGGAAAGCCGACTGATGATCGGGCTGGCACCGGCGATCGAGTTGGAACCGATGGACCAGTTGGTGAACAGCAGGATTTACGCGGACCGGCACCTCAGAGTCCTGATATGGCCGCTCAGCAATCTGGCGAAGAACTGTTTGGTCAACCTGATGCTTCGGCTCCAAATTCGTCGGGCACCCGTAACGGTGTAACTCCTCCGGGAGTGAAACGCTGGAACTGGGCGGCATTCCTGATGCCTGCAGTGTGGGGCCTGTTTTCGGGCGTACCTTTCACTGCGCTGCTGTTTGGCGCGGCCCTGTTGCCGTCGCCGTTTGGGCAGATCATATTGCTGGGAGCTGGCGTGTTTTTGGGTTTCAGAGGAAACGAGCTGGCCTGGCGAGGGAAGAAATGGCGCTCGGTTGAGCACTTCAACGCATTCCAGAAAACGTGGACATCGTCGGCAGTGATAATATCCATCGCTATTGGAGCGATACTGTTTTTTTTCGTTCTTTCGCGGGGCGGAGCCTAGTTATCGTCTGAGGATTTGAGATTGATATCGTCAGTATCAAGGTTTGTTAAGCCGTCGGTGTCCGTCGACTCCTCAGTTTCGTCGTCTTCAGACTCGGGTATCTCAGGACCTGAGTAGCCGGGTCTTGATACCCATCCCCACTTTTCAGCGTGTTGCTCCTTGAGCTTTGTGAACTGGTTCTGGTAATCGTCGTTCTGAATCGGCGGGGTAGTCATGATTACTGCATTTTCGCCGTTGTCGGAGTAGTAACGGCGGCGCAGGCCTACCCGCTGAAATCCGTACTTGTTGTACAGCTCTATCGCCGAACCATTCGATTCACGGACCTCCAGGGTCACAACACGCGAATCGTTCTCGACGACCTGCTCTAGTGCGCTGATCAGCAGTTGTTCACCAATTCCCTCACGCCGGTCAGACTCTCTAATGCCGATGATTACGATGTGAGCCTCATCGAGTACGAACCAGAGCCCAACGAATCCGGCGATATAGTCGGAAGGCAGTTTCGTCCGACTAACGAGGCCGAGTAGATACCGATCGATGTTCCTGCGTACTCGCGCTGTGAAGCTGTCGTCTTCCTTCTCAGACTGGGTTGCAATGGCAAATCTTGGGCCCGACGCCTGTTCGGCGGGGTGCCACGCTCGCACCGCGGTGAGGTAGAGGCCGTTTTCGCGGGCAAGATCGCGTTCGATCTTCGTGACTGGCGTCATGCCGGGGAACGCTTCACGCTCGATACTCTCGAGCATGACTGAATCGGCGAGACTTGCCCCTCGAACCGAATACTGGTTTCGAACTGAGCTTTTTGACTCGACTGCAGGCGTCGACCCATCGTTTAGTTTGCCTGAGGCGAGGTCGGCAAATGCACCGGCGAGTATGTTGTCGGGATCAGAAAGGGTCATAAATCATATTTCGCTTGAGTGACCGATTACGAGCATAGCCCGAATCGTTTCCACTATGCCATCAGGGTTCTAACGAGTTTATCCCGAATCGAGAACCGGTCTGAATACTCACAGAACTTCGTGATCCAAACAGTGCGCATATCTCGTGCACCTGCGCGATGCTTATTAGCTGTTATTTAAAAATGGAGGAATCGTTACGGCTACCGTTAGCTCCGCACCAGTAGGCAAAGCTGCAGGAACATCATCACGTCCGATGGAAGGAACGAGTTCCGCTGGAGTGTTCATGCGCATTACGCGCATGGCATTGCAGTACAAGCGGCGACTCTTTTTCGGGCTGCTCGCAATATTCTTCGCGTCGGGTTTTCAACTCGCTATACCGATTCTCATCGGAAGTGCCGTCGATGCAGCGATAAGCCTTGAGGGCAGCGAAACAATAATTTCTAATACCGGCGTTTCCACTACGATCGATTCGATAACTGGCGTGTTCGGAGAGGGTTCTGATCCGGCCAAGACCGCATTGATCATCATCGCGGTGTTGTTGTTCGTGGCGTCTGTCGGTCGCGGTATATCTGCGATGTTTCAAAACTATGTTGGTGAATCGGTAGGGCAGTCAATTGGTTACGAACTCCGCATGCTGTACTACGAAAAGTTGCAGCGGCTATCGTTTAGCTATCACGCCGGTGTACACACCGGGGATCTGATTACTCGAGGAATCCTGGACGTCGAAGGCGTTCGCATGTTCGTACAAACGGCATTGCTGCGCACGGTATTCCTTGTGGTGTTGATCGGCACCGGTATGTATCTGATGCTGAGCGAAGATCTCACCCTCGGCTTGATCAGTCTTAGCTTTGTACCGTTTGTCGCATGGCGGGCTACGGCAGCTCGCCTGAAACTACGATCAAACTGGTACGCACTTCAGGAGCGACTTTCTGCTCTTACCAAGGTGATGGATGAAAATATTGGTGGAATCAGGGTGATCCGGGCTTTCGCTTCTCAGGATCACGAGATGAAAAAGTTCGACGTGGCCTCGAACGAGACACTTGCGCTGGCTAACGTGCAAGTTGGAATTCGCGCATCGAACATTTCCTTGATGGGCCTCGCTTTCATGATTGCCATGGCGGCAGTGCTTTGGGTCGGCGGATTGAAGGTTATCGAGGGCACGATGAGGCCGGGTGAGTTGATGCAATTCCTGGCTTTCATGAGTATTTTGCTGCAGCCGGTTCGACAGATTGGAATGATGGTCAACGGATACGCCCGCGGCTCGGCATCGGGCGGACGCCTGTTTGCTGTGCTGGATATCGATCCGGACATTAAAGACAAGCCGGGCGCCAAAGATCTGAATATCACGAACGGAACGTTGGAGTTCCACAATGTGAGATTTGGTTATGAAGGCGAGCACACTCTAAACGGTATTTCGTTCAAAGCTGAACCGGGTCACATGGTTGGAATTGTTGGGCCTCCTGGAAGCGGAAAATCGACAATCGCTCACCTTGTGCCGCGCTTTTACGATCCTATAGAGGGTCACATAACGATCGACGGCCAAGATCTGCGGGACATCACCCTCGATTCGCTTCGCAAAGCGGTCGGAGTTGTTGAGCAGGATACGTTCTTGTTCACGGCATCGGTCGAGCACAACGTTGCCTACGGTGATCCGTGGGCGCCAGACGATCGGGTGGAGTCGGCTTCAAAATATGCGCAGCTCGGTGATTACATTGAGAGGCTGCCCGGTGGTTACGACACTATGGTGGGCGAGCGAGGTGTGTCGCTTTCTGGCGGACAGCGCCAGCGACTTTCCATTGCACGTTCGATCTTGCTCAAGCCTCAACTGATCGTGTTTGACGACTCCACGGCGGCAATCGACGCCGCTACCGAGCAGCGTATTCGTGCTGCCCTAACCGGTCTTACGAAAGATCGAGCGACGATCATCATTTCGCACCGTTTGAGCTCTCTCATGCATGCCGACGAAATTCTCTTCATAGAAGCCGGAAAGATTGTCGAGCGTGGTACTCACGAAGAATTGCTGACACAGGGTGGACACTACAACGATCTCTACGAGCTTCAGATTCGACCTGCCGAAGAAAGTTCTACCGGCGATGACAATGGGGGTGCTTCGTAATGGCAACCCGTAGCGCCCCCGAGCGCAGTCACGAGATTCCACCGAAGGCATCGATCCGACTCGGGCCGACGGTCGACGAGGAAGTTTTCGGTGATGCCTTTAACGGGCAGATGGTCAGACGCTTTATTAAATACGTGGCCGTATACAAGGCACTGCTCTGGGTAGCAATCGCCGCCGTTCTCGTGTTTACCGTTTCATCAATAGCGATACCGCTGATCGTCAAGAGTGTGTTCGACGACGCCTTTAACGCTGGGACACCAGACCGGTCCAAGCTTGCGACTATGGTGATCATCTTCCTGGTCGCCATCGGATTCAACTTTGTATCCAACTACTTGCAGGAATTGATTGTAGGGCGAGTAGCAGAACGCATTTTGATCGACATGCGTCGTGCGATGTACAGCCATATTCAACGCCTGTCACTTTCGTTCATGGACAAGACTGAAATCGGCAAGCTGATGTCACGCCTTCAAGGTGACGTTGCTGCTTTGCAAGAATTTTTACAGACGGCAGTGTTTGCAATCGGTGACCTTGTGTTGCTGGTTGGAATCATAGGAGCAATGGTCTGGCTCGACTGGCGCTTAGGCCTAATGACCCTGGCGGTGCTTCCGACCTTGTTTATCGTTCGAATCATCTGGCTGCCCTACGCACGGAGGTCGTTCTTACGTGCAAGAGTCACTTCTTCGATTGTTAGCGGTGCGCTTGCCGAGAACATTAACGGCATACGTGCCGTGCAGGGTCTATCCCGCGAGCACGTGAACTACGATCTTTTCGACATTCGGGCTTCCGACAACCTGAACGCAGCGAACAGGGCATCAAAATTTGGTGTGATGATGCTGCCGATAGTCGACACTCTTACCGGTGCAGCCATGGCGATTATCGTTATCGTCGGCGGGTTTTTCGTACTAGGTGGAACGATCGAGGTAGGCGTGATGGTCGCGTTCGTGCTGTTTGTGCAGCGTTTCTTCGACCCGATACGCGCTCTTACGATGCACTACAACGTGCTCCAGCGGGCTATGGCTTCGGGAGAACGTATTTTCGAGGTGATTGACGTTCCGGTCGATATCGCAGATAAGCCGAATGCACTTGATCCTGAGGAAATCGACGGATCGATCAAGTTCGAAAATGTGACGTTTGGTTACCTGCCTGGTCAGCCAATTTTGAAGAACATAAACTTCGAGGTGAAGCCGGGCGAAACAGTTGCGCTTGTTGGACCTACCGGTTCCGGCAAGACTTCGACGACTGCCCTGGTTCACCGCTTCTACGATATTTGGGAAGGCTCTGTGAAGGTTGGTGGTCACGACGTTAGAGATGTGACTCAAGATTCCCTGGGTCGGCACGTTTCGATGGTGCTCCAGGAGCCGTTTTTGTTCTCGGGAACAATCTTCGAGAACATTATTTATGCCAAGGAAACTGCGACTCGTGAAGACGTGGTTACGGCAGCTCAGGCGGTTGGTGCTCACGAGTTCATCATGAAATTTCCTGAGGGCTATGAGACTCTGCTTGAACAGCGTGGAGGGAACCTTTCACTTGGCCAGCGCCAGCTGATTTCGTTCGCCCGGGCTATCGTTGCAGACGCAAATATTCTTGTTCTTGATGAAGCTACTGCGAGTGTCGACTCCTACACGGAGATGTTGATTCAGCAGGCATTGGAGCGGCTGATGGAAGGTCGCACTGGCATGGTGATTGCTCACCGGTTGGCGACTATTCGGGGTGCCGACAGGATTATCGTGTTGCAAGACGGTGAGATCATCGAGATGGGTAATCACGATGAGTTGATGGCCCTCGGTGGTCTGTACTCTCGCCTCTACTCGATGAACTACGCATCGTTCGATGACATCCCGGATGAGCTGATTCAGCAGGCGATGCAAGGTTCTCAGGCTTCATCGACTTAGGGCGAGTTGGCCTGTGAGTTACGCCGGTTCTCCCTCCCTGACGGGGAGGGGGTTAGAGGGTGGGTCGGTACTTCGAGGCTGGCATGTGTACGTGCGTTGATTTCACTGTTCGATTGCCTGGGTGAAATCCACGACCCCGCACCAAGTCCCTCGACTCCGCTTCGCTGCACTCGGGAAGCCGGGTGTTTCCAGTTGGGTCGCTCCACCCTCTAGAGCAGCGTACCCTGCCCGGCCGGGCCGTCGAGTCCTGGCTGTAGGCCGATGTGCTCGAAACCCTCGGGGGTAGTTCGGCGACCTTGCGGTGTTCGGACGATAAACCCGATCTTCAATAAGAAAGGCTCGACGACGTCTTCGAGCGTTTGCTGATCTTCGTTGATCGTCGCTGCCAGAGCGTTGATTCCCGCCGGGCCACCCTGGTAATTTTTCGAGAGTGTTGTCAGATACAGGCGATCTAGACGGTCCAGTCCAAGTGCGTCTACGCCCTCGATTTCCATCGCCTCGGAGGCTACCTTTGCGGTGACAACTCCTGAATTTCGCACCTCAGCATAATCTCGTACGCGACGCAGTAGTCGGTTTGATATTCGTGGTGTTCCGCGGGATCGACGGGCGATTTCCTGCGCACCATCAGCGTCGATATCCACTTCCAGTATTCCGGCTGACCTGGTTACTACCTGAACAAGTTCTTCGGTCGAGTAAAAGTCGAGGTGATAGGCGAGACCAAATCGCTCACGGAGCGGAGCGCTGAGCATCCCGGCCCGCGTTGTTGAGCCAATCAGAGTAAACGGTTGCAATGGCAGGTTGATGCTTTTTGCGAAGGCACCCGAACCCGTCATGAAGTCGACTCGGAAGTCTTCCATCGCAGAGTAGAGGTACTCCTCTATTGCGTGCGACAGGCGATGAATTTCGTCGATGAAAAGCACATCGCCTGTTTTGAGATTGGAGAGCAGGCCAACGACATCAGCGGGGCGCTCTAGTGCTGGACCTGAGGTGTGTACCAGCATGGAATCGAGCTCGCGGGCGATGATGTGGGCGATGGTAGTTTTACCGAGACCGGGTGGTCCGTGAAAGAGGGCGTGATCGAGCGTATCGCCGCGCTTCCTCGATGCCAGCACGGCGATAGAGATACTGTCGACCACGGCTCTCTGGCCGACATAATCCTGAAAACGACGTGGACGAAGATCCTTAGCCTTAGTATCTACTGATTCTTTGCCCTCTGACCCAAGTTTTTGAGCGCGCTCCTCCAGAGCCTGTTCGTCAGCCGTGATCTCGGCTTCGTCGGCAGGCTTGCTTGCCTGGACTATGCGTTCGCGCCCGTTTTCATCTGGCCCTGAAGCCAATCACTCACTCCATCTACTTTTCCGGTTATTTCGCTTTGACCAAATCACGTGGTACTAATTGCCGAAATCTATTCCTGTGAAACCTGCGCCTTGAAGATTTCTCGCATCAAATCCTGAAGATCATCGGCAGTTTCGGGAGTCTGCCGCAGAACTGCATCGACTTTATCCTGCGCCTCGGTCGGGCGATACCCGAGAGTGATAAGTGCTTCGATAGCTTCTGATCGGGCGTCGGATGGTGGCGGAGCCTGACCTTGTTCTGAAATTCCAGCATCAACCAGCAGCGCAGTTGCGGCAACTTTGCCCCGCAGGGTTGCAACGATTTTCTGTGCTGCTCTGCTTCCAATACCCGGTAGCCGTTGAAGTGATCCGAGATCTTCGTTTTCTATCGCTGTGGCGATGGTCGATACAGGGAACACGAGTGCAGACGCGGCTTTCGCCGGGCCTATCCCCTCGACCTGGATAAGTTGCTCGAAGAAAAGCTTTTCGCTCGGGTGCCGGAATCCGACAAGCATCGGCTTTGGTTGGCGCTCTGTCACGTGGTAGTAGATTTCGAGTTCGACCTGCGAACCTTCGCCGATCCCGTCGTTTGCCAGCGACTGGTACACGTATGTCGGCAGGCTGACCTCATAGCCAACGCCGCCTGCAATGACGACGGCGCGCCCGGGCTCGCGGGTGAGGCTTCGTATGGTTCCTGTGATGTAGCTGATCATTTGATTTAGAGATTCACGAACATATTTACTTTGCTGCCTCGATCGCTTCGAGCGCCGAGCTACCTGCCATGATCGCATGGGCAATGGCGATAGAAAATGCGTCGGCGACGTGCTCATTTTTCGCGGCGTCCGGAGTACCGAGATGAGCGGCAATCGCCTGTTTCACCTGCTCTTTGTCTGCCCTGCCCGACCCAGTTACGAGGTTTTTCGCCCGTGTCGGTTGATAGTTGAACACGGGAAGTCCAGCTTCACCAGCGGCCATCACAGCGACCCCCCTGGCATGCCCCAGAAGCAAAGCAGTTTTCGCGAAGCGGGAGTGGAGGTCTTCTACCGCAACAGCTTCCGGCTTGAACTCCTCGATGACATCTCGAATCACCTTGTAGATGCTGAACAGCCGCTGTTCCATGGGTTCAGTCGACTTGGTACGAACCACTCCGCCCTCGACAGCCTCGAAACCACGATCAACTACGTCGATCAGGCCGTAACCGGTGCTGGTTAATCCGGGGTCGATGCCAAGTATTCGCAAAAATAAATCCGATCGCAGAACTCTGTCGACAGCCGTGATTACAACAGGAAATCACGGACGATTCCAGTCGCAAAGTCTAACCTTATCCCTTTCCGATCTTTAAGTCGGGATGGCGTGGTCGGTTTGATCAAAATCACCTCCGCCCGTGTATCGTTACCACTTACAAATCGACGACCGGATTTTCCGTTATCGGCACAACCAACCCAGGCACGACTCAGGAATAACAAAAGATGCAGCCGTTCTACAACGAACAGCAAACGATGTTGGC
>Ga0114996_10006748_pt1 | contig 13138 bp, 6 predicted proteins | sample ArcticOcean_MG_C_4_FD_87039 | JGI IMG/M metagenome (GOLD analysis project Ga0114996, IMG submission 87039) | Marine microbial communities from western Arctic Ocean - ArcticOcean_MG_CB4_134 | ecosystem: Environmental > Aquatic > Marine > Oceanic | place: Arctic Ocean: Canada Basin | collected... | reverse complement strand
TCGACCGTTGACACGGGATCGATCACCGTGGCGGCGCCAATTACTCCGCCTTCGCTCGACATTCGCCCCCCACAATTTTACCCGTCGGCCGGTCGTCGACTAAATCAGCAAGGCCTAAGTATCCTTCCGCAGTCCTTGCCCGTCGTGATCGTGCCATGTCATCGCCCCTTCGTGGGTTTCAATTCTCTATTGCTTTTTCGTTTTCAATTCCGGGCCGAAGTAGTCCAGCAACACACCCAGCGTTTCAATCTTCATCGATCCACCATCGACGAAATTGGTGACTGACAATTGCTTGACGGTAGTATCGCTGGTGTCACTGACACCAGCAAGCAGCGGTTTAGGGTGGTTTACAGCAAAGCCAAGAAAAGCGTTTCACTCTACAAAACAAGCGGTGTTCGACGATCCTATAAAGTGCAAGTCCCGATTCAGAGTCCGCCGTGTTGCCAATTACACCAGGGGGCAAAAGTAGTCTCATTATATCGATCAGACTCGGGAAACCGCAAGTGGATTGTCACGCACCCCTATGCGAATTCCCGCTTTCTCACCCGTTGACCGGCGGCCTCGTCGCATCGTAGAATCGGACCGTAATACCACACTCTTCGCATGCGTCGGGCAGACGCAGCCGGCGGGAATCACTATGGCTGTGTTGCAATTTGACGACGGCACGACGCACGGACGAATCTATCGGATCAAGGACGGGCGAGCTGTCCTGGGACGCCATCCTGACTGCGACGTGTTCGATGTTTTTCTCGATGCGAACTCGGTAAGCCGGCGGCACGCACGGGTTGTGGAGGACAAACAGGAATTCTTTGTCGAGGACATGAGCAGCCGCAACGGCACGATCGTCAACGGTCAGCCAATCACGGGACGTGTCCCCCTCAAGGACGGTGATCGGCTGCGGATCTGTGAGGTCGAGTTTCGCTTCTTTCAGCACGAGCCATCCGCCACGATTGATTCCGGACTGACCGACATTCCGCCGTTGCCGGCGCTGATGGTCGATGACGAACCCCAGATAAGCGGTTCGACAATCATGTCACAGGTCGAAGTGGCTTCTTCGGCTCGGTCCGGCTTGCAGTTGGTCGCCAACGCAGAAACAAAACTCAACGCCCTGGTCGAGATGTTGGGAATCCTCGGCCAGTCGCTCGACCTGGACGACGTGCTCGCCCATCTGCTCACCGGGCTGTTCAAGATCTTTATCCAGGCCGACCGCGGGTTCATCGGGCTCAAGCTGCCCGGCGACGGACCGGTGATTCCCCGGGCAATCAAACACCGGCGCCCGACGATCGACGACACCTTGCGGGTTAGCCGGACAATCGTGAATCGGGTGATGGAGACCAAGCAGGCGATTCTCTCGGCCGACGCGGCCAGCGACGAACGGTTCGATATGGCGCAGAGCATTGCCGATTTTCAGATTCGCTCGCTGATGTGTGCCCCCTTGTTGGATTCCGAGGGCAATTCGCTCGGCGTGATTCAAATTGACACGGTCGATCAGGCCAACCGATTTCAGCATGAGGACCTCGAGGTGTTGGCCAGTGTCGCTCCCCAAGCCGCGTTTGCGCTTGAGTATGCGCAGCTTTACGAACAGGGCCTCAGGCAACGAGCGCTCGAGCGCGATCTGGAAATCGCCCGACGTGTACAGCATGGCTTGTTACCGTCAGAGCAGCCCGACCTGCCGGGCTATCACTTTTTTGACTTTTACGAGCCGGCTCACCAGGTTGGCGGTGACTACTACGACTATATTCAGTTGCCGGGCGGTCGTTTGGCCGTGGTGTTGGCCGACGTGTCGGGAAAGGGTGTCTCGGCGGCGCTGTTGATGGCGAATCTTTCGGGCGAGCTCAAGTTCTCGTTGGCCAGTGCCGAATCGCCGACCGCCGCGGTCGACGCGATTAATGCCGATCTGAGCAAAGCCCGCTGGGACGATTACTTCGTCACGATGATTCTGGCAGTGATCGACCCGGTCACCGGCGAGACGGAACTGGTCAACGCGGGCCACATGCCGCCGTTCTTGCGTCACGCAAACGGTCACGTTGAGGAGGTCGGTGAGGAGCAAGGCGGTCTGCCGCTCGGTGTTACTGCCGACGTGAACTATGCATCGTATCGGATGACGCTCGCACCAGGCGACTCGCTGACGATGTTCACCGACGGATTCAGCGAGGCGATGAACGCCCAAAAGCATCTCTACGGTCTCGACCGTCTGCGCAACCAACTGAGCGGCGAGCTCGACGAAGTCACCCAGCTAGGCCGGCGAATTTTGAGCGACGTCAAGGTCTTCGTCCGCGGCCATCCCCAGAGCGACGATATGTGCCTGGTCTGTTTCGGACGCGACGCCGAAGATCGCGCCCGCCTGGAAGATACCGATCCGCAGGCGTAGCGGCGGGTGGTTGATCTCCGGCGGTTCATCCGCGGTGCTATGGCGTATCTGTAGAGCTACGGTGGCGGGGCCCGGTCTTGTGCTTTGATGACTCGATGGTATTGATCGATTGCCGGGTTGACCAATTTTCGGCGAGTGCCATCGATCCAGATCACTTCGACCGAGTCGACTTTGGTCAGCGTTCCGATTCCAAAGTGCGCAATCAGCGCGTGCTGGCTAGAGAACGAGTCACCGGAAAGGATCTTTTCCACTTGTTCACCTTCGGCAGACCGAAGCACGACCGTGGCTCCCATGGCCGAATTCCCATTTTTCTCTTCGCCCAGTCGAACGCCGATCCAATGGTGATCCGTCGCAAGTCGGTTTTCGAGTACGTGGAGCTCGAATGGGTAGTGCGATCCGAATGTGGCTTCAGCAACAACCAAGTCGATTCGGCCGTCGCCGTCAAGATCGTCGCTTACGACATTACGCGAATCGAACTCAAACGCCGCACCCATCAGGAACGCCACGTTAAGGAATCCCCCGCCTGATTCGTTCATCAGCAGACAGTTATGTTCGTAACCATTCCAGGAGATCTCGTTCTCGAGCGCGGTGGAGAATGCGGGCGCTATCTCCCGTAACGCCACCTGAGCAGCGTCCGGTTTGGAATTGCCCGAGTAGATATCCTGACGCCAAAAATGCGTGCAATAGTCCTTGGCGCTTCCGCGGCTCTGGTGACCGTTGGCAACGTAAACATCGCGATCACCATCGTTGTCGAAATCAAGTGACGTAGAACCCCACGACCAACCAGTGCGGGCGACCTGATCGTTGAATGGGGCTTGCCGGAATTTTCTCTCGACCTTCCCGGTATTGTCGGTCTCTTCGTTGACAGCGAGGTACATGCGGTTGCCGTACCCCATCGCCTTGCGTTTTTTCTGATGCAGCGGAAATTCCTCGCGGCCGAGTTTGAGTTGGTCGAGCCTTCGAGCGGTCGTCGACCCCATTCCAGCCATGAAGAGGTCGATTTTTCCATCGCGATTATAATCGCCGAAGGTGAGTGACATCCCGAACGAGTGGCGCTGGTCGAGATGCGTGTCGCTGACATCGATAAACTGGCCCTGGCCGTTGTTTAGGTAGAGATCGAGTCCGGCAAAGTCGTTGCACACAACCAAATCGAGATCTTGATCGTCATCCACGTCGACCAGCGAACTGCTATACGTTCGGCGAAAACGTTTCTTGGCTAACTTGGCAGTTTCTGTAATGTCAGTGAATCGACCCTTTCCGTTGTTGCGAAGTAAATAGGCAGGATGCCCGTCGTTCGCATCGTAATAAGGCGTCGGCATCTGTCCCTGATCATAGGGAGGCTTGTACTGCGCAACCCAGAGATCGAGATCTCCATCCGAGTCGATGTCGCCGGCAGTGACCGTGAGCGGATTAACGAAGACGATGTCGCTGGCTGCGACGCGCGGCGGCGTGTCGAATCGGCCTTTGGCGCCGGCCTCGTAAAGAACCAAATTGCCTGTGCTCGCACCCAAAAAATCGGCTCTGCCATTGCCCGTGAAATCGGCAAACACTCCCGCAAGCATCAGACCTTTCCGCTGGTGCTTGAACAACCTCCCTGGCTCGAATGTCCAATTCCCTTGATTCCAATAGATCGAATTCATACAGGGAAGGATGATTTCGGAGAGGCCGTCCCGGTCGAGATCGTAGACGAACATGGGTACAACGACGCGAAACAGTTGCCCTCGCTTCTTGGCATTCGGCCGAATCGTGTGCGCTATACGAAACGCCGATTCTCCAGTGCGCTCGATGATCTTCAGTCCCGTGGCATCGATCGTCTGGATGCGGGGCGAGTATTCAGAGCTCGTGCGTGGCTCCCACTCGACCCGCAGCGCCGCCTTGATAATGTATCTCTTGTCCGTCGTCGCGTTGCGTACATGCGCGGTCATGTTGACCGTCGAGCGAACCGCATTGGCATCGGCAGGATAGAATTTCGCATGGTGCCATTCGGTCTGTACGATCTCAAAACCCGCCTGGCGAAACTGTGACAACAGAATTCGCCAATTGGTCTGGTCGAGCGTCTTCTCACGCCCGGCATACTGGGTCACGGTAATTCCCAAGTCCCGGCTTTGAGCTTCCTGTGGTTTGCCGAGAAACAGTTGCTCGAAGGGGAATTCCTGGACGACTTTTATCTTGTTCTGAGCGGCCCGCAGATTGTCCCAAAGATCGACAAAGACTTGCTCGTATTCTTGAGAGAGCACCTCGTCTTTCCAGATGGTCGCATCGAGACGGGTTCGCTCTTTCAGCAGAACGGCCGCGCGAGCTTCGACATTTTCAGCGTCCGAGTCGGAAGAGACGTCGGGCTTCGGATTCGGCGAGCGGGCGTCGCCTGAGCTAGCGATTTCGCCGTCCGAGTCCAAAGATTCGCTAGTCTCTTGATTCCATCGATAAGCAACATATCCCAGCCCGCCGACCACGATAGAAGCCATCAGCAACAGCAGCGGACGAGAACGCAAACGGCCGCTCATTGCTGATTCGGATGAATGACTACTTTTAGCCATGGATGTAATCTCGCATAGCATTATGGCGGCGGAGCCCGGTCTTGAGATACCGTGACTCGATGGTATTGATCGATTGCCGGGTTGACTAACTTTCGGCGTGTGCCGTCGATCCAGATCACTTCGACCGACTCGACTTTCGTCAGTGAGCCGAGTCCGAAATGCGCCATCAGTGCGTGCTGGCTAACGTACGAATCGCCGGAGAGAATCTTTGCCACCTGCTGACCTTCGGCAGACCGAAGCACAACCGTGGCACCCATCGCGGAGTGCCCGTTTTTTTCTTCGCCCAGTCGAACACCGATCCAATGCCGGTCCGTCGCAAGTTGATTTTCGAGTACGTGGATCTCGAACCGGTAACGTGAGTCGTAGCTGCCTTCGAAAACAACTAGGTCGAGTCTTCCGTCGCCATCGAAATCGTCGCTCACAACACAGCGCGAGTCGAACTCAAACGCCGCCCCCATCAGGAACGCCACGTCAAGAAACCCCTTGCCTGATTCGTTCATCAGCAGGCAGTTGTGTTCGTAACCGTTCCACGACATCGTACTTGTTCTATTCGGCTTGATTCTGTGCATCGCTGCAATGGCCAGGTCAGGCTTTGAAGTACCGACGTAGATATCCTGACGCCAAAAATGCGTGCAATAGTCTTTGGCGCTGCCGCGGCTCTGGTGTCCATTGGCAACATAGATATCGCTGTCGCCGTCGTTGTCGAAGTCAAACGACGTCGAACCCCATGACCAACCGGTACGGGCAACCTGATCGTTGAACGGCACCTGTCGAAATCTCCGTTCTGCACGCCCGGTGTCCGCGACTTTAGCATTTTCTGCGAAGTACATTCGGTTGCCATAACCCATCGCCAATCGCATTTTTTGGTGCTGCGGAAACTCTTTGCGCCCGAGTCGCAACTGTTCTAACCGACGCGCGGTCGTCGATCCCATTCCGGTCATGAAGAGGTCGATTTTTCCATCGCGGTTATAGTCGCCAAGGGTGAGCGACATGCCGAACGCATGGCGCTGGTCGAGATGCGTGTTCGTGACGTCGGTGAACTTTCCCCGGCCGTCGTTGAGATAAAGATCCATCCCCGAGAAGTCGCTGCACACAACGAGGTCGAGATCCTGGTCATCGTCCAGGTCGACCAACGAGCCGCTATAGGATCGGCGGAATCGTTTTTTCGCCAAGCCGGACGTCGCGGTGACATCGGTGAATCGGCCTTTTCCCTCATTGCGAAGCAAATAGGCCGGATACCCGTCGTTCGCGTCGTAATAAGGCGTCGGCATTTGCCCTCTGGTGTAAGGCTTCTTGTATTGTCCGACCCAGACGTCAAGATCTCCATCGGCGTCGATATCTCCGGCGGTAAGGGCCATCGGCTCATTAAGCGTGATGCCGCCCGCCACGATACGTCGCGGCGGCGTAGTAAATCTTCCCTTGGCGTCGGCGGAATAAAGATACAGGCGACCTCCACCGGCACCGATGTAATCAGCTCGACCATCGCTCGTAAAATCGGCGAGCACCCCATAGAGGATGACGTTCGTCAAATGGTATTTGAACAACGGCTCTCGTTCGAACTTCCAGCCACCCCGATTCCAAAAGACCGCATTCATATAGGGAACGATGATCTCCGAACGACCGTCTTGATCGAGATCGTAGACATGGATCGGCCGAAGCACGGGCTGGTTCGGTCGGCCAGCTTTCGTCTTTTTTGGCCTGATTGTGTACGCTAGTCGAAACGCCGGTTTGCCGGTGCGCTCGATGATCTTCAGCGCCGTGGCATCGATCTTCCGAGGGCGTGGTAATTTGTCGGTACCGGTGCGTGGCTCCCATTCGACCTGTAGCGCTGCTTTGATAATGTATCGCTTCTCGGCAGGGCGATTCAGGATGTGTGCGGTCATATTGACGGTGGAACGAACCGCATTGGCATCGGCCGGATAGAACTTGGCATGATGCCATTCGGTCTGCACGATTTCAAAGCCTGATTGGCGAAACTGCGTCAACAGGCTTCGCCAAGCGGTCTTATCGAGTCTCTTTTCGCGTCCTGCATATTGGGTCACGGTGATCCCCAAATCCCGACTTTCAGCTTCCTGTGGTTTGCCCAAGATCAGTTGCTCAAAGGGGAAATTCTCGACCACCTTGAGCTTGTCCTTGGCGGCTCGCAGTTTGTCCCAGAGATCGACAAAGACTTGTTCGTATTCTTGAGAGAGCACCTCGTCCTTCCAGATGGTCTCGTCGAGATGCTTTCGCTGTTCCAGCAGAACAGCCGCACGAGATTCCGTGTCGTCGGAGTCGACGTCGGACTTCGATTCCGACGAATGAGCATCGGGCGCATCAACGACGTCGCGGTCCGCGTCCAAGGGCTCATCGATCCGCAGATTCGACCGGTAGGCGGCGTATCCCAATCCACCAACAACGGCAGCAGCCAGCAACAGCATCGTCAAACGAAAACGCAGACGGGCTCCTGTGGCGGACTCGGAAGATTGGCGAATATTTCCCATGGTCGGCATCCACTGCTAGTCTAGATGTCGAAATTCAATGTGTCAAATTTGCGCTTCGCCTTCCGCCGACATCGCCCTCCGACGACGCCGATTGAATTCACTCGATCGAGGTTACCACCAAGGACCACTGCCCGGCAATCGATCACGAACGCTGCTGGCGGCGAAACATCGCCCGTGGCTTGAATCGATCGAACGGCCATCAGGGAGAGACGAAAAAAGCCCGCCCGAAGTCAACTGACCTCGGGCGGGCTTGAACTTTCAATTGATCCGTCCGAATGGACGTTCGTGCTTAGCGGCTCAAGGAGACGCTGGCGGCACGGACGACACGACGGGGGCTCTCAATGCGAGCCGAGGGATCAGGCGTGGGGGGCATGGGGACCGCGTCCGAGGCACCCGCTTCGGTCGCCGAACCGGCGCCACAGCAAGCTTTCGGGGCGGCACATCCACCACAGTTGCCTTTGCCACAACCCTTGTTGCAACCCTTGTTACAACACTTGTTGCAAGGGAAGAGGCTGCTCAAGCTAAAGCTGTGACAACGCGATTTGCATCCACCACAACGGGACTTTTTGCAGCAACCATTGCTCTTGCCACAGCAAGCTTTGGCCTTGGGGGCACAGCAAGCTTTGGCTTTAGGAGCGGCACAGGCCTTGGCGGCCGGGGCGCAACAGCTCTTGGGAGCCGCACATCCACCACGCTTCGAGCCACAGGAACTCTTGCAGCAACCGCCGAACAGACCGTTGAGTCCGCTGAACAGGTCGCAACCACAACGCGAGCGGCAGCTCTTCTTCTTGCCACAGCAACCGTTGCTCTTACCACAGCATGCCTTCGGTGCGGCACAGCCTTTGGCGGCCGGAGCGCAACATGCTTTGGGCGCCGGAGCGGCACAGGCCTTGGGGGCCGGGGCGGCACAGGCTTTGGGAGCAGCACAGGCCTTGGGGGCCGCACATGCCTTGGGCGCTGCACATGCCTTCGGGGCACCGCAACTCTTCTTTGCACACCGGTTACATTTCGACCGGCAGCAGTTCTTCGGTTTCGCACAACAGGACTTGGCACAACTGCTCTGGCAGCCACAACCATTTAGGCCCAACATCGCTTCCAAAAGCTCGAAACCATAGCTCTGGCAGCTCAGGCCTACGCTAACAACTAGCGTAGCAATAAAAGTGTTCCATTTCATCGAGCAACGTCTCCTTTTACGCTGGAACCTCGGATCAGACTCAGTCTTCCATAACTTCGTGCACATCATTTCGACCCACCAACTTGGCGTGCGGCGGTGATCGTCGCGGTGCCTTGTTCATCGGTCAAGAAAGGCGGGTACTATCGCCAAGGGGGCGATTGCCATTTCGGGATGTTGTGCAGGTGGGTAGGGAGGTGGGTGTGTTCCGTGATTCACTCGGTGCAACTGCGTCAGACCGGTCGAGCCATTCCTTGACCCGATGAGTCCGTTCCGGCTGCCTGACGCGCTATCGCATGTCGCTCGTAGACATGCGCGTTTTGGGTGTCGTTCAAAGAGCCTATCGGCTTGCTATCGAGAGAGCCTTGAGGCTTCAAAAGTAATTTTCAGCAAATGGGTTACCTCAACTCTTGTGCCGATCATCCGCCCTGCGTAAGACGGTCAAACCTTGACGATTGTCACCTCGTTTTTTGGTCACCCAGGGGCTCAATTGTGAGAGTCTGTAACGGTTATGGATTCCCTGCGGCTGCTCTGGTATGATTGAGGTATCCTGCCTTTTTTCATCGCCGCCCCACCCGCTCCGTCGCTCTCATCGCGCCATGCAGCACAAAGTGACGCAACCACGTTTTGAACTCGTCGACTTTGACGATCTGACCGCCGTGGATTGTCCCTGTGGACAGGCACGACGTGCGTTTGCCGAGGTCGCGAGTTTTCCCGGCACCGTACATCGCACCGAGATCTCGGCCGACGCCCGGCTGCATTACCACCGGCGACTGACAGAGACCTATTACTTTCTTGAGTGCCAGGACGGTGCTCAGATGCAACTCGACCAAGAAATCATCGATGTAAATCCAGGCATGTGCGTTATGATCCCGCCAGGGGTACGTCACCGGGCGATCGGCAAGATGACCGTGCTGATCATGGTGCTCCCCAAATTTGACCCCGAAGATGAGTGGTTCGACTAAGGGATTTTCCGCGTTTTGCTGCGGAATCGACCGTCCGCAGTGATTCCGAATGGTTGTCCCTGGCCGCCTTGCACCGTATCCTTACGGCAGTCCCTCGGTAAGCTTTGCTCACTCGCCTTAGAGCGATTTCCTTTCGTAACCGTAAGAGTTGAACATGAATGCCAAGTCACGAATATCCCTCTGCCTGCTTTCGGCCGTCGCCTTGCTAGCGGTCTCTTGTACCCCGAGCCGCTCGAAGACCCCGACGGAGAAGACAAAGAAAACAACGACAAAGACAACCGCGTCGGACGCAGCGACCACAACCACCACAACGGTTGCCAAGACCAACGAGCCGACCAAGACGCTCGCGATCGACCCACTCGATTGGCCCACCTGGCGAGGTCCCGAACATAACGGCATCTCTCGCGAGACAGGGTTGCCGGACAAAATCAACCTCCGCGGCGGAAAAGGGAGTAACGTCATTTGGGCGAGCGAAGAGTTGGCTTCGCGGAGCACTCCGATCGTGATGAATGGCCGGCTCTATCTAATGTGTCGCGCCGATCCTGAAACCAAACGGGAAGGCGAAAAGGTCGTCTGTGCCGACGCGGCAACCGGCAAGATCCTCTGGGAGAACCGTTTCAACGTTTACCTCTCTGACGTGCCCGCCGAACGTGTCGGTTGGGCCAGTGTGACGGGAGACCCGACGACAGGTCGCGTCTATGCGACGGGCGTGTGTGGTTATTTTCAGTGTATCGACGGCGAGACGGGCAAGACGATCTGGTCGCGATCGTTGCACGAAGAGTTTGGACTGCTAAGCACCTATGGCGGGCGGACCAACACTCCGGTGATCGTCGATGATCTGGTGATCGTCAGCGCCGTGATCATTGGCTGGGGTGATATGGCCAAGCCGTCGCATGCGTTCATCGCCATGAACAAAGCGACCGGCGAGGTGGTCTGGTTTAAAGGCACGCGACCGCTTCCCTATGACACGACTTATAGCACGCCGACCGTGACGAACATTAAGGGCCAAAAGATGATGATCTTTGGTTCCGGCGACGGCGCCGTGTGGGCGTTTCAGCCGCGCACGGGGCGGCATATCTGGAAGTACCAGTTCTCGCGTCGTGGGCTGAATATCTCGCCGCTCGTGGTGGGCGAGGTGGTCTATATGGGTCACAGCGAAGAGAACACCAATGATAATACGATGGGCTCGTTCGCCGCGATCAAAGCAACCGGCGAGGGCGACGTTACAATGACCGGTACGCTGTGGAGACTCAAACAACGAACCGTCGGAAAGAGTTCGCCGGTGATCGTCGACGGGCGGGTCTATGCGGCCGAAGACGGCGGCAGCATGTTGGTGCTCGATGCCAAGACAGGCAAGATGATCGGCAAGAAGGTTCGTCTGGTCGGCACGATCATGCGAGCTTCGCCGCTCTACGCCGATGGCAAGTTGTATGTCGCTACGACCAGCGGATTTCAGATCCTTAAGCCGACCGCCACCGGAGTCAAGACGCTGCAAAAGATGCGAATGAAAACCGGCCAGGCGATCCACGGTTCGCCGATCGTATCTCATGGCCGGATCTATCTGCCAACGACCGGCAAACTTTATTGCCTTGGCCTGAAAGACGCTAAGCCGGCGGCTGATCCTCGTCCTGAGCCGGCCAAGGAATCGCCAGTTTCGGAGAATCAGACGCCGGCTCAAGTGCAGATCGTACCGGCCGAAGTGCTAATGCGCCCGGGCAAGAAGCAGCAGTTCACGGTGCGGCTGTTTAACGCACTGGGGCAGTTGCTCAAGGAAAGCCCGGCTGAGTTTACGCTGAGCGGCCCGGGTGAGATCAGCAAGACCGGCGAGTTCACCCCAGCCAGCGGCGGCAAGCACACGGCCACGATTCTTACGGCCAAGGTTGGCGACTTGACCGGTCAGGCTCGAATTCGCGTCATCCCACCGTTGCCTTGGAAGTTTGATTTCGAAGACGTCCCGCTCACCAAGAACCCCAAGAGCGGCGCAATGGAAGGTGAACCACCAGTTGCCTGGGTTGGCGTGCGATATCGGCACAAGATCCGAGAGATCGACGGCAACAAGGTGCTCGTGAAGGTCGACTACATCCCCAAGGGAACCCGCAGCCAGGGCTGGATGGGTATCCCCGACGTGAAAAACTACACGATCCAAGCAGACGTCTTCGCCACGATCAAGAACGAAAAGATGCCCGACATCGGCTTGATTGCCCAAGGCTATACGGTCGACCTGATGGGCCAAAGCCAGCAGTTGCAGATTCGCACCTGGACCACACAGTTACGGATGGCCCAGACGAAGAAATTCGAGTGGAAGCCGGGTGTGTGGTACACGCTCAAGTTCCGCGCCGAATCCCACGCCGACAAAGCAGTGTTGCGAGCCAAGGTCTGGAAGCGCGGCGAAGACGAACCGAAGGAGTGGACCGTCGAGGCGGTCGACCCGACGCCGAACTTGCAGGGTAGCCCTGGTCTCTTTGGTAACGCGACGTTCGCCGAGCTTTATCTCGATAATATCACCGTGACGCCGAACAAGTAACGTTTGGACGGATCGTAATTTCGCGCAAGAAGAATTCCCCCCGAAACGGAGAAGCCCCCCATGAATTCGCTGTCTTCCAAGATACTCGCCGTGGCGATGATCGCCGGTTTCTGTTTTCTGGCCGTTCAATATCGCCAAAGTTCGGCGGAATCTTCCGATGCGGTCGTAACGGTGAATGCCACGACGACACAGTCCGTCGCGGTCACGGCGTCTGAGGAAAAGCCCTCAGGTGACTGCGCTCAGTGGATGGGTTCGCTGCACAAGAACAACGTTCGTGTTGCCAACGATGTACCGACTGACTGGGATGTCGGCGAGATCGACGACGAGACGAACGAATGGACCAAAGGCTCGGGCAAGAACATCACTTGGGTCGCGAAGCTTGGCTCGCAGACGTACGGCAATCCCGTCGTAGCGGGCGGCAAGGTCTACGTTGGCACAAACAACCGCGGGGGATGGCTGAAGCGTTTTCCGGCAAAAACGGATTTGGGCTGCCTGCTGGCATTCAGCGAAAAGGACGGCAGCTTTCTGTGGCAGCACTCGAGCAAGAAACTCAAGAGCGGCCGCGTCAACGACTGGCCGTATCAAGGCATCTGTTGCGATCCGTTTGTTGAGGGGAATCGACTCTGGTTTGTCAGTAGCCGAGGTGAGGTCGTCTGTCTCGACACCGAAGGATTCCAGGACGGGGAAAACGATGGGCCATTCAAGGATGAGCCCAGTGACGCAAAGGACGAAGCGGATGCCATCTGGTACTTCGATATGATGAAGGAGCTTAAGGCGTTTCAGCACAACATGTGCAGTTGCTCGGTGACCGCCGTCGGCGACATTCTGTTCGTGAACACCTCGAACGGTGTCGATGCGAGCCATATCAATTTGCCCTCGCCCGGCGCGCCCAGCTTTATCGCACTCGACAAGAACACCGGCAAGTTGCTCTGGAAAGACAGTTCGCCGGGGGTCAACATACTGCACGGGCAGTGGTCGTCGCCGACCTATGCGGTGTTAGGTGACGTGCCACAGGTCTTGTTCGCCGGGGGCGATGGTTGGCTCTATAGCTTCCACGGTACAAAGTACGCCGACGGCAAACCGGAAT
>Ga0114996_10006747_pt1 | contig 13138 bp, 6 predicted proteins | sample ArcticOcean_MG_C_4_FD_87039 | JGI IMG/M metagenome (GOLD analysis project Ga0114996, IMG submission 87039) | Marine microbial communities from western Arctic Ocean - ArcticOcean_MG_CB4_134 | ecosystem: Environmental > Aquatic > Marine > Oceanic | place: Arctic Ocean: Canada Basin | collected... | reverse complement strand
TTTTGTTTTGCCTTTATTGTTATTTTCTCTAAGCAGATACATTCCTTTAATAATTCCATCTTCTCAACCTTTAGGTTTTTCAGGGTGAGAATAATTTTCGTTCATTGCTGTAATGTAATAAAAGATATTTTCTTTTTTCTCGTGCATTCTTTTAATTCCATCTCTTAAAATTACTGCCATTTCATATGCAAAAGTAGGGTCATAACTCACACAGTTTGGAATATTTGATGATAACAAATGACTGTGACCGTCTTGGTGTTGTAGTCCTTCACCGGCCAGTGTTGTTCTGCCAGCTGTTGCTCCAATTAAAAAACCTCTAGCTTGAGAGTCTCCTGCTGCCCAAGCTAAATCACCAACTCTTTGAAACCCAAACATTGAGTAGAAAATGTAGATTGGTATCATTTCTAAATCATGATTAGTGTAAGAGGTTCCAGCAGCTATCCATGACGACATCGCTCCAGATTCGTTTATACCTTCTTCTAATACTTGGCCGCTTTTATCTTCTCTATAAGAACTAAGCTGTTCAGAATCCACCGGTTCATATTTTTGACCTTCATGGGCATAGATGCCAATTTTTTGAAAGAAACCTTCCATTCCAAAAGTTCTAGCTTCATCTGGAATAATAGGCACTAATCTTGGAGAAACATTTTTATCTCTTAATAAAGCTGTAAGCATTCTAACTAAAGCCATCGTTGTTGACATTTCTTTTTTACCCGTTGATTTCATAAATGCCTCAAAGATATCTTTCGGTGGAGCTTTTATTTGTCTAGCAAACGATGTTCTTTCCGGGATGAACCCTCCAAGTTTTAATCTTTTATCTTTAAGATATTTAATTTCCTCAGAGTCCTCCTTTGGTTTGTAATATTCAATATTTTTTACCTGTTTGTCAGTTAACGGAACATCAAATCTGTCTCTATAATAAAGCAAATCTTTCTCATCCAATTTTTTTTGTTGATGAGTTGTGTTTATACTTTCACCTGATTTACCCATTCCATAACCTTTAATAGTTTTAGCGAGAATGACCGTTGGCGAACCTTTATGTTGCATTGCCGCATGATAGGCTGCATAAACTTTATGTGGATCGTGGCCTCCTCTATTTAATCTCCAAATATCTTTATCTGTCATTGAAGATATAAGTTCTTTCAACTCAGGGTATTTACCGAAAAATTTTTCTCTTACATAACTTCCACCTTTGGCTTTAAAAGCTTGGTATTCTCCATCAACACATTCATTCATTCTTTTTACTAGCAAACCTGTTTTGTCTTTTGCTAAAAGCTGATCCCAATACGATCCCCAAATTACTTTAATTACATTCCACCCCGTTCCTCTAAAACTTCCTTCAAGTTCTTGAATAATTTTTCCATTTCCTCTTACAGGTCCATCCAATCTTTGAAGATTACAATTGATAACAAAAATTAAATTGTCTAATTTTTCCCTAGCAGCTAATCCAATTGCACCAAGAGATTCTGGTTCGTCCATTTCTCCATCTCCTAAGAACACCCAAATTTTTCTACCTTCATCTCTTACCAAACCTCTATTGATTAAATATTTTAGAAAACGAGCCTGATAGATTCCCATAATAGCTCCCAATCCCATTGAGACTGTTGGGAATTGCCAAAAGTTTGGCATTAACCAAGGATGAGGATATGATGAAAGTCCTCCCTTATTTACTTCTTGTCTAAATCCGTCTAATTGTTTTACAGACAATCTTCCTTCTAAAAATGCTCTAGCATACATTCCTGGAGCAGAGTGACCTTGAAAATAAATCAAGTCCCCACCGAATTTGTTATTTTTAGCTCTCCAAAAATGATTCATCCCAACATCATAAAGCGTAGCAGCAGAAGCAAAGGTTCCAATATGCCCACCAAGTTCAGAACTTTTTTTATTTGCTTTAACGACCATCGCCGCAGCATTCCATCTAATATAAGCTCTTATTTTTTTTTCAATATTTTGGTCACCAGGTGATTTTACTTCTGCTTCAGGCGGTATAGTGTTTATATAAGGTGTTGTTCTAGTATCTGGCAGAACCAATCCAGACTTGTAGGCCTGATCGATAACTTTGTTTAATAGATAACTTGCACGTGATGCTCCATCATTATCTATGACGGAGTTAAGAGATTCGATCCATTCATTAGTTTCTATCGGGTCAATATCATCTTTTGATGCCGGTTCAGAAAAAATTTTTTTTACTTGTTTTACCGGAGTTAAATTTCCATTTGTTTTAGATTTTTCAATTACAGGCTTTCTTTCTTTAGATTCTTTTTTTGGTTCTTCTTTTGGAGCAGAAGCAACTTGACTATTTTCGATAGTTGCTAAAACACTTCCTTCGGAAACTTTATCTCCTATCTTAACTTTTAAATCTTTAATTTCACCAGACGATGGTGAAGGAATTTCAATACTAGATTTATCACTTTCTATAGTAACGATTGGGTCATTTTTATTTACTTTATCTCCAGGTTTAACTAAAACTTCAATCACTTCAACATCTTTAAAATCACCAATATCAGGAACAGAAATATTTTGAGCCATACTTGCCTATTATAAACTGGTTGGAACATATTAAAAAGAGGGCTAATAATACACTATAAATAGCAGGACAAATCGCGTGATAAGTTCATTTTTGGACATATTTTATGCTATTTTTGGTCAATTAAATTTAGTCAGATAAGATATGAAATGGCTAATAAGTTTATTGTTCAAAAAAAAAGAAATTAAATCAGATAGAGCAGTTATTGTTCAAAAAATCCTATTAAAAAAATACTTGTTAAGATAAATTCATAAAGGCTAAATTAGCTTTTATGAATACACCTCTTTGGAAACCTACCAACCAAAAAAAAGAAGATTCTTTATTGAAGGATTTTTCAAAATTTATAAATTTAAAAACTTCAAATAATTTTAAGGACTTATGGAAATGGAGTGTTGAAAATCCCGAAATATTTTGGTCTAAGTTTTGGGATTATTCTAAAATCATCGGTGAGAAAGGAAAAGAAACTATTTTAAAAGATAAAGTTTTTAACAAAACAAAATTTTTTCCCGATTCAAAATTAAATTATTCAGAAAATATTCTCAAAAAAAAATCAGATTTAAATGCTATAGGTTTTTTATCTGAAAGCGGTTATGAAGAAAATATTACTTGGAATGATTTGTATAAAAAAGTTTGTAAGCTATCTGCTTATTTGAAAACTTTAAGTTTAAAAAAAGGGGATAGAGTTGCAGCATATGTACCAAACAAAATAGAGTCCGTAGTAAGTTTTTTAGCATGCGCTAAAAATGGAATCATTTGGTCTTCGTGTTCGCCTGATTTTGGTGTTCAAGGCATTGTTGATAGATTTAAACAGATTGAACCGAAAGTTTTGATAACGAGTGATCATTATTTTTATAATGGAAAAAGAATAGATATTTTAGAAAAAGTAAATAAAGTTTTAGAGGAAATTCCATCGATAAATGAGGTTTTAGTATTCTCTTATAATAAAAAGGAAAAATTAAATTTAGATAATTTTAAAGATTTTGATGAAGTTTTAAATCAATCAGAATTAGATGAAACATTTGAACGTTTTGAATTTAATCATCCAATTTACATTCTTTATTCTAGCGGAACTACAGGCAAACCAAAATGCATCACTCATGGAGCAGGCAATGTTTTGATTGAGCACAACAAAGAATTTATGCTTCATTGCGATATAAGAGAAAATGAAAAATTATTTTATTATACAACTACTGGCTGGATGATGTGGAATTGGTTGGTAGGAGGACTAGCAACAGGTTCAACAATATATTTATTTGATGGGGCGCCAGTGTATCCAAAAATAGATGTTCTTCTTGAATATTGTCAAAACAAAAAGATTAATTTGTTTGGTGTAAGCGCTAAATATATTGATCATTTAAAAAATGAAAATTTTAACGCCAAAAATTTAGACTTAAGTTCGATTAAAATAATAACTTCAACCGGCTCTCCTTTGGCCGAAGAAAGTTTTGAATACGTCTATAATAATTTAAAAAAAAATGTTCATTTAGCGTCAATAGCCGGTGGAACCGACCTAGTCGGCTGTTTAGTTTTGGGAAATTTATTTTCCAATGTATATAAGGGAGAAATTCAAGGTCAGAGTTTAGCCATTGATGTTGATGTCTTTACTGATAATGGAAAAAGTACAAAAGATAATGAAAAAGGTGAACTTGTGGTCAAAAAACCATTTCCATCTATGCCAGTTAAATTTTGGGGTGACGTTGGCGGCAAAAAATACCACGAAGCTTACTTTACAAGATTCGAAAATATTTGGCATCATGGTGATTTTATAGAACGAACTTCAAATAATGGATTTATTGTGAGAGGTAGGTCTGATGCTACTTTAAATCCTGGAGGCGTTAGAATTGGAACATCAGAAATCTACCAACAAGTTGAAAACATTGATTTCATTACCGAAGGTTTGGTTGTCGGACAAGATTATAATGACGATGTAAGAATAATTTTATTTGTTACAACAAAAAATAATAAAGACTTAGATGATAAAAAAATAAAATTAATCAAAACCAGAATCAGGAAAAATTGTTCTCCAAAACATGTGCCCGCAATCATTATAAGAGTTCCTGAAATTCCAAAAACTAAAAGCGGTAAGATTGTAGAGTTAGCGGTTAAAAAAGTAATTGATGGAGAAGAATTAAACAATAAAGAGGCTATAGCTAACCCTGATAGTCTTAAATATTTTAAAGATTTAAGAGAATTAAAGTAGATTATCTTTCAACACACATGGCAATGCCCATACCACCACCTATACATAAAGTAGCTAAACCTTTACGAACATCTCTTTTAATCATTTCGTGTATTAAAGTTACAAGTATTCTAGTTCCTGATGCACCAATCGGATGACCAAGAGCTATTGCTCCACCATTTACATTTACTTTTTCTTCAGGAATAGGAAGAGTTCTTAAAACCGCAATACTCTGTGCTGCAAATGCTTCATTGATTTCAAATAAATCAACATCTTTTATAGACCATCCAGCTAAATCTAATGCTTTTTTTGAAGCAGGTATTGGCCCTGTTCCCATTAAAGCAGGATCAACCCCGCAGCTTGCCCAAGATTTAATTGAAACTAGTTTTTTTAGTTTTCTTTTCTCAGACTCTTCCGCTGACATCAAAGCTACAGCAGCAGCTCCGTCATTAATGCCTGAGGCATTACCAGCTGTAACAGTGCCATCTTTTTTAAAAACAGGTTTAAGTCTTCTCAGAGTTTCTAAATTAATTTCTTCTCTAGGATGCTCATCTTTATTAAAGTCTATTTCATTTTTTTTTGATTTAATTTTAAAATTAATTATTTCCTCTTTAAATTTATTTTCTTTTTGAGCTTTAAGAGCTTTTTCTTGGGATTTTAACGCAAATTTATCTTGATCATCTCTAGTAACTTGAAATTTTGTGGCTACGTTTTCTGCTGTTATACCCATATGATAACCATGGAAGGCATCCCATAAACCATCTTTAATCATCGTGTCAGTCATTTCTGTATCACCTAATTTTTTTCCATCTCTTAAATGAATAGCGTGAGGAGCTAAAGACATACTTTCTTGACCGCCCGCAATAATAATTTTTGAGTCCCCAGCTTTTATGCTCTGAAATCCTGATGCTATTGATCTTAAACCAGATCCACAAACTTGATTAACAATATAAGCTGGTTTTTCTTTTGGAATTCCAGATTTTATGGCAGCCTGTCTAGCTGGATTTTGTCCGGCCCCACCCGTTAAAACTTGACCCATTATAACTTCATCGATCTCATCACTTTTTATTTTTGATTTATTTATTGATTCAGAAATAACAGAAGATCCTAGATTATCACCTGAAATATTTTTCAGCGATTTACCTAGAGACCCTACAGCTGTTCTAACTGCCGATGTAATAACGACTGAATTGCCCATATTGATAATATAGATTTAAATACTTTAAATACAATGCTTTATTTGATATTTCATTGGTATGCGCCTGTAGCTCAACTGGATAGAGCGCTTGGCTACGGACCAGGAGGTTCTGGGTTCAAATCCTAGCAGGCGCACCATTACCATGATATTGCAATTGTTTAAATTTAGATATATTTAACTTTAGATGAAATTTTTATTAAATTTATCACTTCAAAAAAGCGTTATTATATTTTTCATTATAATAATTGTAATTCTTACACTTTTAACTTTTATTTTATAAGTAGGCTAATACTAAAAGACCAATACCTAAAAAAACTCTGTAGATTACAAATATATTAAGACTAAAAGTTTTAATATATTTTAAAAAATATTTTATTGTAATGAAGGAAAATAAAAAAGAGAATATTGTAGAGATTATTATTAAAAACGAGAAACTAAAACTTTCAGATTTTACCAAATTGTTTAATCCAAAGATAGAGACAGCAGCCAAAGTTGGAATAGATAATAAAAATGATATTTTAGCTGAGTCATATCTATTAAATTTTAATGCCCTTGCGCCAGTTATAGCGATACCCGATCTACTTACGCCTGGCATTAATGATAAAATTTGCAAAAAACCAATTAAAAATGCTGATTTTAATGTAAAATTTGAATTGATTTTGTTCTGAACGTTAGATTTGTCGCTTAAATAGAGCAATATTCCAAAAATTAATGTGGTCCAACCAATTACTTTTATATTTCTAATCTGATCAATAAAGTTAAATTTTACCAACAAATATCCCACAATCATTACCGGCAAAGAACCAATTAAAATTTTTAAAAATAGATCTTTATTTTGAACAAAGTTAAAAATATCTTTTCTAAAGAAAACTATTACTGCTAAAAATGAACCAATATGTAAACTTACATCAATTTCTAAATTTTTATTGTTAAATTCTAAATATTCAGAAACAATTATTAAATGGGAAGAGGAACTTATTGGCAAAAATTCTGTTATCCCTTGTATTAATGATAGAGCAATTATTTCAATCATAATTAGATTCTTTTAAAATTTATGCTTGTTCATTTAATGACATGAGAATGCATACCAGCTATGTGAAAATTAATCACTTGTTATAAGGGTTTTTGATATAATAGGTAATTATTATTTACCTAAATATAGTACAAAATCTCTCAGTTTTCGATTATTTTTGGAAAATTTATGAATAATAAAATGTTAAAATTTGTTGATTTAAAACAAGAAACACCTCTTAAAAGGGATACTAAAAAGAGGCGCCAGGATTTTAATGAAATTTATGATGAATTTATTAATGCTAAAGCAAAAGAACAATCTAGCAGATGTTCGCAGTGCGGAGTTCCATTTTGTCAAATCCACTGTCCTTTAAGCAATAATATTCCTGACTGGTTGAAACTTACAGCAGAAGGCAGATTACAAGAAGCCTACGAAGTTGCACAAAGCACGAATAATATGCCAGAGGTTTGTGGAAGAATTTGCCCTCAAGATAGATTATGTGAAGGCAGCTGCGTTATTGAGCAATCAGGCCATGGAACTGTTACGATTGGATCAGTTGAGAAATATATTACCGATACAGCTTGGGAAAAGGGCTGGGTTAAACCACTAAAAGTTAAAAAGGAATTAAAACAATCAGTTGGAATTATTGGCGCTGGTCCTGCCGGATTAGCTTGCGCAGAGGAATTAAGAAAATCAGGTTACCAAGTTATTATATATGATAGATATGATAGACCAGGCGGATTACTAATCTACGGTATTCCTAATTTTAAACTAGAAAAATTTGTTGTTGAGAGAAGAACTAAACTTTTAAAAGATAGCGGAATAAAATTTGTACAGAATTTTGAAGTTGGTAGAGATAAAACTTTAAATCAATTAAAAGAACAGCATGATTCAATGCTAATCGCAACGGGTGTTTATAAAGCTAAAGAAATGGAAGTTCCGGGGCAAGATCTAGAAAATATTTTTCCTGCAATGGAATTTTTGACTGCTTCTAATAAAAAAGGACTAGGAGATAATGTTGAGCTTTTTGACAATGGAACTTTAAATGCCGAAGGAAAAAATGTTGCTGTAATTGGAGGGGGAGACACCGCAATGGATTGTGTTAGAACTGCAGTTAGGCAAAAAGCTAAATCTGTAAAGTGTCTATATCGAAGAGACCGGGAAAACATGCCAGGTTCAGCAAGAGAAGTAAAAAATGCTATAGAAGAAGGAGTAGAATTTATTTGGTTAAGCAGTCCAAAAAGATTCTTAGGTGACAATAAAGTTAAAGAAGTTGAAGCAAACAAGATAATTTTAGGCGAACCAGACTCATCTGGTAGAAAAAAACCAGTAATTCAATCTGGATCTGAATTTAAACTTTCAACTGACCTTGTCATAAAATCTTTGGGTTTCTATCCAGAAAATTTACCAAAATTGTTTAATGTAGAAAAATTAGCCATTTCAGAATGGGGAACAATTAAAATAGATTTAAAATCTATGAAAACAAATTTAAACGGAGTATTTGCTGCAGGAGATATAGTAAGAGGCGCATCTTTAGTTGTTTGGGCCATCAAAGATGGAAGAGATGCCGCTGTCCAAATTGAAAAATATTTACAGGGAAAAGCAAAAAAAAATATAATGCAGCGAGATTGGAGAATGGATGTTAATTTCAAATATGACCGTTTAAAGAAAAATCATCCAGCATTTAATAAAAATGAATAGATACGAAAAAAATAAAAAACTTCTCTCAGAAAATCATAATTACGATCAAAGCATGGAACATGATGCTTGTGGCGTTGGTATGATTGCAACAACTGATGGAAAGAAATCAAGAAAAATAGTTGAGTATGGAATTGAAGCTTTAAAAGCTATTTGGCACAGGGGAGCAGTTGATGCAGATGGAAAATCAGGAGATGGAGCCGGCATTCAGATAGAAATAGCTCCAGAATTTTTTAAAGAAAAAATTATAAATACAGGACACGATCCTGATAATACAAAAAGAATCTGCGTAGGAATGGTATTTCTTCCAAGAACAGATTATGTGGAGCAAGAAAAATGCAGAGAAATAATAGAATCAATATTGCTTGAGGAAAACTACTATATTTATGGTTGGAGACAAGTCCCGCTTAATTCAAATGTATTGGGAAAAACAGCTGAACAAAACCGACCAGAAATTGCTCAAGTTATGTTTAAAAAAAATGAAAATTTGGAAACAAATGATCTAGAAAGAAATTTATTTGAGACGAGAAAAAAAATAGAAAAACTGGCTAGAAAAAATCAACTAAAAAATTTTTATATTTGTTCATTTAGTTCAAGATCAATAGTTTATAAAGGAATGTTTTTAGCAGAAATGTTGGCTGAATTTTATCTAGACTTGAATGATAAAAAATTAACTTCAAGATTTATAATTTTTCATCAAAGATATTCAACAAATACTTTTCCAAGTTGGGATTTAGCCCAACCATTCAGAACTTTAGCGCACAACGGTGAAATCAATACTTTGAAAGGAAATATTAATTGGATGAAAATTCATGAACAAGACATGTCAAGCTCACTGTTTAAAAATGTAAAGGATTTAAAACCAGTTATAAGAAGCTCGTCAGACTCGGGTGCGCTTGATAATGTATTTGAATTACTTGTCCATTCAGGAAAGCTAGCTCCATTAATTAAATTAATGATGATACCCGATTCATGGTCAAAGAGAAGCAAGACAGTTCCTAAAGATCATCAGAATTTATTTAATTTTCTTAACAGCACTATTGAACCTTGGGACGGACCAGCCGCAATTTGTGCTACAGATTCCAAATGGGTTTTAGCCTCTATGGATAGAAATGGATTAAGGCCATTAAGATACACAATGACATCTGATAATTTATTTTTTGCAGGATCAGAGTCAGGGATGATTAAAATTCCTGAAGAAAAAATTATTGAAAAAGGAAAATTAGGCCCAGGTCAAATAATTGCGATTGATTTAAAAAAAGGAAAGCTTTTTAGAGACAAAGCAATTAAAGATTATTTAGCAAAGGACTATAAAAAATATAACAAACAAATAATTGACCTTGAAGAGAAAATTTCAACTGATAGCGAACAACCAAAATTTACTGGAGAAGAACTAAAAAAAAGACAATACTTATCAGGATTAAGCATTGAAGATTTGGAATTAATTTTACATCCAATGGCAGAAGAAGGCAAAGAAGCCACTGGCTCAATGGGAGATGATACACCAGTTGCAGTTTTGTCTAGCCATTATAGACCTGTGTCACATTATTTTAGACAGAATTTTAGTCAAGTAACTAATCCACCAATCGATTCTTTACGAGAGAATAAAGTTATGAGTTTAAAAACAAGATTTGGAAATCTTGGAAACATTCTTGATTTTGATAATTTAACCAAGGAAGATATTTTTGTATTAGACAGTCCGATTTTAACTAATTCTCAATTTAAAAAATTTAATAAAATTTTTTCAAAAAAAACAAAAGTTATAGACTGTACTTTTGACGTTAATTCATCTTTAAAAGAAAGAATAGAAAGAATAAAAGAAGAATGTGAAATATCTGTAAGAGAAGGAAGTTCAACTTTAATACTATCAGACAAAGATATTTCAGATAAAAAAACAAGTATACCAAGTGTGCTCGTAGTAGGAGCGGTTCATGCTCATTTAGTTAAAAATGGACTAAGAGGCTATTGTTCTTTGAACGTTGAGTGTTCGGATGCACTCGACACGCATTCATTTGCTGTATTAATTGGAGTTGGAGCTACAACTATAAATCCATATTTAGCTATAGACAGTATTTATGAAAGATTTGAGAAAAGACTTTTTGGAAAATCTGATTTTGAAAGTTGTGTACTTAAATTTAAAAAATCAATTGATTCTGGTCTCTTAAAGATAATGTCAAAAATGGGAATTTCAGTAATAAGCTCTTACAGAGGAGGCTGTAATTTTGAAGCAGTAGGATTAAGTAGAGCTATTGTATCTGATTATTTTCCAGGCATGTCGTCCAGAATCTCTGGGATAGGCATAAGCGGAATAGAAGATAAAATAAAAAAGCTACATCATAAATTTTCTAAAAAAAATATTTATACTTTGCCAATTGGTGGATTGTATCGTTATAGAAAAAGTGGTGAAAATCACCAGTATGACGGCACTCTTATTCATTTATTACAAAACGCTGTAGGAAACGGATCTTACGAACAATATAAGAAATATTCGATTGGAATTCATAATCTATCACCTATAAATTTACGCGATCTTCTACAATTTAAGAATAGAAGAAAACCAATTGATATTAACGAAGTTGAACCAATCGAGGATATTTTAAAGCGATTTGGAAGTGGAAGCATGTCACATGGAGCTTTGTCAGCGGAAGCACATGAAGTTTTGGCTACTGGAATGAATAGGATTAAAGGAGCATCTTGTAGCGGAGAAGGTGGAGAGGATGATAAACGGTTCAAAGTTTTACCAAATGGTGATTCAGCTAATTCTAGAGTAAAACAAATTGCTTCTGCAAGATTTGGCGTTACCGTTGATTACTTAAATAATGCAAATGAAATAGAAATAAAAATTGCACAAGGTGCAAAACCAGGTGAAGGAGGCCAATTACCTGGATTTAAAGTAACTGATGAAATCGCAAGATTAAGACATTCAACTCCGGGTGTTACTTTAATCTCACCATCACCTCATCATGACATTTACTCAATTGAGGATTTGGCTCAACTAATCTACGATTTAAAACAAATTAATCCTAGAGCAAGAATTGGTGTAAAATTAGTTGCTTCAACTGGAATTGGAACGATTGCTGCAGGTGTTGCAAAAGCAAAAGCTGATATAATTTTAATTTCTGGTCATTCTGGTGGAACTGGCGCCAGCCCCCAGACAAGCATTAAGTATGCGGGTATACCATGGGAAATGGGATTAACTGAGGCTAATCAAATTTTAACTTTAAATAATTTAAGACACAAAGTTACATTGAGAACGGATGGTGGTTTAAAAACCGGAAGAGACATTGTAATGGCTGCGATGATGGGTGCTGAAGAATATGGAATGGGAACATCGTCTTTAGTTGCTATGGGATGTATTATGGTAAGACAATGTCACTCAAACACTTGTCCTGTTGGCGTTTGTAGTCAGGATAAAAATTTAAGAGAAAAATTTACTGGCACTCCCGAAAAAGTAGTTAATCTTTTTACATTTGTAGCCACAGAAGTTAGGGAGATTTTAGCTTCGCTTGGCTACAAATCAATTAATGAAATTATTGGTAGAACAGATTTACTATCTCAAGTTAATAAAGGAGCTTCTAATTTAGATGATTTGGATTTAAACCCCTTATTAGTTCAAGCCGACCCAGGAGATAACCCAAGGTATTGCAAAGATAAGATTATTAATAAAGTTCCTGAAACATTAGATGAAAAAATTTGGTCTGATATAGAAAATAAAATTCAAATTACAAAGCAAAATGATTTTCAATATGATATCAAAAATACTTTTAGATCAGTCGGAACACGATTATCTCATTATATTTATAAAAAATTTGGCAATGAAAAACTAAATCCAGATACTATAAAAATTAAACTTCGTGGGTCTGCAGGACAGTCATTAGGCTGTTTCTTAACGAAAGGAATAAAACTAATAGTTGAAGGTGATAGCAATGATTATGTGGGCAAAGGACTTTCGGGCGGATCTATCGTTGTTTATCCTTCATCTAAAAGCAAACTCATCTCACATGAAAACACTATTATTGGTAACACAGTGTTATACGGAGCAACATCAGGAAAGTTATTTGCTTCAGGCCAGGCCGGTGAAAGATTTGCAGTAAGAAATTCTGGAAGCTTGGGAATAGTGGAAGGGTGTGGAGCTCATGGATGTGAGTACATGACGGGAGGCACAGCTATAATACTTGGTCAAATAGGAGATAATTTTGGAGCAGGAATGACAGGTGGAATGGCATTTATTTATGATCAAAAAAATGATTTTGAGAACTATGCCAACCCTTCATCAATTATATGGCAATCAATAGAAACTGATTATTGGAAAAAGTTTTTAAAAGAAAATCTTAAAGATTTTTTTAAAGAAACCAATTCTCTCATCGCGAAGAAAATATTAGAAAATTTTGATATCGAACTTAAGAAATTTAAACAAGTTTGTCCGATAGAAATGCTTGATAAATTAGATAATCCTATTACTTTAAAGCCAAAGATTAAGAGAGCTAGCTAAATGAATAAACTAAATGTTTTTTGCTTTGGTTT
>Ga0114996_10006745_pt1 | contig 13145 bp, 16 predicted proteins | sample ArcticOcean_MG_C_4_FD_87039 | JGI IMG/M metagenome (GOLD analysis project Ga0114996, IMG submission 87039) | Marine microbial communities from western Arctic Ocean - ArcticOcean_MG_CB4_134 | ecosystem: Environmental > Aquatic > Marine > Oceanic | place: Arctic Ocean: Canada Basin | collected... | reverse complement strand
GAAGACCATGTTACACACGTGGCCGCTGCTCTAACAGCGCCACACACAGCATTTCGTCTTCCTTCGACCTCTGTGGGAACATAAAACACCGGGGGGAAATACCCTACCAACAACATACGACAGCAGCATACCCACGGCGCCGCTGGCGCGGCTTGGCCCTTTGGGCAACGGCCATAAAGGCCATTCGGGTATGCGCCGACCGTTATGAGAAATGCCACACAATACTTTTTCCTGCTCTACTGAATAGGCGCCGTTGACCCAAAAGGAAACGAAGGGAATTATGACTTCCGTGGATCAAGCTATTGAACTCGTGAGACGATATACCGAAGTCGTAAAGACTCGAAATCTAGACGAACTCGATGCTATCTTCACATCGGACTTCAGCAATCACACCGCGAGTAGCACTGAGCAGGGTATAGACATGCTCAAAGATTTTTTGTCAATGGTGTGGGGTTTAGTGCCCGATGTCGAGGCTACCATCAACACAATCTTCGCCGACAAGGTGGACGATGGTGAACCGTGGGTAGGAGCCCTCGTTACGCTGCGAGGGACTAGGGCTGATAATAGCCAAACCATCGAATTCCGGGAGGTTTGGATCTTTCGGATCAGCGAGGGCAAAATTGCGGAGCGCCGGTACGTTATAGATCGAGCTGCGCTCTCCGCCAGCTTTGCATAGGCGCCGGGTCAGTTCAATGTCATATCCGGTCTTGCGGCTGATCCCGTACCGCCGGCATAGCTCGGTCCTGGTGAGGTGCCCACGCTGAGCGTCGGCTACAAATCGTTCGCGTTGTTCCACAGGTGCCGTCTCCATCCAAGGCATCGACCAACCTCCTAGCAGGGGTTGGTCTGAAGTTAGAGGGAGTGTCACCCATCAACCCGGTCAGATGTGTTACCAATCTACCCGGTTTATACCGCACTCCTCATAACACGTCCGTGCCCGGCTGCGGCGCATGCGCGGTTCGGGCACGGCTAGACGATATCTGAAACGGGAAAAACAGACCCCATGCAGATTTGCGGTTCAATAGACAGGAGGATATGATGGCCGATTTGCAACGCGCTGTACAGGCATTATTGGATGAGCTAGTGGAAACCGGCGAGGAAGTGGGACTCCAGTCGACGGTCAACTGGCGGCCGACTGTGTCGCCGGATGGCGCTCTCAGGAGCGTGATGCACTCGTTTCCGACGATACCCTTTTCACTATCTACAGTGCCACCAAGGGTGTGGTCGGCAGTGCCGTACACATCCTGGCCGAACGCGGACTCATTGACTATGAACGGCCCGTCGCCGAGTACTGGCCCGAATTCGCCGCTGGAGGGAAGGAATCGATCACCGTCATCCAGGCGCTCAATCATGTGGCGGGCATTCCTCAGGCCGTGCGGGTTGAGGGCATGGCCACCAGCGACATCTGGGCTGATTTAGACCTGTCCGTGGCCGAAGTCGCCCGCCTGGAGCCGATTTTCCCGCCCGGGTCCACGGCCTGCTACCACGGTCTGACGATCGGCTGGATTGCCGAGGGCATCGTACGCGGCCTCGGACGGAATCTGGGCGAGTTGGTGGCCGAGGAGATCGTCAAGCCGCTGGGCATGCAGGGCGAGATGTACCTGGGCACGCCGGCCTCCGAGCACGGCCGTATGGCGACGCCCTTCGACAAACCACTCACCGGCGAGCCTCCCGAACTCGACCCGCTGGTGCTGCAATGCGTGCCTTTGGATGAGGGGATCGCCGAGATCCTCAACCGGCCCCAGGTGCGCGCTGCCCAAGTACCCGCAGGTAATATCAGCGTCACGGCACGGGCTCTGGCGCGCCACTACGCGGCTCTGGTCGGGGAGGTGGATGGGTGCCGTCTGGTGTCCGCTGCGCATCTGGAGCGAGTCCTGGCGCAACGCGTCGATTTGCCGGATGCTTTGTTCCAGTTGATCAGCGCCATCCCGGAAGAGACCCCGCGGGCTGGAGCCTACCAGTTGAATACGGGCAAGAGGGAGCAACATATGTACTACGGTCCCAACCTCAAGGCTTTTGGCCACGATGGCTATGGCGGCTGTTTCGGCAGCGGGGATCCCGAGGCGAACGTCGCACTTGGTCTCACGAAGACGCTGCTCCATGCCGGAATCCCAATAAGATCCGATACATTGACGAAACCGAAGTTCGTGGAGACGGTGTACGGCAACCTGTAGCTAATATACATTAGGATGAGGAGATGAGACCGGCTGTCCGCATCGGGCTTGTCCCCGCACCTGAGAAAAGTCCCGCGTCAGATATCACAGCAATTCAGTGTGCCTTGCAAGCTGCCATTTGCTCACCGGTGCAAGTCCGGTCGGGGTAATCGCCAGAGAGCCCCGTAGCAGGCGTCCAGTGCTTCCGGGTGACTGGAGGTGCTGAAGCGGCGTATCCCTCTGTGAAGGAGGTGCAAATCTACCGTCCGTACCATGAAGGGAATCCTGCAGCGTCGTTATGTTACCCGCAAGGGAGCCAGGGGGTGCCGAGCCCGTTGAATGGGGGTGAAGGCCATGGAAGAGGTGAAGACTCTGGAAGCAGCCTCGAAGGACGCCCCGGCGTAGGGGGAGCGGAATGTAGAGACAGTCGATGGTGGAACAAGGGAGGGCTCATACGGTTGGCCGCCTCCATCGGCCATAACGTCCCGTATAAGCAGCGTCTGTGAAATCGGGAGGGACGCGGTATGAGCAATCGGAGGAGGTCATAGTACTGTTGGTGATTGAGACAACATAACTCGGTCGGAGGGAAGGACCTCTGCTTCAACCTCGTCGAGCGAGGAGGTACGTGAGGGTGCATGCCCGCAAGGGCCAATCACACCGGAAGTCAAACTCACGCCAACTCCCGCGCAGACTATGCTTGGGGGCCAAGAGCAGGCGGTTTATCGGATCTGGCCGAATGGGTCGGTCGTGAAGGATCTGCTTAATCAAGGTCTCGAACGCCCCAGGACGAAGGTTGTCGGAAAGCCGTATGAGGGAGAACCTCACGTACGGTTTGAAGTGGCAGGGGATGGAGACCAGGATAGGGGCGGACTATTGAGGCACTCCCAGAGGAAACGGGGAGCAACAGATAGGTCTGACCTACGTCCCAGGCGCCATCCCTTGACCCTACCCGCTGCGCCGCAGACTTTCCGGCGTGGGCGGTGCCCTATTGAGCCCAACGCGCTGGCGTTCGGTACCGGCAAGAAATTGCGTCGCATCAGTGGTCAGTCCGACTACTGCAATGCAGTTGGCGGAATAGGCCCTTGATAGATTGGGGAATGGATTGGCGATTTCAGTAGCGGGGTTTTTACAGATTGAGTTGGTCAGCCGCACGACGCAGTTCGTCATCGGCCGAAAACAGGGGGGCATTGTGACGTTTGGCTAGAGCTAGAAAAAGACCGTCATACACCGTCAAGCCGAACTCGGCAGCCAAATCACAAGCCGGCCTAAGCAGATCATTGTGAGCAAACAATCGTATTGGAAGATCCAATACACTGCTCAGAAGAGCGTTCAATTCTTCATTCGTCAGTATTTTCTGCGCTCTCTTTTTGTGTAGCACTTGGCCACATTCCGCGAGAATGAGTTCAGGTGCGATCATGCTGGCGTTGCCTCTTTCCGAGTTTTGCATGGCCATTTCCAATCCCTCAGGTACAGGCCCATCCGGGATATAGAGGCGCACCAAAGCGGAAGTATCTATGGTAAAAGTCATCTTTCTCGCTCTCGACGGATGTCACTTACAATATTACCCCACGGTCTATCGGCCAAACGCTGCCGCCATTCCTGAATTTTGTGGGTATGGCTCCCTTGAGTGAGTTGCACCTCGCGCTCAAGGATCAGTTTGATCTGCGCTTGTAAACTGCGACGGTTCATCCTGGCCATTTCCTGCAATCGGTGATATACCTGCTCATCAACATTGCGTATAGTGAGAGCTTTCATGGGAATCTCCTTTTGAATGCGTTTTGCATTCAAAAGCTAACATGAAATGTTATGCAAAGCAACTGCACCCCCGAGAGATAGCCCAATTCTATTGAAGAGCGCCCGTGTATCAGTTCGCCCGACGCGCTGGCCTTGGATACCTCCAAAAACTTGTAAATACCATTTCTATTTGATGTGTAGGCAAAAGGTGCCTATATTGTAGGCATGGAAAATAGGCAAATACAATATACTCTTAGAAAAATCCCCTCCCATGTTGATAGGGAATTGAGGGAACGAGCTGACAAGGAACACAAGAGTCTGAATGATGTAGCCCTACAGGCACTTGAACGAGGGCTGGACCTTGCTGATCGGCCTATTCGCCACCACGATCTAGACGACTTGATCGGTACTTGGGTTGAGGATCCTGAATTCGACCGGGCCATAGAGGAAATGGATCAGGTCGATTCCGAGCTATGGCAGTAAGAATCGCCATCGATACCAATCGATACCGCGATTTCTGTGCCGGCGACCCTGTAGCTGTCGATCGGCTACAGACTGCTGGACAGATTTTCCTGCCTTTCGTTGTCCTGGCGGAATTGCGCGCTGGGTTTTTGTGCGGAAGCAAAACTCGTGAAAATGAAAGTGTTCTGAATCGCTTTCTCAATCGGCAGCGTGTAACTACCCTCTATCCCGCCGAGACGACAACGCACCAATACGCGCAACTCTTCTTCCAATTGCGTCGCCAGGGAACGCCTATTCCCACCAATGATATCTGGATAGCGGCACTTGCAGTGGAACACAACTTGACTCTGTTTTCCCGAGATCAGCACTTCGATCATCTACCGCAAATTCCCCGGCTCGATTGATTTCGCAGTCAGTCCTCCGCAAGTCGGTCGGCGGCATTTTATTGGGCGGATACCGACTCAATGCCTAGCAGTTCGATTTCAAAAACCAGGACCGAACAGCCGGGGATGGAGAGCTTTTTGCCCTTTTTGCCGTAGCCTAGGTGCGGCGGGATCACCAGTTTGGCTTTGCCGTTTCCTTTCATCATTTGTAGTCCTTCGACCCAGCCGGGAATCGCCTTTTCTAGCGATACTTTGCGCGGGCTGCGATAGCTCACTGTATAATCGAATTCCTTGCCGTTGATGAGTTTGCCCGAATAGCGCACGGCGACAACATCCGTGGGGCCAGGTGACGGACCGAGTCCCGCTCTCAGCTCTTTGTAGATCAGGCCGGACTCGGTGCGTATAGCGCCTTCTTCAGCGGCGGCCTTTTGCAAAAAGGTGATGTTGACTTGGTTGGCACAGGGATCACCGCAACCCGAGAGCCCGAGGGCGAGTGCTAGGAGAGACAGCGAGATCAGGCCGGGCATAACATGTGCTCCTGAGTGAAGGCGAAAGTTGCACTAGCATTCTTTACTACTAGAATACGCTGGGGTAACATCCGTATCAAGACCTATCTTCTAGTGACGCGTCATGTTCTTGCGGCCCAGCGGAACTTGGCTGCCGTGCTGCGGGGGTTGTAGGCGCGCTCCTTGGCCTGCGATACAATCACGTCGGTGGCGGCGCGTTGGTAAGTGCCGTCTCTGACGCCGTCCCGGAAGGCTTGCTTCACCAAGCGGTCCTCGCCGCTGTGGAAGCTGATGATCCCTAGGCGGCCCCCCGGTCGCAGGCAGTAGGGCGCTAGTCGCAGGAGTTCTTTTAGCACGCCCAATTCGTCATTGATTAGGATGCGCAGCGCTTGAAATGTCTGCGCCGCTGGGTGCAGCGTGTGGGCGGGTTGGTGGCGTTGCTGTTGGCGCCAGCGGCTGGGCGTGGTTCCCTTGACCTCCATGACCAATTCTACTAGCTGTGATGTCAGTCTGATTGCCTCCACTGCGCGCTGCGCGACGATGCGAGTTGCAATCTCCTCGCAGTCCGGCTCGTCGGCCAGTTCGTGCAAGGCGGTGGCCAGTTCTTCCTTGGACAGCGTCGCCAGTAGGTCGGCACCGGTCTGCTGTAGCCGATGGTCCAGGCGCATATCTAGCGGCCCTTCATGTCGGTAGCTGATGCCGCGTGCGGGGTTGTCGATTTGCATGCTGGAGACACCGAGGTCGGCGAAAATGATGTCGTACCCTTCCAGCTGCTCTGGGCCCAGCACTTTGGCTAGGCCGGCAAAGTTGCTGTGATGCAGGCTGGTGGGGGTGCTTTCTTGATTGAGGCGCTGGCGCGTGCGTTCCAGTTCATCCTGGTCTACATCAAAGCCGATCAATTTTCCTGTCGGCCCAATCCGCTTCATGAACTCCAGCGCGTGACCTCCGTAGCCCACTGTGCAGTCGGCGACTATCTCGCCTGGGCACGGGGACAGCGTTTGTATTACCTCTGCGGCAAGGACGGGAATGTGGGTGCTGGCCGGCGTCTGCCCCTTGGCTTGGAGACGGGCCTCTAGGTCCGGATGCGCCGCGATGTCGTGTTCCTTGTACTTCTCGTTATACGTCCTGGGGTGTGTGCCGCGGTAGCGGGGACGGCGGCGGTGCGGTTGGCTATGGCCCGAGTCGGGTTGGTCCGTTGGCATCGTGAGTGTCTGTTGGTCTTATGTCGTTTTCCGGTCGCTTATTATTTCATGTTGACGAATTGTAGCGGGATGCCAAGGTCCTCTTTCTTGAGCATTTCGATCACCGTCTGCAAGTCGTCAATCTTCTTGCCCGTCACCCGCACCTGACTATCCTGGATGGCCGGCTGTACCTTGATCTTCATCGCCTTGATCAGCTTGACGATCTTCTGTGCCGTGTCGCGCTCGATGCCCTCCTGCAATGTGGCGCTGCACTTGACCTGGCCGTTGGAAGTGCCTTCGTTGGTGCCAAAGTCGAGGCATTGGGGGTCGACCTTGCGTTTGACGAAATTGCTGATGAGCGTATCCTGTACGGCCTGCATCTTCATATCGTCGGAGGTGAGCACAGAAAGGGTCTTCTCCTTCCGGTTGAATTCGATCTGGGTATTGCTCTGGCGAAAGTCGTAGCGCGTCCCAACTTCTTTTTTGGTGTTATTGACGGCGTTGTCGGCTTCCTGCAAATCCACTTCGTTGACGATGTCAAAGGACGACATAATACCTCCTATTTACGTGTAGCCATGCGTTTTTTGAACTGCTGATCATATCGATTTAAATATAGGTATTCGGGCGGGGACGAGTATGCCATTCAACAATAGCCAGTTCTGGCGGGGTTTTCTAGGTAGCTACTTGATGGGTGCTAAGATACTCGATATCTTGAGGGGACAGTCTGACCTCAACCCGTCCATTAACCGGCAGTCCTCATAATGACATCATACCATCTGATCGCAGTTACAGGCGTCACGCGGGGTCTTGGCTCTGTCTTGACCGAATGGCTCATCGCACAAGGGAAAACAGTAGTTGGTTGCGCTCGATCACAGGCTGGCATCGATGCAATCAGGGATCGTTTCTCCATGCCCCACAACTTTCAAGCCCTTGATGTCACGTCCAGTAAAGACGTTAAGAAGTGGGCTCAAGCTGTTGTCGAAACGAACGGGATTCCCGACTTGGTTATCAATAACGCATCCATCTGCAATGACGCATCTAAACGGAGCTGGGAACTCAGTGACGAGGAATTTGATACCGTGATTGCGGTCAATATCAATGGAACCGCCAATGTATGTAGAGCTTTCCTGCCGTCGATGGTTGAGCGCGGCACGGGCACATTGATTGGTTTGAGCTCGCGAGCAGGCCGCAAAGGGCTGCCTAATCTGGCTCCCTATTGTGCTGGCAAATGGGCCATTGAAGGAATGATGAAATCGATCGCCCGGGAGCTACCAGAGGGCATGGCATCAATAGCTATGAATCCAGGCGACATCAACACAGATATGTACCGTTCGAATTGGCCCGACAACGCCCCCAGTAAACCTTCCTCTGAAGAGTGGGTTGAGATAGCAGGACCTTTCATACTGAGCCTGGGTAGCAAGGACAACGGTGAATCTGTTACCGTCCCTCTACCCGGATATGTTCTGTAAAAGTTCAGGCTCATGGTGCCGTCACCTTAAAACCTATATGAGCCACTAACTTACCGTAATAGAGCGGGAATTTTGCCTCACTAGACAACCTAGGAAGTGCAACCAAGGAGAGAGATTATGGCTCATTTGAAGAAGAACGCCATCGTTATCGACACGCCAACCCCGCCGCCGGCCTGGGCGCTGATGGAGTGGGAATTGATTCGCAACCAGGGCAAGGGCTGTGTCCAATTCTTTGAGCATTATTTCGACGAGCGCGGTTACCTCGAATGCATCCCGCGCTGGGGCGGCAACGACGGGCCCGACGACTCCATTGAAAATTTGGTGCACTGGCCCGTGCTCTACTCGCTGGGAGGAGACGAGGCGCTGGTGGGCATGTGCAAATTGGCGTGGGAGGGCCACCTCAGGCAGTACACTGAGGCCAAGACTACAGAGGTGCCGTTCTGCCGTGACGGCATGTATTATAAGGAATTTCCTGTTATGTTCGATTGGGTGCACAATGGCGAAGGGCTAACGACCTTCAATCTACACGGACTCATGGACCCGCACGAGGTTAGTTTTGAAAAGCGGGTGCGGCGTTTTGCCGGTTTCTATATGGACGAAGATCCGCAGGCGCCCAATTACGATCCGCAGCACAAAATTATCCGCAGTCTCTTCAATGGCAGCCGCGGCCCCCTACTGCGCAAAGCCACGGCCTTAGACTGGGCCGGCGATCCGCTCGACGAGGTCACGGAGCGTTTTATCCCCCTGCACGGGGAGCGCAATTTTGACGAAATGCTGGCGCATTTCAAGGATTACAGCGATGTGGTGGGGGACCACCCGCAGAATATGGTGGCCACGGCCCTGGGGCTCAACGCCTATGCGCTCACCGGTGAGGAGAAATACAAGAATTGGGTTCTCGAATACGTCGAGGCCTGGCGCCAGCGCACGCTCGACAACGACGGGATTATTCCCACCAACATCGGGCTGGATGGGACCATTGGCGGGGCGTGCAACGGCAAGTGGTACGGCGGCTGCTACGGCTGGGGTTTTACGGTGGTAGTGCCGCAGAATGGCAACCTATCGCATCGCAATTCGCACGGCCTGGGGGTGTCGGGATTTGGCAATGCCCTGCTGCTGACGGGCGACCAGCGTTTTGTCGATGTGTGGCGGCAGATGATCGACAAGATCAATACGAATGTGAAAATTGTCGACGGGCAGGAGATGTACCCGCATATGTACGGGGACGAAGGCTGGTACGACTACACCCCGCAGCAGTACTCGCAGGGAGCGCTGGAAGTCTATTATTGGTCGATGCAGCGGGACGACCTTAAACGATTGGATAGCGAGGGGGGGTGGATCGGTTTTCTGGAGGGCAATAATCCCGACTATCCGGCGGCGGCGTTGCAAAGTGATTTTGCCCGCTTGCGGCAGCAAATGGAGAAGGTGCGCAACGATCCTACCACGCCCGACACGCGTCTGTCGGACAACCCCAATCCGTTTAAGATGGTCGCGGTGAACCATCTGTGTCAGCTGATGTTGGGCGGTCTAGAACCGCGGCACGGTTGTCCGCTGCACGCCCGGGTGCGCTACTTTGATCCGCAGCGGCAGCGCTCGGGCATGCCCGACGGCGTGGGGGCGTTGGTGGAGAAGCTGGGGGCCGATAGTATGACGCTGACCTTGGTCAATACCGATCAGGTGGAAGAACGCGATGTGGTGGTGCAGGGTGGGACCTATGGCGAGCATCAATTTGCTCGCGTTGTGGTGAACGACGAGACGGTCGAGGTGGACCGCTCATCCTTCGCCGTGCATCTGGCACCGGGGGCGGGCGCGACGTTGGAAATTGAGATGCAGCGCTACACCAATCCGCCGACCTTCGCATTTCCCTGGGACCGGTGAGGCGACGCAGCGATCCAGTCCAATCTCTAACGCGATAGAAAGCTAGGGACAATTATGACAGAACCATTAAAAGTGCATATTACGGGTGTGTACGGACTCATTGGCAATATTGTTTACCAGCATCTGAGCCGGGAGCAGGGGTTGTACGAGCTTTACGGCAGTGGCAGGAGGCAAGCGAGTTCGCAGCGGACGGACGATAATGCAAGGGTACAACTGCCCCCGGAGCGTTTTAGAATCGCCGACTTGAGTGATGGCAAAGCGGTGGAGGCCGCTCTGGATGGCATGGACGCGGTACTGCACATCGGCGCCGTACCGGATCCAGATGCTTCATTCGATGATGTCCTCGAGAGCAATATCAGGGGTACTTACCACGTGCTGGAAGCCTGTCGCAAAGCGGGCGTCGGTCGTATGGTATACGCCAGCTCGATTATGGCCACCTGGGGGTATGCGCAGTTTGTAGAGCCCTACTGCGCTATCCGCGAAGATCGCCTCGACGCTGTGCCCGACGATTTCACTCCGGTCAAACACACTGATCCGCCGCGTCCGACCGAGCCTTATTCGATGAGTAAGGTGTGGGGCGAGGGGGCCTGTCGCACCTATGCGGATGCCCACGATCTCTCGGTGATTTGCCTGCGCATTGGCTGGGTGAACAAGGAAAACGCCGCATCCGGCACCTTCTCCAATTCGATCTGGTGCAGCCACCGGGATATTGCCAACAGTTTTGAACTGGCGCTCAAGAAAACGGCAGAGCCGGTCTACGATGTCTGTTACGCCCTGTCAGACAATAAATACAGGTGGGTCGATCTGGAGCACGCCAAAGAAGTGACGGGTTTTATTGCCCAGGATCGCGGCGAGGATTAAAAGACACCCGGCTCTGACGACACCGGCTTGAAAGAGTTGCTTATCAAGCCAAAGGCCAAAAGGGGACACGATCATGCCCTCCCAACCCAACATCATTCTGATTATCACCGATCAGCAGCGCGGCGATGGCCTCAGCCTGGCCGGCCACCCGGTCCTGCGCACGCCGAATCTGGATTTTATCGGCGCTTCCGGCACCCGCTTCCGCCGCGCCTACAGCGAGGTGCGGGGCTCAACTCAGTCGTCAGTTCGGGAATGGTATCTAAGTGTTTGCCCAAGATTGCCTGGGCGGTTTTCAAGTCATAGGTCGTCTGCAAGTTGAGCCAGTACTGCGGTGATTGCCCAAAGGCCTGGCCGAATAACAACGCTAATTCGGCCGTGACGGGACGTCCGCCATTTATTATATGAGACACGCGCATCGGTGAAACGCCAATCGTACGCGCGAACTGTGCTTGGGAAATGTCCAGTTCTTCAAGAATTTCACGCAAGAATGCCCCTGGGTGGATCGGTGGTAGACTATTCTCGGTCATCGTTCCTTTCCTTTCAGTGGTAATCGACGATCTCGACATCAAATGCGTCCCCGCCTGCAAAGCGAAAACACACACGCCATTGGTTATTGATGCGAATGCTCCACTGGCCTTTGCGGTCACCTTTCAATGTTTCCAAGCGATTCGATGGTGGCAAACGCACATCATCGAGTCGCGTGGCGGCATCTAATTGTGTCAGTCGCATAACGGCCCGTGTCTGCACAGTTGGTGGATAATGTCTCGACTTTCCAGTCGTGTAGAATCGTTGCGTTTTTCTATCGCCAAATGACCGTATCATAGATATGAATATAAACAATTTGTTTATATTTTCAATTCATTCTTCTTCGCCGCGCAAAAAGCGGTAGATGCGCTGCCGGTTGGTGCCCAGCAAACGGGCGGTGGCGGCGATATTATTACCGGTCTGCTCAAGGGCCCGGCGCATGAGCACTTTTTCGGCCTGGTCCAGATTTAAGGGCAGGGGCTCATCCGGCGCAGCGCCCCCGACAGCGGCCGCTGCGCCACTGGCAATGTGGAAGAAATGCAAATGCTCGGGCCCAATCGGCTCGCCCCCGCTTTCGATGAGGGCGCGCTCGACGATATTCTTCAATTCGCGGATATTGCCGGGAAAGGCATAGCCCTGCAACCGCTCCAGTGCCGCGGCCGTCGGCGCTGGCTGCTCCTGTCCTATCTGCCCGGCGAAAAGCGCCAGAAAATGCTCCACCAGCAAAGGGATATCCTCCGGCCGCTGCCGCAGCGGCGGCACTGCAACGGGGAAGGAAGCCAGGCGGAAATAGAGATCCTGGCGAAAAGTCCCCGCCCCCACGGCCGCCTGCAAATCGGTGTTGGTCGCCGACAATACGCGCACGTCCACCGGCCGCGCCGCGCCGCCTAAGGGCACAATCACCCCGTCCTCCAGCACCCGCAGCAATTTGGCCTGTAAATCCGGCGGCATATCGCCCACCTCGTCGAGGAAGAGGGTGCCGCCGTGGGCCAGTTTAAAATGGCCTTTGCGATTGGCGTCGGCCCCGGTGAAGGCACCCTTGACGTGGCCGAAAAACTGCGACTCGGCCAGGTCTGCCGGCACTGCTGAGCAATTGATCGGCACAAAGGGACCGCCGGCTCGTTCGCTGCCAAAGTGCAGGGCGCGGGCCACCAACTCCTTGCCCGTGCCGCTCTCACCGCTTATGAGCACGCTGGTCTGGCTGCTGTTTTGCAAGAGCTGAATATCGCGCAAAACTTTTTGCAGCAATGGGCTCTTGCCGACAAAGCCGGGAATGCCCCAGTGCTCGGCCTCGCGCTGCGACAGCATCGACAATTGGTCGGACAGCTGCTGCTTTTGGCCATTGAGGATGCGGTGCTGGTCGATGGCGCGCTGCAATTCCTCGTTCTTTTGCGCCAGCTCGCCGTTGCGCTCCACTAGCGCCCGTTGGAGGAAGGTGCGCTCCAGATGCGTCTGCACGCGGGCCAGTACTTCCTCGGTGCGGAAGGGTTTGGCAATGTAGTCGGAGCCGCCTATGCCAAAACCCTCGACCACATCTGCGGTTTCGGTGCGGGCGGTGATGAAGAGCACCGGAATGGCGACCGTGGCCGGGTCTTGCTTGAGCCGCTGGCAGGTCTCAAAGCCGTCCATGCCCGCCATGGTCACGTCGAGCAAGATCAGGTCGGGCCGCGCCCGCCGGGCCAGGTCTAGGGCGCGCAGGCCGTCGGCGGCGGCCAGAATATGGTAGCCGACCGGTTCCAACGCCTGGCGCAGTACTCTGATATTGGCCGGCTGATCGTCGACCAGCAGGATTCGGGCCTGGTTCAGGTCCACAGCGCTTTCAGTCATGGTCGCCAGCTCCAGTGTGGTTTTGCGGCAGGCGCACCCAGAAGCGCGTGCCCTCGCCCTCGCAGCTCTCCACCCCGATCGTGCCGCCCAAAAGATCCACTGATTTGTGGACTATGGCCAGCCCCAGTCCCGAGCCCTCCGGCTTTGTGCCCTCCTGCCCTTCCACCTG
>Ga0114996_10006744_pt1 | contig 13145 bp, 16 predicted proteins | sample ArcticOcean_MG_C_4_FD_87039 | JGI IMG/M metagenome (GOLD analysis project Ga0114996, IMG submission 87039) | Marine microbial communities from western Arctic Ocean - ArcticOcean_MG_CB4_134 | ecosystem: Environmental > Aquatic > Marine > Oceanic | place: Arctic Ocean: Canada Basin | collected... | reverse complement strand
GTTTTACAGTAACACGGCTGACAGAATTGTTGGGAAGTATGGCGAGGCGTGGCATTTCAATGACACAAGAAATGCGGAAGCGATTACGCTCAATCACTTAGGTAACACCTGGCTGGATGGTGCCACGGAATTCACGTATGGATTGGCGTTCCGATATCACGGCACGGATTCGAGCAATGAAGACACACTCATGGGCCAGTGGTCGCAACTCCAGGTCGGTAGTGATAATTACGCCAAGAGGGCAATGATTCGTTACGACAGCAACAACAACCAGATGGATTGGTACCTGTTCGATGGCAATGGTGAAGGTATGATAACTGCCGTATCGATTGAAGACGATGGCTGGCATGTCGTGCTACACAGGTTTAAGTCTGGAGAGCAGACTGGCTGGATTGACGGGGCGTTAGTAGCCACAGACAGTTCACCTGGCACTACGATCGGTAGTGCGGCCCATAGCAAAGTACCGGAAATCGCTGGCGGCCATGGGGCAACCAGCAACGGCGTAGATTCTCCACGTATCGACGTAGCGGCCTGGTGGATCTGGGACAGGGCAATAACACCAACCGAGATTAGACAGGTATCCAACGACCCGTTAGCCCCCTTCCGCCAACGACGATTCACACCAACAATCTCCGGGGCAGCAGCAGCAGCAGCAACGACACGGCGAATCTTTTTAATTAGCTAAGGAGCAATCATGGCTGAACGAATTACACTTACATTTGGTACTTACTCAAGATCAGTAGACGTGCAGCACCGGCTGGGGGGAGATGATGCCAAGCTAGGCAAATTCATTATGTTTTTAGATATGTAGGTTAAAAGTGTATAATAAGACACGGGGAGAATGGGATTAATACATATTCAGTAAAAAAAGGTGAAATATGATACTTTCAGGTACATCGTACAGTGAATTACCACTATCTTCTACAACCCAGATGTATTTAACCCATAACGGTGAAGTATTTCATATTACACTGTCTATCCAGTTAACCCCAGTTATAACTCTGAATTTGGATAAATAATGCTAATATTAGAAATAACTCTAAATATTAATGCTTCTGAATCAATTACATTAATAAGATAATATCATGAATTAAAAAGAAATGTTATTATCAGAAACATGTCAATAGAAAATCAAGAATAATGACATTAATGGTAACAATTAATGAATGGTGGTCTATAGCACAAATAGCGGGGGCTGGTGCTACTGTGGTATTAGGACCAATGTGTTATGTTCTATGGAAACAACACATATCAGACACTGAATATATTCGAGAATCAGACAAAAACACTTTAAAGGTTTTGGGTAATTTGACAAATCATTTAAATCAGGGTGATTTAGGAAATAAATTAGTACTTAAAGAAATAGAGAAATCAACCAAATTAATTTTGAACAAACTTAAAACTCAATCGGATTTATAATATGTCTAGCGAAATACATACAGATGATGTTGGTACGAGGTTTCTAGTAACAGTTAAAGATGACGGCGACACGGTAGATATTTCAAATGCGTCCATCAGACAGTTAAATTTTAGGAAACCCGACGATACCGTTTTAAATAAAACAGCACTTATTTTTAATGACGGAAGTGAGTCTTCGGGGGTTATGTACTATGACAGTATTTTGGGCGATTTAGATCAAATGGGTAGTTATAAATTACAAGGTAAAATATCTCTACCCAGTGGAACGTATTATACAGATATTTATACATTTACGGTCAACTGTAACATATAAAGGTTTACTATGTCTTGGCAAGGTCAATTATCTATAATAATAAGACATCTAATCGACGACGTTGATTCTACTGCTTACACTTTTAGTCCACGTAGAATTGAAACCTCTATACTTGTGTCTGCCCAGTTGGCAGTTATGAATATAGACTTTGCTAATACTTATACAATAAATGTAGAAACATGTTCATTATCACCAGACCCCACAGATACAGACACTAAAGACGATGCTTTTATTACTTTAGTGTGTTTGAAAACCGCTTGTATTATAATCGGGAGTACAATACGCAGTGAATCAGGTAATGCTATTTCAATTAAGGACGGCCCGTCTTCTATTGACCTAAGAGGTGTTACAGGAACTTTAAGTATATTGTATAAAGATTTGTGTGATAGATATGAACAATTATTATTAGATTATAGAGCTGGTAACTCTGTTGCTGGACACGCAATACTCGGACCTTACAGTCCTGGCTCAGATTTGGTTAGACACAACGGCCTTAATCATAGATCTGGCGGAAGCTTCAATTAAAAAGTTAATAATTTACACACTAAGTGTATAATACATAAGAAACAATATAGCCAGTTAACACTGGCGGATTATTTAACAAGGGGAATTTAAATGCCTACAATGAGAACTTCAGGTGATATTCTTACGAATATTGCCACAGATTTATCTGATAATAATGCAGGTTTGATATCAGCTGCGGATGTTAGAAACAATTTGGAAGATGCGGTTTTTTCTATAAACAGCATTGTTGCCAGTGGTGATACTGATGTGGTTTATCCTTTCTTTAATGATGTAAGGGTAAAACATCTAGGTGGTACAGGTGGTAGGGTTATAGCCGAATCGGGTATTAGCTTTCCAAATTCACCGTGGAATGCTGGATCTTTACAAATTCAACCGTTCCTTGGTGTTCAGAACTTACAACACAATGACCTTGCTGGTTTAACAGACGGAGACCCACACACTCAATATCTTAATATTTCTGGACACTTAGCGTCTAGTAATGTTATGGCTGGTAATCTCCAGTTGGGTAATGAGTGGATTGGTGCTTCCGGTAATGATAATGTTGGGTTTAAATTTGCACCAAACGGCGATGGCACAGAAACCATCTTAACATCCGGCACTATTAAATTCAATGATAATTCTAAGATTAGTAGTGGTTTTGGTGTAGCTAAAGCTTGGTTAAATTTTGATGGTAGTGGTGTTGGTAACATCCCGGTTGTTAATTCTTATCATAATATTTATCAGGTAGAAAAGGTGGAGAAGGGTAAATTTATAATTACATTTGCCTCTGGTACGTTCTTAGATAATAACTATGTGGCAATTGGTACTAGTACGGCTAGAAGCAATACAGCTGCTAGTGCTGAAGACTTTGACATTAACACAGTAGCCTGTGTTCTTCGTCAAGGCGATGATACTTCAACCTTAAGAACTATTACTTATAATGTTTTAAATCATACCAACTCTGAGTTTATAGACGGTGAAATTAATGACTTTGTTGCTTACGGATTTGAGCCTGGTGCTCTTTCTGGAACAGCACCATTAATCGTTGGACCATAATATTGGTTTTTAATAAGGTATAAATAAATGGCTAGTGACAAAATAACACTGTCAGACAGAATAAAAGAAATCAGTCATAGTACTGGAACTGGTAACTTCCGTGTTGACGGAGCTGCGACTGGTTTTAGTGCATTTGGTGATTCTTATTCATATAATTCGTCAATATTCTATGCTATTACGGATGGTACAGATTATGAGGTTGGTTCTGGACAATATGTACAAGATGGTAGTAATAATGCTATCACTAGATTTCCATTTAAGAGTTCTAACTCTAATAATCTTGTAAGTTTTAATGCAGGTGTAAAAGAGGTATTTGTAACATATCCAGGAAAACATGCGGTATTTACGTCTTTTGGTGTTGGTAATTATAATGAACCCGTAGACAGTGGATTGGCATTTTGGGGTAGTAATCAAATATTAGATTATAATCCTAATTTAATATGGAACACTTCAAATAATAAACTCGGTATTAGAACAAACGACCCTCTCTACGCAGTGGATATTGGGGGAGGAACAGCAGATTCCACACTTAGGGTTTCTGGTATTATAGTTGGAGATTCTGGTATCCAGTTTTCTGGAGTTACTAATGTAACTGGAAGACAGGTTGACCCATTCTTAAAAAATGTGGTAAACTCTGACACCGGCTCAAACGCTGTATTAGAATTAAGTGGGATTGTTAATGAAGGTATTTTATTAGCACAGCAAACACAATCAACCGTGTTCGCTGGGCCATCTGGTGGATGTACTGGTGGTTGTGATCCAGATTACCCAACATTCAGACCTTTAGTAATGGGCGATTTACCATTACTTTTAATGAACGTATATAGCACTGTCGCTGCCGCTGTAGCTGCACTACCCCCAACTTTAGCTACTAGCGGTGCTATGGCTTTTGGTGGTACTCATATGATGGCATGTGATGGCAATGTGTGGCGAAGTGGACAATTTATTTAGGAGAATTTAAATGGCATATTCAGTTCCTGAAATGACTTACAACGAATTAGCAGCTTTAGAAGCTAAAAATGAAGTTATTAGAGCACAACAATTTAGAGATCAAGCGGTAAAAAACTATCAAGCTGCTTATGAGCACTTTTGGAATATTCGTGATACAGGTAGAACCACAGAACAAAGACAAGCTAAATTAGATGCTATGGGTTCTGTGGCTATTGATATTCTAACAGACTCAGCAACTTATGCGGGTTCCTTGGTAGAAAATTATCCAGGAACACTTCCTGATCTATATCATTCATCACCTTTTACTTTAGATTTTGCTATAGAGCCTGGTAGAGTATTAATAGGTGACATGGTTGAAGTATGGGTAAATGAATTAGCAACAGAAGAAGAATAACCTTAATTAATTTATTTGGAGAGTAAAATGTCTGACGTAGCAATAAATGCCCACGTCTCGCTTTCAGGTATAAATAGTGGTTCTGTAGTTACCACCGCGTCTAGAACGGGTAGTTTTGCTACAATTAACCCCACTACCAATGGTATGGGTGTAAACCATTTCTTAACCTCTGGTGAGATGTTTACAAAATGGGACGAGAGATTCGATAGTTATTGGTATTATTCTGGTTCTGGTGCTGAGGTATAACATGCCAGTTACTATTCCTGAAACCGTATTTGATAAGTATTTTGATGTCATTGATTCTACATTTACTATTTTTGGTGTTACTTGCCAATTAGTATATATAGATAAAATAGAAGAGATATCAACTACTAATGATAATATACCAGTAAATAAGTCGATTAATCAACATCGAAAAGATCCATCCGACTACATTAGACAGAACAGGGTTTTTAAAGAGGTTGAAAAAAGAGAGGATATTGTACTTAAGGTTTATTGGGAACCAAAAGACTGGGTCAAACTTACACAGGGTATAGTAGCTCCAGAGAATGCTATTCAAACTATTTTTTATGCTACAGATTTAGATAAAATCAGACGTGCTAAGGAGATAATAGTCCATAAAGATATTAAGGATTTACAGGAAATGAGATTTCGAAGGAGTGGTGAAGCATTTCCTCTAGGTCTTAGGAAAATAAGATATTTTGGCTGTTTTTGGGAACGTTCATAATGGCTTTTGTTACAAAGATTAAAGAGGGTGTTAGTACATTTAAACGTTTGGTTAATGAAGCTATAGCCAACGAGATGAACCGTAGGATAAAAAAAAGACGTAGAAAAGCTGAACAAACAATTAAGTCACTTATTCCACATTGGATACAAGAACAGCCAGAAATACAAAGTATATTAGATCAAGGTACTCCCGGTAGCTTAAACGCTGCCTTTGGTTTACCACCCGGTGTTCCAGAGGTTTCTGTCTCAGCTATTATAGAAACTTTAACATCATCTGTTAATGTATTATTTAAAAAGGTTGATAGAAATTTAAATGGCGGTATAGAATTTAGTATGGACCCAAGACTGTTGGTAAGTTTACTAAGACTGGAAGAGGGTTTTGTTACAACGGAAAAGGGTCAGCAATTACACTGGTTAGACTGGTTATTAACTAAAGGTGACGAATTAATTATATCTGGGTATAGATATAAACCTAGTGATGAACAAGGTAGGTCTGGTGGTGGTACGATGAGTAAAGGTGGCACCTTTTCTATTTTTAGGGTAAATCCCGAATTTTCAGGTAGTATAGAAAATAATTTTATAACACGGGCTTTTGAGAACAGAGATCGAGAATTATCTTCTATCTTATCTGATTTATTGGATGACTAATGACTAATTATCAACCTTTAAAGGGAATCACTAGTGTATTTGATTACACTTTAAATAATCTTATACAAGACGGTTTGGTTGAATACTTTGACTGGGCTTTACTTGAAAAGGGTAATTACTTTAATATTAACAGTGGCGAGATGGCACCGAATGGAGAAAATTATAGTACACTAAGACTTGCGTCTAACAATCATTATAATACTGGACAAGTGTGGGAGGGTTTTAAAAGTAATTGGGTTTGGCAGAGTGGTGTTAGTCATACACCAGCTCCAATAGTAGGTACTAATACTTCTTACCCTGGTATTTCTGGGGTTTATGTGGATGGTGCGTATAAACCTATAGACATTACTGGCACTTATGCTCATCACGTGGATTATTATCACGGTCGTGTTATATTTGACACAGCCTTGCCAACTGGGAGTGTTGTTCAATCTGAATTTAGTTATAAATGGATTAATGTTACTTATGCTAATAGCTTACCTTGGTTGAGAGAAATACAAAGAAAAACTTTACAACCTGGCAGTACTTTTTCAGATATAAGTAGCGGAGATTGGGATGTACCACCTGAGGCAAGGCTGCAATTACCAGCTATTGCTATAGAGGTTGTACCAAAAAGGACACAAAGGGGTTATCAACTAGGCGGCGGTCAATGGGTATTTACAGATGTACTTTTCCATTGTATAGCTGAAGATGAAACAACCAGGAATGCCTTGGTTGATATAGTATCATTTCAAAATGATAAAAACATTCATTTATTTAACGCTGATAGTATAAATGCTGCCAGTGGATTTCCCTTAGATCATAGGGGGGTACCTGTTTCTGATGCTCTTAGATACCCTGATTTGGTAGATACGTATAGTGCTGGTTTGTTAAGGTTTACCAAGTCTATGGTTCAGGAAATGACCATTTTTGACAGTGATATCTACGGTGGGATAGTTAGAATGACCACAGAAGGTATTAAAGCAAATATATAGCATTTTTAGTGTATAATTTATAAGAGAGAATCTTTTTAAATAGGGGAGAGATTTAATGTCTACCAATAAGAGAATTTTTTATGCCTGTCAGGGCGTTACTATAGCCAATGTAGGTACTTATTCCGGTGATTATGGTACTGGAAATATGGTCCACGGTGTTCAGGCTATTGGCACTACCACGACTTTTAATCCTGAACAGGCTTTTGAGCTTGGTCAGGTGGAAATTTATGAAAACGTCGAAGGTACACCTGACGTAGAAGTTACAATGAGTAAGGTTATTGATGGTTATCCATTAATTTATCATATGGCTAGTACTGGGGTTGTTGGTGGGTCTGCATCAAACTCTGGTTTGGTTAATAGATCTAACCAACAATGCGACTTAACTCTGGGTATTTTCCCTGAAGAAAATCTAAATATCGCTGGTGCTAGTGCTACAGCAGAAGTCGAAGTTTACCTTTCTGGTTTGTTTATCTCATCTTTGGGTTATACATTTCCTGTTGACGGGTTTTGTGAAGAATCTGTAACACTGGTAGGTAACAACAAACAATGGATAACCACTGGTGGTAAGAGAATCTCAGTGGCTATGGCGAATGACTTTGATGGTCTTGACGCACCACTCGCAGTTGGTGTTCTCGGTGCCGCATCTGGTGGTATTCAGAGACGTGAGGATGTTATACTCGAATCTTGTATCTTCCCTGCTTCAATTAAGGGTGTGGCTGGCACTGGAATTGGCAATGCTAAAAGCGGAACTTTAAACCTGATCCATGTTCAAAATGTTTCAATTAATACAGACTTCTCTCGTGAAGATATTCTGGAACTCGGTAAAAAGACCCCTTACTACCGTCCTGCTGGTTTCCCGATTGAGGTAACATGTGAAATCGAAGCTATTACAACGTCTGGTGACTTTGTGTTTGCTTATGAAGAAGGTGACCCTGCTTTGTATGGCACAACAGCGTCGGGTGATAACACTGGAGAAGAAAATATTTATATTCAGCTTCGAGGTGGACATGCTTGGGACTTAGGCAATAGGAATAGACTGACAAGTGTTACATACGGAGGGGGCGATGCTACAGGGGGTAATGTAAGTACAACCTATAGTTACACTAACTTTAACGATCTTGATGTTCAGTGGTCTGGCGATTATATTGGATTTAATAGTATTTAATAACGGGCTATAACCGTTAAGGACCGACGTTACGATTTGCGATAGCTAATATTAGGACAGGCAAGTGTATCGTGCGTCAGGAAGGATTTTTTAATGTATCATTATGCTCCCGTCATAAGGTTTTCTCGTGAAACAATATGAACGGGAGTATTTTGTATCAAGAATAAGATCTGGATTTATCAAAATAAATTACAAAAATTTAAAACTCAAGGTGTTTCCACCAACTATAGAAGATGAGCTTGAATGTAACGAAGTTTGTATTAATTCATATAATTCTTCATTAGATGACGGTATTAAAACTCAGGATGAAATGGGCGAATGGATGATGGATCGCGGGTTGTGGAGCGAAAAGGATAATCAAAAAGAGAAGGGGTTAAATAAAGATTTAGAGCATTTAAGGGTTGAGATTTTCAACGCAAGAAATAATCAATCTATGAAAGAGAAGATACGGACTTACCTTCGAAAAGGTGAACAACAACTAAATGAACATTTACACAAAAAGAATATATATCAGGAAAATACGTGTGAAGGGTTGGCCTTATTAGAAAAGTCTTTAGAGTTAATTCGTAGATGTACTTATGTTGGTAGTGAATTATATGACTTCGAATCGGTAGATATTCGTGAGATTTGGCACCTGTTTTATAATAATACATGTTCTGATAATCAAATTAGAGATATAGCTAAATCTGAACCTTGGAGATCTATCTGGATATTACGTGATTCTAATTCATATGAATTATTTTCTAACAATGGTAGAGAATTATCGGTCGATCAAAAAAACCTTTTAGTTTGGTCCAGAATGTATGATAATATTAACGAATCTCCCGACTGCCCAGGGGATGACGTTATAGATGATGACGATATGTTAGACGGTTGGTTTATCTTACAACGTAAGAAGCGAGATAAAGAAAAGCTGGAGTCTGAACTGGATAACACAATTAATCATCCGAAATTACAAAATGCTAGCGAAGTGTTTTTAATGGCTAAGACTGATGAGGACGCCGAGAGGATTGATACCATTAATGATTTGACAGGTAAAATGGTTAAGAGGAAAAGGCTGTCGGTAATAAAACAAAAGGGTTCTGCTGAGCAATTGGATTTTCAGGATGAGAGATTAAAATTAAGGCGACAAAGTAATCAACAATATAAGGATAAGTTTGGGAGGTAAGTATGGATGAATTTAGCAAGTTAATTAAGAGTCAGTCGGAGTACAAGCAAACGAGGGATGAAAATTATAGAAACTCTTCTAAAGAAAGATTATCTAAGATATTAAAAAAGAAGGTGGAAACCACAATGATTGGTGCCTTAAGTTCTGTAGAAGAACATTTAGGGTTTTTGTGGTTAAATGAAGAGGGTAACCACACAGAGCAACAGAAGCAAATGTTTGATTTATATCAAAAAATAAGGTCTGACATTTTAGATAAGGGAAACGCTCAAGCTAGAAATATAGATGCTGAATTAAACCAGTATGGTGTTAAATGGTTACGTTATTCGGTGGATTTGCCAGTGGTTAATAATTATAAGAATTAAGGAAGGGGTTATTATGTTAAAAGAATTTATTACGGTTAAGATGAGGGATGAGAATGAAAAGGTTCTTGAGGAGATTAAAATCTTTGTAAAGAAACCGACTAATAATATACTGTCGGCGTCTGATAAGTACAAGGCTAAGGTGTGGAATGAGTGTTTATCTGATGGCATTCTCACGAAGATGGAGCTTAGTAGATTGATGGAGAAGCGAAACATTTGGAATAAGGATATGGAAAATGAACAGGATGATATATTAAAAGAGATTGCTGATTTAGAAAAAGATCTTTACCTTGGAAGTGGTGATGGTAAGAAGAAGACCGTGAAGCAAGGTCAAGACACGGCTATTGAAATCAGAAAGCAAAGAATGAAGCTTAGGGATCTTATTGCTCAGAAGATTATGCTTGAAGAGAATACGGCTGAATCTATAGCAGAAAATGGTAAGTTTGATTATCTTGTATCAGAGTGTACATTCCACGAAGATGGAGAAAGGGTGTATCAATCTGTAGAAGAATACAACAATAGGGATACTGATGATATTTCGACTACAGCGGCTACTGAATTAGCAAGGATGTTATATAACATAGATAAGGATTTTGAAAAGAATCTTCCTGAGAACAAGTGGCTGGAGAAGTTTGAACTGGTAGATTCTGACCTTCACATTGTTAATAAAGAAAAACAGAAGGTGGATATCAACGGGTTGAGAGTAGATGACGAGGGTAATTACATCAATGACGACAAGAAGAGGGTTGACAAGGAGGGGAATCTATTAGAAGAGGATGGTACTTATGTTCTGCTTGCAGAATATGAAGATCGAAACAGGGAAGAGGTAGATAAGAAGCCGAAAAGAACGAGAAAGAAAACTGTAGTAGCGGAGAGTTAAGGATAGTGCCATCATTTTAAATATAGAGAGACTTTAGATGGCATCACCATTTGTCTTGACTGCCCAATTGGCTTTACAAGGCCCGAAAAACACACAACAGGTTCTTAACCAGATCAATAGACAATTGGCTGGTGTTAAAGTAGCTGTAAGTTTAGCGGGTACCAAAAAGGCAGTTGGGGATCTATCACAGATTAATAATCAAACCAAAAAAGTAACTAAATCTGTTAATGGCATGTCAAGGTCTTTTGCCATTGCTACACGCAGGTTTGCTGCTTTTAGTGTTGCTACACGGGCTGTTAGTTTATTAACTAATAGACTCAGCTCGGCTATTGATGAAGCTATTAAGTTCCAACGTGAAATGAATAAGGTTGCCCAGGTTACTGGAAAAACCGCCTCGGAGTTGAAATTTTTAGAAAAAGCAATTACCGGGTTGTCTACTTCTCTTGGTACTTCTTCGGGTGAATTAACTAATGTTGCCAGAATTCTTTCTCAAGCGGGTTTCGCGGCTAGTGATTTAAAGTCCGCCCTTTCAACATTAGCTAAAACAACCCTTGCACCTACATTTGATGACATAACCAGTTCCGCAGAAGGAGCGGTTGCCATCTTTAATCAGTTTGGTAAGGGGGCGGCAGCTTTAGAGGGACAGTTTGGTGCTATCAATGCTGTTGCTGGTAAATTTGCTGTTGAGTCCAGTGACTTAATTGGTGCTGTTAGACGTGTTGGTGGTGTCTTTAAGTCTGCTGGTGGCAATTTAAATGATTTAATTGCATTGTTCACCTCTGTTAGATCTACAACACGTGAAAGTGCAGAAAGTATTGCTACTGGCCTTCGAACAATCTTTACAAGGGTTCAAAGGCCAAAGACTATTGAGTTTTTGAGAAAGTTTGGTGTTGAATTAGAAGACTTGGGTGGAAAGTTTGTTGGTCCATTTGAAGCGACCAGAAGATTAAGTGAGGCCTTCGGTGATCTTCCAGAGGGTGATGTAAAACTTATTCGGGTTGGGGAAGAATTGGCTGGGTTTAGGCAAATTGGTAAAGTTATTCCATTACTTCAACAGTTTGCAATCGCAGAGAAAGCTAGACAGGTAGCGTTAGCTGGAGTTGGATCTCTAGATAAAGATGCGGCTACAGCACAAAAAACATTAGCTGTTCAAATACAAAAAGTTAAAGAAGAGTATCTTGCTTTAGTTAGAAGTTTTGCTGACACAACCACCTTTAAATCATTAGTTAAAATTACTCTCGGTTTAGCTAGTTCGTTTGCTCAAATTCTTGAATCTTTGAAACCGTTATTACCTTTGCTTGCTACGTTTGCAGCTGTTAAGATTGGTTCTGGTTTAGCTGGATTAGTTGGATCTCGTTTAACACGTAGAGCTACGGGTGGTCCTGTTGGTCTTGCTAGAGGGGGTGTTGTTCCTGGTTCTGGTAGTGGTGATACCGTTCCAGCCATGTTGACGCCCGGTGAGTTTGTCATCAAGAAGAGTAGTGTTGGTAAAATTGGCACTGGTGCTTTATCTGCTATGAATAGTAACAGGTTTGCTAGTGGTGGGCGTGTAGCAGATATATCTGGTGGATTTGGTTTTAATTTTATAGAAGATGAGTCAAAGGTTAAAGGTAGTTTATCTAATTATGAAATTCCAATTTCCTCTTTAGATAGTCGAGCACAAGATGAATTACTTAAAAGAATTCCAGGTAATGAAGAGAGAATTACAAGAAAAGGAACTGGATTAAGTGGAATTCAAACAACTGCTTTAGAAAAATTTGTTAAAAAAGGTGGTTCTCCTAGTGATACAACACAAGGAGCTTTAGTTAAATTAGGCGTTTCACCAAGTAAAGGTGCTGCTAAAGAATTAGATATTAATACAGTAAGGCGTCAATTAAGAAATAGGAAGGGTGCTGGACAATTAGTTAAAGGTTTTGCACCAAAATCTACAATAACTGCTTCTGGAGGATTTGCGTCTGTATTAAACGATAATGCTTCTGATGTTTTTGAACAAGATATTGCACAATCTTTACCTAAAATATTTACTAAAGCTGTTCAAAATCAAAAATTTCAACCACCACTTTCAGCTGGTAAAAAAGAAAAGGATGTTCCGTTAAACAAATTAATTTCAGACAACGCTCTACAATCAGTTAAGGGTCAGTTTTTTGAAGCTTTTATTAGAAGAGCTGTTGGGTCTGAAATAAAGAAAAGTAATGGGGTAGATGATTTTTTTGATTTTAAAGAAGGAGATAGTGCAGGATTTAAAGCTCTTTTTGGGTCTTCTATTTTCCCAAATGAATTTAAAATTAACAATAAACCACATAATATAATTTCTGTATATAGCAAAGCTATAAAAGAAAAAAAACCACCATTAAAAATACAAAAAAAAGCATCTGGTGGTGGAATTTCTGGTTCCGATACCGTTCCCGCTTTACTTACTCCCGGCGAGTTTGTAATTAATAAAAGTGCTGCTAGTAAAATCGGTGCTGGTAATTTGAACAAAATGAACAAGGGCGGCGTTCCGGGTTTTGCTAGCGGTGGTTTTGTTGGAGTACAAAGATTTCAAGATGGTGGAAAAGCTACCGGTGGACAAGCTGCTGGATTTGATG
>Ga0114996_10006743_pt1 | contig 13145 bp, 10 predicted proteins | sample ArcticOcean_MG_C_4_FD_87039 | JGI IMG/M metagenome (GOLD analysis project Ga0114996, IMG submission 87039) | Marine microbial communities from western Arctic Ocean - ArcticOcean_MG_CB4_134 | ecosystem: Environmental > Aquatic > Marine > Oceanic | place: Arctic Ocean: Canada Basin | collected... | reverse complement strand
TCGATCGCAGAATAATCTCCATTGGATTGTCCTCGTTGATTATTGAAGACGGTGATGTTTCCAGCTCCCGGCCGCCCCGCTTGTACCCACCGGGAATCGTGCTGCTGAAAAAGAGTTTGGTTTTCAATGTTGCCCGTCCGGTAATTGGCTGGATTGCCCCAACGATAGAGAATATCTCCTCCTTTGCCAGCGTTCCCTCCCGCATGGCCCCGTGCTTGCTCGGTCGTCGTGCTGTGGTCGATGACCAGGATCTCATCAAAACTACGTGCGCTCATAACGATCTGATCGAGCTCTGGATTATAATCCAGTCCATTGGTGTGCATCCAATCGGTTCGCGGGCGACTGTTGAGGTTTGCGTCGATGAGTTCCGGATGCGCGGCCACATCTCCGAAATTTGCTTTGCTGGAATCGATGTCCTGAACCAAATGATTCCAGGCGCTCCATTCCCAAACAATTTTCCCCGTTGTAGGTCCGGTTTGTTTAACCTCAACAACCGTGTCTGGAAAAATACCTTTATCCGCTATATTTCCAGGGGTCCTTCCCGCGGCGATTGCATCTTCTCTGGATACCCTTTCCCAGGCAAGGATGAGTACGTTGCCGTTGGGCATGGGTTCGATATCGTGGTGCTGATGGTGTTCATCATTTGAATACACGTAGTCCCAGAGTTGATTTCCGTCCCAATCGAATAATTCGATGCGGCCACCGCTGGGTCCACGTTCGCCAAACATTTCATTGCCCAGGACTTTTGCACAGCGAAGTAAATTTCCATTGGGAAGCAGGTAAGCCGAGTTGGATGGCCAGTGTTTACTTACCCATGTGTGAACAACCTCGCCTTTCATGTTGAGGAGGACTGTGTCAGTTGACCTGAGTGGTGTATAAAGGGTGTAGCCTGGAAAGGCACCTTCCTCCTTAATAATGAGTCCTCGTTCTGCCGAGGCGAAAAGGGACCCCAGGAAACCCAGTAAGAGTACTGTGAAGACCGGAGTGGAAGTTTTGGAACGTCGTTTCATTGTTTGGGTGACTGATTCGTTTTACGCACTATTGGAAGGCAATCTTTCAACGGCAATCTTCAAATCCGGGAACGAATTTAAAAAACCGCTGTATGAATATTTTTGCATGGGCAAATGCCGGGCAATCTGCCAAATTTGGACTATGAAGTATCTTACTCTTTTTATGTTTTTAGCCAGTATTGGAGTACAAGCTGAAACCGCCAAAGAGGCTTGGATGAGCCTGATACCAGAAAATCAGCAGAATCGGGAGGCCTATGCGTTTGTGGAAAACAAACCGGATTTGCCTAATGTATTTATTTACGGGGATTCCATCTCGATCACTTACACCCCTACCGTGAGGTCTGAACTTGACGGTGAAGCCAATGTTTACCGGCTGCATGTAAATGGCGGGGACTCTTCCAGCGTAATCGGGAAGGTGGATACACTGGTTCGGACTATGGGTGACCACTGGGATTTTAAATGGGATGTAATCCATTTCAATGTTGGGCTTCACGATCTAAAGTACGTGCTCGATGGTAAATTGAACAAAGGAAAAGGGGAACAGGTTTCAACGATGGATGAGTACGAGGCCAATTTGCGCGATGTCATACGTTATTTCATGCGAATTGCTCCTGGCGCAAAGTTGATCTTCGCAACCACCACCCCTGTGCCGCAGGGTGAAACTGGACGGCATGCCATTGACGCGGGGCGCTACAATCGGGTGGCGCTAAGGGTGCTGGAAACCTATCCCGAAATAATTGTGAACGACCTTTATTCCTTCACCAAACCTCACCATGCGGAATGGTGGACCAAGCCAGGAAATGTACATTACAACGAGACCGGAAAAGCTGCGCAGGGCAAAGAAGTCGCGCGGGTGATTCGTGAAGCGCTGAAAGAGTAGGACGGGCATCCTGCCTGTTTTTCGCTTTTTTCAAGGAAACAGGCTGGAAGCCTGTTCTACTCTTCTGGCCGAAGGCTGGATGAAATTGCGACCTTCTTTTGCGACTACTTCGCCGCCCGAATCTCCATCGTCCACAATGTTCCCGAACCAATAGTATGGACATGGCCAAACTGTCCCTGGTTGAGGGCGACGCTCATGTAGTAGCTGCTATTTACAAACAAGAGAGGCTCGCCGAGTGGGACTTCGCCAAAAGTACGAACGTAGGGCATTTTACCTTCCCATTTTTTCTTTCCGTTTTGCTTCATTGTTACCGAAACCCTTTCTCCTTCTTTGATTCCTAATTTGTCGAAAAACGTGTTTCTAATATTCGCGGCCACGTTGCCTAGCCGGCCTTGGCCAGAGGTGATATAACCAACCACGGCACCATTCTTAATGGTGGCATCCGGTCGTTCCAGTTTAACCACTTTCGGTTCCAGTAGCGGTCCTACTTCTTCATAGGTGATAACTCCAGCCGCCAGGCGACCTGCTGTGTATGAATAGACGTCCCGGCCGTGAAAGGTGTGAGATAACTCAGAACCTTTCATCCGGTTAACCGACTCATCGATTTCGCGGTTGGCTTCCACACCTAGGAGTTCGGCGACATCGGTTAAGGTTCCATTGTCGGGTGTTACAAAATAGTGACCACTCTTTGTTTTCATGACCACTGACTTTCGTGGTGTTCCTACTCCCGGATCCACCACAGAAACAAAAACCGTTCCGCTCGGCCAGTAGGGTGCTGTATAGGCAAAACTGCGGCTCGCTGCGTCGATGTTGTAGAGTGGTATAAGTGGATTAATGTTAAATACATCGAGCTCCTTACTTACGCTGTAAACGACGCCCGGCATAACCGCTCCGCCAAAGTCTGCCTGAATGACGACGGCGGTTCGTTCCTTGGCAGTGAGGCAACTCAGGCTGGAAAGTAGCCAAATAAAAGTAGAGATTCTTAGTAGAGAATTCATAATGATTATTTTGAAGAATTTAACCACGAATGTGCTCAGATAGGCACAGATAATGTAATAGTTTCTTAACCACGAATGGACACTAATTGACACGAATTTTCATTCAATATTTTGCCCTTCTTCAGTTCTCAATATTCGTGTAGATTTGCGGCAATTCGTAGTTAGTTTTTTCTTTTCAAAGGGAGCCTGCTTTCTGTTTTTCGCGTAATTCAGCGCTTTTCGTAGTTTAAGCATTTTCTTCGAACTTATTATAATAGCAGCATGAAAACGTTGCTTAAAATTCAAGATTCTAACGGATAGTAGCGCAAATACACGAATGATATTATGGACGGTTTATTTATTCGTGTCATTTCGTGGTTAATTAATTTTATGTATTTGAAATGTTGATTGTTGTGGATTCTAACTGATTAGTCCTACCGCTTTCCTCAGCGAACTGATTGTTGCCTTACAAGCAGCATCGTCGTCCAAATCCCGAAGTGGCTGATTAAATGGCTCGGCCCGGGCTGGTCCCTCATAGCCGATCTTCACGAGTGCTTCCAGGAAGGGTTTGAGATCGATCACTCCTGTAGCGAGCGGCAGCTCGCGCTGGCCGTCGATCTGTTGTTGTTTGTCTAAGCCCTTTGGTGCGTCGTTCAGGTCGACGAGTGTGATGCTTTGCGGATCCAGCTTCTCGATTGCTGCTGCACTGTCTCCCGCTTGCCACCAGTGCCAGGAGTCCAGAACGTAACCGACATTGCCTGTCCCGATGGCTGCGCAGAGTTCTTGCGTCTCTGCCAGAGTATGTAGGAAAGGATATTTCTCTGCAATGAGCAGGGTCGTAGTCCCCACATATTCAAACCCGAGTCGCAGATTGTTATCCCTGAGGATGGTCGCAACTTCCCAAAGCCGCCGGGTATGTTGTTTGAAATTCTGGTTGTAGGTCAGGTCACTCGAATAAGGTCTCAGCCAGGTATTTACCCGCGTAACTCCTGCTTCTTGTAGCCCTTTGGCGAGCCTGGGAAGTTCTTTGAGGCCTTCTTCAAATTTGGAGCGATCACCCCGGAAATCCACGGACAAACCGGAACTTCCCCAGCTGATCTTCTTTTTAGCCATGTCTCCGCGCATATCTTCCAGCTGGGACTTACTCAAATCGGCGAGATAGCTCGCTTGGGCTTCGACCGATTCGAATCCGTATTTGTGGGCCAGCTCGATAGCCCTTTTCTGATCGGCTTTTATGCCTAGAGCGCCACCGACAAAGTTGATCGTAAACTTGCGGCCCGCAGATTTGTGATGAGCGGCGAACAAGTTTGGTCCGATTGCGGCGGAAGCAGCGATGCCTGTTATAGCAGAAGTGCGAATAAAATCTCTACGGTTCATAGTAATGATTAGGTAATGATTAAGTTTTCCGCAGAGGCTGATGGATTGCTGTGGTGGGGTCAATGCTTCGTATATCCCTAGGGATTTTAATGGACAAATGTTTTGTTGATTTCGATTCTCGGTTGCTTGGACTGGCAAGTTTCCCAGTCTCTGATTTCCACTCACCATGGCTTCCCAAATAGTAGCGGTTTCTGTTGAGAGTATCGAGTTCCATGTTCTCCCCATGAGGACACGGTTCCCGTTTCAATATGGGATCGCCAGTCTGACCGCTCTTCCTCATCTGTTTGTCACTGCAACGGTTGTTATCGATGGGCAAAAAGGAACTGGGATTTCTGCCGAAGGCCTGCCACCAAAATGGTTCACTAAAGATCCAAATACGACTTTCGAGGAAGATCTTCCGCAAATGTTCGGGGTGATTCGGCAAGCGGCCGAATTCGCTATATCCTGTTCTCGGGGAGATAGCTTTTTTAATTGGTGGCAGAAACTTTATGAGGCCCAATCCTCTTGGGCGGTTTCTGAAGGTATTCCTCCGCTTCTGGCAAATCTGGGCGTGAGTATCATGGAACGTGCGGTTATCGACGGACTTTGCCGATTGCGGGGAGCGACCTTTGCCAATGCTGTTCACGCTAACATTTTTGGCATTCAGATGGGCCAGGTCTATCCGGAACTCGAAGACCTCGAACCTGCTCATCTCCTGCCGTCCGAACCGCTGAGCAGTATTGTTGCGCGCCATACCGTCGGCCTGGGCGATCCTCTAACAGACGGAGATATCGAAGAACCTTTGAACGATGGCTTACCGCATTCGCTCGAAGCCTGCATTGTCGCCTATGGGCTGGATCACTTTAAAGTAAAGCTGTGTGGTAATCTCGAACGCGATCAGAATAGGCTAATCCAACTCAGCCGTGTTCTTGATAAAGGAACAGGTGGGAATTATCAACTGACCTTGGATGGAAATGAACAGTTCGGCAATATTTCTGCCTTCCGGGAGCATTGGAATGCCCATAACTCTCGCGATGAAATTCAGGCTCTCTTCATGAATCTTCTGTTTGTCGAACAACCCCTTCATCGCGACTATACCTTAACCGAGGATGTGCGGATATCACTCGCTGACTGGCCGGATGCACCGCCAATGATCATCGACGAATCCGATGCCGAAATCGGTTCCGTAGTTGAGGCGTTGGAGTTGGGCTACTCGGGAACAAGCCACAAGAATTGCAAAGGTATTACGAAGGGCATTGTTAATGCGTGCCTGGTCGAACATCGGCGCCGACAGAGTCCAGTTAAACCGATCATTCTCAGCGGTGAAGATTTGGGAAATGTGGGACCGATTGCCTTGCTCCAGGATTTGACGGTCATGTCCCTTTTAGGCATCCCGCATGTAGAGCGAAATGGTCATCATTATTTTAAAGGGCTTAGTATGCTTCCGAAAACTATACAGATGCAGATCCTCGAAAGTCACAGTGACCTTTATAAACCGCACGAGGATGGATTTCCCACCTTGCGAGTGGAAGGTGGTCGCGTCCGCATAGATTCGCTGCTGAATTCACCGTTTGGCTTCGCTCCTTTGATCGACACTCGGCAATTCGTGCCATTGGAGAATTGGGATATTAAATTGTGACGTTGTTTTCCAAATCTTTTTGTAATGTCCTACATCGTTCTAGTCGAGCGAAAGGATAAATTGGGTGAATAGTTCCAAGTTAAGCTGGTCTATATAAGTCTGGGAAAACAATTATGAAAGCGCTAGTATTCACAGAATACGGACCACCAGATGGTCTTCAACTAAAGGAAGTCAAAAAGCCAATTCCGAAGGACGACCAAGTATTGATAAAGGTACATGCGGCCTCAATCAACGACTGGGACTGGTGTCTGGTAAGAGGTAAACCTTTCTATATCCGTTTGCTATGTGGCCTTTTTAAACCCAAAATCAAAATACCCGGAGTTGACGTAGCTGGGCAGATTGAGGCGGTAGGTAGAAACGCAAACAATTTTCAGCCAGGTGACCAAGTGTATGGGGACTTATCCGAATGCGGTTTTGGTGGTTTTGCTGAGTATGTTTGTACTCACGAGAAGGCATTGGCCTTGAAACCTGAAAGTATGTCTTTTGTTGAAGCGGCGGCGATACCTCACGCGGGAATGCTGGCCATACAAAGCCTTCGCTACTTCGGGCAAATTAAGCCGGGAATGAAGCTATTGATCAATGGCGCGGGTGGTGGTGTAGGGACTCTTGGAGTGCAGATTGTTAGATCACAGGGAGTTGAAGTGACCGGTGTTGATAGCTCTGGGAAAATGGAAATGATGCGGTCAATTGGCTTCGATCGAGTCATCGACTACACCCAAGAAGATTTTACAAAGAATGGTGAGTGTTATGATTTGATTTTGGATACAAAGACGAATCGTTCTGTATTCGATTACGCACGCGCGTTGAGCCCACAGGGAATTTATGTCACGGTCGGTGGGGCATCCTCCCGGCTTTTCCAAGCTTTAATACTGGGGCCAATCATAGGTATGCTCAGTCAGAAGAAGATTCGCATACTAAGCCTAAAGCCAAACCAGGACTTAGATTATGTGAACGAGCTTTTCGAGGCTGGCAAAGTCAAACCGGTTATCGATGGCCCATACAGACTCGATGAATTTTCTGAAGCCATTTTGCGTTTTGGCCAAGGAAATCATAAGGGTAAAGTGGTCATAAGCTTTGAACCTTAATTATAACCGCAAAAAGCGCAAAAGACACAAAAGCTCATGCTGCTTTGTGTTTTCACTAACCTAATAATTTTTGTGCTTCTTGTGCCTTCTGTGGTTACTTCCAAATACGGATTTTAGAAAAAAAGTTTCTTCGTCGACATTTTGAGGTCAGGCTTCGAACCTGTTGCCGAACTTTTTGATCCGTTTATGCAAGCTTCTCGACGTACCCGATTCTTTTTTTCCTTTTTTACCCTGGCGGTCTGCACAACAGGCTGGGCGGCAAAACCCAACATCCTCTGGGTTTTCGCCGAGGACACTTCGCCCTGGATGGGTTGTTACGGTCATGAAGTAAACAAGGGCCACACGCCGCACATCGATTCTCTTGCCGACCAGGGAGTGTTATTTAAACGGGCTTACGTCCCTGCTCCAGTTTGCTCCGCTTGCCGGTCAGCTCTGATGGGTGGCATGAATCAGATTCGTTTCAATGCCCATGAGCACCGTAGCTCTCGTGGACCCGCAAAACTCTATTTGCCCGATGGCATGCAACTGCTTCCGCAGATTATGAATGACCATGGTTATTCCACCTTCAATCTGGGGAAAACCGATTATAACTTTGTTCTACCCGATAGTGAGATTTTCACGTTCAGCCAGAAACGGCGCGAACCTATTCCGTGGGATAAGGTGAAAAACAGCCAACCCTTCTACGGCCAGATTCAAACGGCGGGTGGAAAACAAAACACCAAAGACTGGCCGGCCAATCGTAGAACGGATCGAAATGCGGTGACTCCTCCCGCGGATTATCCCAACAACTCGGTTCAGCGCGAAGTGGTGGCCGAGCATTACGACTCGATTCGAAAAGACGACGACTTCATCGGTGAAATACTCGACGGACTCAAAGAGAACGGCTTATGGGAAAATACAATTGTCGTTTATTTTGGAGATCATGGGGCGAATCAATTGCTTCGGCACAAACAGATGCCGACTGAAGGAGGCTTGCATGTGCCTTTTGTCGTTTCGGGACCGAAGCAATGGGTGCCCGCGAAGCAGGTACGCCAGGATCTGGTGAGTATGCTCGACCTGTCTGCCACGACTTTGGCCTGGGCTGGAATTCCGATACCTGGCAGTTGGGAAGGGCAAAACCTGTTCGGAGAAAACTTTGAGCCACGCGATTGGGTGGCCTCCGCCAAGGACCGATTGGATCACACCATCGATCGCGTGCGAACCATCCGGACTGAACGCTACCGTTATACGAGAAACTACAAAACGGACCGCATTTTCCTTCAGCCGCAATACCGAGATGCACAGCCGTATACCCAAAACTTTCATGAGCTTTACCATGCCGGGAAACTCTCTGATCGGCACAAGGAGATCTACTTTGGAGAACGCCCGGCTGAGGAATTTTATGATGTAGAAAAGGATCACGCGCAAATGGTGAATTTGATAGATGATCCTTCATTGGCTTCTGAGATTCAGCGCCATCGACAATTGCTCGATTCCTGGATAGCAAAGGGCGATTGTGGAGAAGGAGAAGAATCGCTTGATGAGATTGCGTTTCAGGCCAACAACCGTTGGGGGTCGGTAAATCCTGAATACGAGGCTGTCCGCACGGACCACGATGGAGATGGTCTATCCAGTGAATGGGAGAAAGTAGTCGGTCGAGATCCTCAAGACGGAAAACTTCTATTCCAATTTGATAATGGCGGTTGGCAAACCGAAGGTTGGGAAGCCGATGGAAATTTACCAAACATTGCAGGGTACCTCGGCTACCTGGATTTTAACCTGCCCGATGGCAAAGGAGCGATTGTTCGAAAGGGTCTGAATGCGGATACTAAAACAAACTCAAAATCACTCGTCCTGAATTTACGATCATCTGCACCGGTCCTTATTTGGCTTTCAGCAAAGAATGAAGATGGAGTGGTTAACCGAATAGCAGGACCTTTGACCGTGAAAAAGTCGATAGACTTCAGTGACTACTCGTTTGATCTCACCAACAATCCAAATTGGACGGGCAGGATTCAAGAGCTTCGTATCGAATTCCGTGGTACGGCATACGCAAATATCGAGACCAATTATATTAAGGCAAATTGACCGAGGTTGCTTCTGCATATTGGCGTCTTGCGCCAGTTCTAAACGAGTTGAGGGCTCAGGGACTAGCGGTGGAAGTTCGTCATGAACTATTCAACCTCGAACTCCCGCACGGGGCGTCCGAGGGGCTAAGTGTTTCCATCAACGGGGATGTCTTCGATGCGATTCTCTTTGAGGTTGAAGATCAAGCGGTGGACGAATTGTTGTGGAGCTCCCATGCGATGGTGGCCGGTCGGTTGATGCTTAGTTCGACTCCTCAACTCTACTCAGAAAGTACGAATACTAATTTGTTAAAGAAAAATGAGATTTCTTGGTCCGCGTTGTGCGAGGATGAGATCTTCGAAAGCAAGCTTGCGAAAGCGGTCGAAAGTCTTCCGTCAGCCGGATCCAATCAAACGGAATCGATAAATCTCAGTCGTGCAATCGAACGTCTGCGTGCCGGAGGAGTGGAGATAGTAGTTCACCGTGCGTGCTTTCGGGATACGCAGCCCGTTGGCGCGTTTTCAGGTGCTTATGTAGAAATCGCAAGGGATCCGTTTTATCTTTATCGGTTCGCTAGTAAGCACGCGGCGCAAGTCGGTAGTCCCGATCCACTTCACAGTGTGCAACTTGATAATTTTGTTTTTCGCTCTGATCCTCGCGATGTCTATGTGGACCTCGCTCGTGTAACAAAACGTCGCGACGATGAAGACGTGTCCTGGTCTGCTCTTATCGAGTCGGGAGAGCTCAAGCGAGCATGGTCGAAGGTCAAATGATTTCCCTGCCGGTATGACTGCACTGAAAAATAAAAAGCGAGTTGCGGTTATTGGTGCCGGACCATCGGGGTTGGTGACTCTAAAGGAGCTCGTTGAGGCGGGGCATGAAGTCGAATGCTTCGAAACGCGCCAGTCCATTGGGGGCTTATTTAATGATGGTAGTGAAGAATTGCAGCTGACCACAAGCAACATCACAACAGCCTTTGGTTCGTTTTATCGTGATTGTGATCGAGAACGCGGTCCAGTGATCTGGAGCGGATCTGAATACCTGGATTATCTGAAAGATTTTGCTGAGAATTTTGATCTTCTTCGCCGGATTCATTTTGCGACAAGAGTCGTGTCTCTAGAGCAAGATTCTGATGGATCGGGATGGATACTTCAGGCTGATCCGGTTGGTCAGGATGGCGACTCGCCTGCGATTTGTGGTGAAGAACAGCACTTTGATCATATTGCAATCTGCAGTGGCGCGAATGCTTCGCCGGTTGTTCCAAAATGGAAGGGGACGATGGAGTTCGAGGGCCGGATCGTTCATTCAACCGAGCTTTCCGGGATCGATGAGTTGGCCGGCAAACGTGTGCTCCTGGTCGGGCTCGGTGAGACTGGATCGGATGTTTCACTTTCCGCTGCGAAGGTTGCCCAAGCGCTTGCCCTTTCCACCCGCAGCGGACCAGGATATATCATTCCGCGTTTATATCGCGGGCGGCCTTCGGATCTCGACACAAACCGCTGCTACCATTCCCTCGCCCGTCGTTTCGGGGGATCTCGAATTGTACGTTTGAAGACAGGTATTGAAAATGCCTTGCTCGGTGAGCACGATGACCGCGCGGTGCTCCGCAAAGCCAATCAAATTAATAGGGATCGTGGACTTTCACCTTTTCACCGATTTGGCACCAAGAACACTTCGTTCATTGAAGCCATGCATTATCATGGAGCGAGCTACAAACCCGATATCGATCGGTTCGATCGCGACCGCGCGGTGTTCGTAGATGGAAGTGAGTTCCAATGTGACATAGTTGTATGCTGTACGGGATATCGAATCCTTGTTCCTTGTTCTTCATCTTGGAAGCCCTTATCGGAAGCGCCGCCCAAACCACGCGGCCTTTTCAAACGAATGATCGATCCGAGGTTCGGTGCGAGTCTTGTCTGGATTGGACTGGTAAGACCCGGCATCGGCGCTGTTCCTCCATGCGCAGAGATGCAGGCGCGATACTTTGCACAGTTGGTCAGTGGTTCGATTCCTCTACCTTCAGTGGACGAAATGAACCGTGATGTTGCCTACCACGCTCGGCTCGATTTAGAGCAGTTTCCAGATGACGCTTCCCGTTTGCTTACCCTAACGGATTATCTGCGATTCCTCGATTCACTTGCCGGAGTGATGGGCTGTCGTCCTCAACTACGCCGGACTTTGTTGCGGGATCCGCTGACCGGATTGAAGCTTCTGTTGGCACCTCTCAACGGTGCGCAATACCGGCTTGTTGGACCGAAGGCCGAACCGGAACGAGCTCGGGCGTTTCTTCGAAGTCTGCCTACCATGCCTTGGCCAGTCCTCGGTTATGAGCTGTTGTTGTTGTCACTGTTTGAGTTATTTGGCCTGAATCGAGACCGTTGGAGTAACAAAGGGGGTGGAATTCTCGCTGGCTCGACACGAAAGCTGTGAAAGTTCTCGCATCCTAAAAGGAACGAATCTATTTATTGGCTCGTATTTGCCTGGTTCCTATTAGGCAAGCTCTTCATATACCCTGGAAAAACTCAACCCTGTATCTATGTCATCGATGATCTCAAGAGCTATTGTAGCTTCCTTAATTCTCTTTTTCTTTGCTGGTAGTTCATTTGGACAAAAAGCCAAACTGAGTTTTGAACATCCTCATTATGAGCTTCCCGCCTACCTCGCTGAGGTTCTGAGCGATGAAGACCGGGAACTGTTTACCCGATTGATGAACATCAACATCGAGTCCGCCTGGGGTTACTTGAGGAATCATGGCTATCCTTACAGTTTTACGAATGCGGTCGAGCCGGTGGCCGATGACATGCGCATGGTTGGTCGAGCCCGCACCGGTCGCTATTTGCCCTATCGGCAGGACCTGGTGGATGAATACAAGGAGCTTCAGCTTAATTATCGTTCGGCCGAAGATGCTCAGCCGGGCGAAGTTATCGTTTTCGATTTGGGTGGAGATATTAATTCCAGTCCGAGTGGAGACGTGACCTCCACACGGGCTATGGTAAACGGTTGTTCCGGCATTGTGGTTAATGGAGCCATGCGGGATGTTCCGGCGTTTATAACCATGGGCATGCCTCTGTTTACCAAGAATGGCAAAGGGCACGCGGGTGCGGTAAGGCCGGGTGTGACGAGCTGGGATTACCAGACCCCAGTACAGGTGGGTGCTGTCACGATCGTTCCCGGCGATTACATTGTGGGCGCGATCCATGGAATCCTGGTGATTCCTGCTCACATGGTCGAAGAAGTCCTGGAGTACGCGGAGCATCACACACTTCGTGAAGATTTTCAACGCGGACTGCTTTTGGAAGGCAGATCAATGATTGGAGTTTATCCGCCTAATGAAGAGACTCTGAAAGAATTTGAGGAACACCTTGAAAACATGAAAAAATAGTGGATAATGACTTCAGCTGAAATGTAGGAGGGCTACTTGCCCCGATTGAACGTTTCGATTCGAGACCAAGGTCGTTCCTACCATTTCACTCAACTCAACCGTCTCATTTAATCTAAACAAATAAAAAGAAGAGAATATTATGGAAGCATCAGAATTCAAAGTAGCCGAAGCTCTCGGAGCCACCGGAAGTACCACAGATCTCACAGATCGTGAAAAACACTTGATCGGATTGGGCGTCGTTCTTACCCGTGGATGTCAGTTCTGCACAGGCGGGCGAATGGAAAAAGCCCTCGAGGCCGGTATTTCTTATGAGACCTTACGCGCGACCGTTGATCTTGCGGCGGCGGTCAATGCCGGAGTCGTCCTGCGGACCGCTATTCAAGGCGCCGATATGAACAAGATTGATGAGATTTGTAACGGTCCGGAGTGTGCCGTCGGCCTGCCGGAGTCTTCCTAATGAAGTATTGGGTGGTCAGGAGTATACTGCTTTTGATTACCCTGCTGTACGGAGAAGAAACGGGGTCATATCTTCATTATTGACAAATAACCAGTTGCGCATCTTTTTTCTTATGCGTGGCCCGGAAGTTGAGAGTGGAGTACCCTGGAGCGTGTTATCATGTTATTAATCGTGGTAACTTCCAATCCAAAATCTTTCTAGCCAAGGGTGCTGCAGAGGCGTTTGAAAAAACCTTGTTCCAATCCTGTGAACGCTTTGGTTGGAAGCTGAGCGCTTATGTAATTATGAGTAACCACTTTCACCTGGCTGTGGA
>Ga0114996_10006742_pt1 | contig 13146 bp, 12 predicted proteins | sample ArcticOcean_MG_C_4_FD_87039 | JGI IMG/M metagenome (GOLD analysis project Ga0114996, IMG submission 87039) | Marine microbial communities from western Arctic Ocean - ArcticOcean_MG_CB4_134 | ecosystem: Environmental > Aquatic > Marine > Oceanic | place: Arctic Ocean: Canada Basin | collected... | reverse complement strand
GCCGGAACATGCGATTCGGTATTCGCGAACATGGTATGGCCGCGGTCTGTAACGGCATGGCGCTGTCAAACATTCGGCCGTTCTGTGCGACGTTCTTTGTCTTTAGCGATTACCTGCGCCCGTCGTTGCGATTGGGCGCGATTATGGGATTGCCGGTGCTCTATGTGTTTACGCACGACTCAATCGGGCTGGGCGAAGATGGCCCGACCCATCAGCCGGTCGAGCATCTTGCCGCACTGCGAGCGATCCCCAACGTGACCGTGATTCGTCCCGGTGACGCCAACGAAGTCTCCGAAGCGTACCGCACGGCGATGACGACCACCGATCGTCCCGTGGCGCTGGTGCTAACCCGACAGAATCTGCCGACGCTCGATCGTTCGACCTACGGCCCTGCGTCTGGCGCGGCCCAAGGCGCGTATGTGCTGGCTGATGCCGAGGGTGGCTCGCCTGAGGTGATCTTGATCGGCACCGGCAGCGAACTTCACGAAGCGCTCGCCGCCTATGACCAGCTGACCGCCGACGGCGTGAAGGCCCGTGTGGTGAGTATGCCGTCGTGGGAGCTGTTCGACGCTCAGGACCAGACCTATCGCGACGAAGTGCTGCCGCCAACCGTCACGGCCCGCGTGGCAGTCGAGGCGGGTATCGAGCAGGGTTGGGAGAAATACCTCGGCCCCGGCGGGCAGTTCGTCGGCATGAGTTCGTTCGGCGCGTCTGGCCCGATCAAGCAGCTTTACGAGCACTTTGGCATCACGTCCGCAGCGGTCGTCGAGGCGGCGCGCAGCACAATCGGTTAGTCGAACCGTAGGACGGGCACCCCATGGCGACTCCCGAACAGGAAATCTTCAAGCGGATCGTGCTCCGCAACAAGCTGCTTGACGAGGCGGGTATCCAACTGGTCCTCGACCAGACGCCAGATCCCGAAGACGCCATTCGCAAGATGGTTGCCGACGGTTCGATCCCGGTAAAGACGGCCAAACAACTACTGGCGATCTTTCTCAAGAAGCTCGAAAAATCGGCCGCCGAGTCCAAACCGGCAAAGAGCGAAAGCCCGTCGGATAGCGGACTGGCCAACGCGCTGCAAGATCTCATGGAAGAAGCGCCTCCACCGAAACCGCCTGAGCCTGTTGAGGAAGAGGAGCCAATTGCCCAAGAGAAACCGGTCGCCGAAGAGCCCGCTCCGCCGGACGAAGAAGAAACGCCGACCGAACCAGAACCGACGCCCGACGCCGCACCACCACCCGAACCGGTCGCTCGGGCGATCAAGATCGACATTAGCAGCATCGACGTTACGCGCGGCGACCGCGAGCTAATTCACGGCATCTTGGCCGCCGGTCGTCAGGCGGGTGCGTCGGACGTCTATATCAAGTCGGGCGAGGCCCCGACGATGCGCCGCATTTCGCGGCTACAAGAGATGGGCATTGGGCCGATTTCGCCGGAGGTCTGTGAGGCGGCGCTACATTCGATCCTAACCGACGCGCAGCGGAAGCTGTTTACCGAGACGCTCGACCTCGATCTCTGTTACGACGGCGGCGAAGAGTTGGGTCGTTTTCGCACCAATTATTTTCAGCAACACCGCGGGATCGACGGCGTGTTTCGTTTGATTCCGACTCGGGTGCCAAGCTTCGAGGAACTGAACCTTCCGGCGGTGGTCAAGAAGCTGACCGAGTACCGGCAAGGCATCGTACTGATCACGGGACCCAAAGGCTGCGGCAAGACCACCACCATGGCCGCGATGGTCGACTTGATCAACTCGTCGCGGCCCGAACATATCATCACGATCGAAGACCCGATCGAATTTATTCATCCCTGTAAGATGGGCCACGTGAATCAGCGCGAGGTGGGACGCGACACGCAGAGTTTTAGCAACGCCCTCAGGGCCTCTCTGCGCGAAGCGCCCGACGTGATCATGGTCGGCGAGATGCGCGACCTCGAGACCACCTCGCTGGCGATCACCGCCGCCGAGACGGGTCACTTGGTGTTTGCCACGCTGCACACGCCCGACGCGGTTCGCACGATCGGTCGAGTGCTAGACGTTTTTCCGCCGAAGCAACAGGGCCAGATTCGTTCGATGGTCTCGGAGTCTCTGCGAGGAATCGTGTCGCAGCAGTTGGTCCCCAGCACCGACGGCGAGTCGCTCGAGCTGGCCATCGAGATCCTGATCAACACGTCGGCCATCTCCCACCTGATCCGCGACGAGCGCACGCACCAGCTTCGCGGCATGGTCCAAACCGGCAAGAAACAAGGCATGATCCTGCTGGACGATTCGTTGGTGGCGCTGGTGCGCGACGGAAAAATTAGATCCGAAGAGGCCCTATCACGCGCCGCCGATCAGGCCCACGTTCAAAAAGAGTTGGGCATGGAAGTGATGGCCGAGGCGAGTGAAGCGGAGTGATGATGATCGCGTCGAGCGCGTTTCAAACCTATACAGGCACGAAACGTAAAGTGGGCGCGACGGCTGAGAATCTGAAGTTGATGCACCGGATCGACGAGTTGGTTTTGAAGAGACCGCTGTTCGGAATCCGGAAGCTGGCACTAGATTTACCCGTATCTACTGCGAAATGTGCCGATCACGCGGTCCGACTGGCCAGCTTAATGCGCTGCTGGCGGGACGCGCTAACGCAACTTGTGGCCGAGCACGACTTGGCCATTCGTAGAGCCGGCGAGGGTGCGGGAAATCTTTGGCGATGGCCCGAAGCCAGGGGTAAGGTTATTTCGCAAGATCGTGGCCACGCAGCCTTCGGGCACGCTTTCAGGAAAACCAACTAGGCGGGACGCGGCAGGTGGGTTTACCGGTCCGCGCTCCGCTCTATCTTTGCTGCCGTCATCACTCTCCGCTACAAAGCGCCCGATCGGCAAGGCTTGTCAAATGCAGCGATCTGTGGCAGTTGCGTCGGCTAACACTGATCCGATTGGCGTCCATCAGCCGATTTTGATATAATCGCTGCCGTTTCCCGACGACTTCGCCCCCCTTATCGCTATGCTCACAATACGCGGCGACAAGTACCGACTTTGCGATGGTGTCACACGTCGTGACATGCTGAGGATCGGTGCGCTCGGGATGGGCGGTCTTTCGCTGGTTGATCTCTTGCGGGCGGAGTCTCAGGCAGGGAACCGAAATTCGCACAAAGCGGTGATCATGATCTACATGGCGGGCGCGCCGCCGCACCAGGACATGTACGATCTAAAAATGGATGCCCCCAGCGAGATTCGTGGCGAGTTCAAGCCGGTCAAAACCAACGTGCCGGGCATCGAGATCTGCGAGCACCTGCCGCGATTGGCTCGCATCATGGACAAGCTCGTGCCGCTGCGCAGCGTCGTCGGTTCGCCCAACGGGGGACACGATTCGTATATCTGCTATACGGGTCACCCCAAGCCGAATTCGCCGGCAGGTGGTTGGCCGTCGCTGGGATCGATCGTGTCGAAGCTGCAAGGATCGGCCGTGCCGGGTATTCCGCCCTTTATTGGGATGGCTCCCGACGCGGGACATCCGCCGTATGGCTCGCCGGGACTGCCCGGTTTCTTGGGTGCGTCGAGCGCGGCATTTCGGCCGACAGGCGAATCAAAGGACAATATGACGCTCAACGGCGTGACACTCGATCGGGTAAACGATCGCAAGAGTCTGCTACGGGGCCTTGATCGATTTCGTCGCGATACCGACGCGACCATGAGCGGAATCGATGCGCTAAACGAACAGGCACTTGGCATTTTGACTTCCGGTCGATTGGCGGACGCACTGGATCTGTCAAAAGAAGACCCTAAAGTCCGTGAGCGCTACGGCAAGGGCAACCCGAAAAATTACGGCGATGGCGCGCCGCGCAACTGCGAGCATTTCTTGATGGCCCGCAGATTGGTTGAGGCGGGCGCAAGGATCGTGACGCTCAACTTCGGACGTTGGGATTTTCACAACAACAACTTCAGCGAGTGCAAGAACACGCATTTTCCGATGTTCGACCAGGGGCTTTCGGCGTTGGTCGAAGATCTGCACGTTCGCGGTATGGCCGATGATGTGTCGGTTGTGGCCTGGGGTGAGTTCGGTCGTACGCCAAAGATCAATAAAAAGGCCGGCCGCGATCACTGGCCCAACGTTGGCGGCGGACTGCTTGCCGGTGGCGGAATGAAGACCGGCCAGGTGATCGGTGCGACCGATCGCTTGGGCGGCGAGGCGGTCCAGCGTCCGGTTCACTTCGGCGAAGTCCACGCCACCTTGTATCGCAACCTGGGCATCAACCCCCACCGCGCTTCGATCCAGGATCTCAGTGGTCGCCCTCAATACCTGGTCGATCACCACGAGCCGATGCGCGAGTTGGTGTAGGGTTGCTAAATGCTCAAGGGAATTGAGCAAGCGAAAAAAACCGCCGGCCCTCCGTGATTCGGAAGACCGGCGGTGTGGGTTATTCACCAACCACGAAATTCAGATCAATACGTGTCGTGATCGCCACCGTGACCGGCCTTCTTCTCCGGCTTGTCGGCGATCAACGCATCGCTGGTCAGCAGCAGCGTCGAGACGCTCGCGGCGTTTTGCAGTGCCGTGCGGGTGACCTTGGTCGGGTCGATCACGCCGGCCTTGACCAGATCCTCGTAAGTGTCGGTCGCGGCGTTGTAACCGTTATTGCCTTTGGCCGAGGCGACCTTCTCGCAGACGATGCCGCCGTCTTGGCCGGCATTGTTCGAGATGAACGTCAGCGGGGCACGACAGGAACGCAACACGATGTTGTAGCCAACCTCTTCGTCGGCAGAGAGGCCTTCCGGTTTGACGTTCAACGAAGCCCGAAGCAGGGCCACTCCGCCACCGGGTAGGATCCCTTCTTCGACTGCGGCACGCGTGGCGTGCAGCGCATCTTCGACACGCGCCTTCCTCTCCTTCATTTCACTTTCGGTCGCGGCGCCAACGTTTACCTTGGCCACGCCGCCGGAGAGCTTGGCGAGCCGCTCTTCGAGCTTCTCGCGATCGTAGTCGCTGGTCGAGTTATCGATCTCGCGACGAATCTGGTCAATGCGAGCCTTGATGTCGGCGCTTTTGCCGGCACCCTGGATAAGCGTCGTGTTGTCTTTGTCGACAATCACCTTCTTGGCCCGACCGAGGTCGGTGATCGGCAGCGATTCGAGCTTGAGGCCAAGGTCCTCGAACACGGCGGTTCCGCCGGTGAGGATCGCCAGATCTTCGAGCATCGCCTTGCGACGATCGCCATAGCCGGGGGCTTTCACCGCACAGCAGGTGAACGTGCCGCGGAGCCGGTTGATGACCAGCGTCGCCAGCGCTTCGCCGTCGACATCCTCGGCCACGATCAGCAGTGGTTTGCCGCTGTTGGCGACCGCTTCGAGCACGGGTACGAGGTCTTTGATGCTGCTGATCTTCTTCTCGAAGACCAACACATAAGCGTCGTCGAGCACGGCCTCCATCGAGGTCGAATCGGTGACGAAATACGGCGAGAGATAGCCGCGGTCGAACTGCATGCCCTCGACCCATTCGGTCTCAGTCTTCAGGCTCTTGCCCTCGTCGACGGTGATCACACCGTCTTTGCCGACCCTTTCCATGGCGTCCGCCAGGATCGATCCGATCTCGGTGTCGTTGTTGCTGGCCACCGTGGCAACCTGAGCCATCTCGTTCTTGCCCTTGACCTTGATCGACATCGAGTGCAGTTTCTCGACCAGATCATCGACGGCCTTCTCGATGCCTTGCTTCATCTGAATCGGATTCACACCGGCCACGACCGCTTTGAGACCTTCGTTAAAGATCGCCTCGGCCAGCACGGTGGCCGTGGTGGTGCCGTCGCCGGCCACGTCGCTCGTCTTGCTGGCGACTTCGCGGACCATCTGCGCGCCCATGTTCTCGAAGGGATCTTCCAGTTCGATTTCCTTGGCGACGGTCACGCCGTCTTTGGTGACGGTCGGCGAGCCAAAGCTCTTTTGCAGAATCACGTTGCGACCCTTGGGGCCGAGCGTTACCTTGACGGCACGGGCCAGCTTGCTCACGCCCTTCTTGATGGCGTCGCGGGCTTCTTGTTCAAAGGCGATCATTTTTGCCATGACAGATGTCTCCGATTTCTCTTGATTTGTATTTCGGTGGGTGGGATGCCGGTCGCGTCCGTGACCATATTCTCTTGTGCGACCGTCGTCCGCACGGCGGAATGTTTTTCTTGGGAGGGGCGATAAGCGGTCGGGGCTTACTCGATGACCGCGAGGATGTCGTCTTCTCGCATCAGCAGTAGCACGTCGTCGTCCAGAGTGACTTCCTGCGGCGAATAGCTGGTGAACAGCACGCGATCACCGACCTTCACCTGCAACGCGCCACGTGAACCGTCGTCGAGCAGTCTGCCATCGCCGACGGCCAAGATCTTGCCACGGGCCGGCTTGTCCTTGGCCGAATCGGGAAGCACGATGCCGCCAGCGGTAATGTCTTCTGACTCGTCACGTTCGACGACCACACGGTCTCCGAGCGGTTGAAGCTTGATCTTCTTCTTGGTCTTGGTTTTGGTCGCTGCGGCCATGGAATAAACCCTTTCAGCTATGAAATTGACTTATGCGAGGTCGTATGAGTCACCGCCGAATCTCAACGTGCGATCCGGCCGTACCTGTCAAAAGTGCGCACGCTCAGTGCGGAAGCCCATATTTATAGCAAAGGGCGCGCCGAAGCGGGAGGGACTCGACGTAAGTGGTTGCGAGAACGTGGGTTGGGGTTGATCAGGTGGTTCTTGATGGCACCATTTCAGCGGCAATCGGGCCGACAGGTCTCGCGTTGCTGCCATTTTGGCAGCGGATGGCGGACGACCCTCAGTCGTTTCGCGGTGCCGTCCACGGCACACTCTTGCCGACTGGGCCCGTATTCAATTCACACTCAAGTCCGATCCTGGCCGTTTCCCGGGTTGACAAGTTTGCAAAATGCAAAGACAATGGAGGTTGTTTCCCATCCGCCGATAGCGATTATCGATGAACGTAATCAGCCGTCCCGCCGTTGATGCAGCCATTGACCGTCATCCGCAGTGTGCTGCGTGGCTAAACGCATGGTGGCAACGAGCCCGAAACGAACAGTGGACAAGCCTTCAAGCGGTGCGAAGCGTCTATCCTCAGGTAGATCAAGTCGGAAGCTGTCTGGTGTTTAACGCCAACGCAGGACGACGCCTTATTGCGGGGGTTCGCTATGCCGATCAGCATCGAGGCGGAACGCTGTTCGTTAAGCACTTTTTGACACACGCCGAATACGATCGAGGCGATTGGAAAAGGGACTGCTGCTATGACGACTGAACCTGCCCAATTTTCAGCCTATCAAGAACTGCTTGTCGACTTTGTGCCTCGTCCAATTTCATCGGAGGCGCAGTATCGACGTGTGATGAAGCAGATCGACGCGCTGATGAAAAAACGACGTCCAACTCGTGCAGAAGAAGACTTGCTCGAATTGCTCTCGACGGTCGTCGTCGGGTACGAAGCAAAGGCCCATCCGGCACCTCATGTTTCTCCGGCCCAAATGCTAGAGCATCTGATCGAGGCAAGCGGGGTCACCAAGGCCCAAATTGCCAGAGACACGGGCATCGCTCAGTCGACGCTGACCAATGTGATCCGAGGTCGGCGAGGCATCAGCAAAGTCAACGCCGGCAGGCTCGCCAAGTACTTTCACGTGGCGCCGACCGCATTTATCGAAGTTGCCGAGTGAATGCCCGCCAAACCCGGCGTCCCCCGGCCTCGGAGTGATACCGCTGAGTCTTTGTCGGACGGGAAATGGCCCGTGTGCTGCCCCGATTGTCGACGCTTTACAAGCCAGAGGTCCAGCAGCGCGCTGGCCTCCGCGCCATCATTGTCATAGAATGAGGCCGTCTTGCCAAACAGAAGTGAGCCGAGCAAACCATCGGGAAGTCGAGATGCCGCCCCAATCCGAGATCGAAGCACGGTATCAGGAGGGCATTGACGCGATGACTCCCGCACAGCGCGTGGCACGTTCGGCGGCTATGTTCGCCTGGACGCGCGAGCAGATTGCCCGACAGATTGTCGCCGAGCAAGGCCCGATGGACCCGGAGCCTCTTCGCTGGAAAGTCGCCCTCCGCTTGTATGGAAACGAACCGGTGGTACGTCGTCTCATTGAACGGAAACTGGCCGATGTTTCCGGTTGAAACTTTTCAAAAGACGCTGGCGAAAATGGTCTCGATTTTCGCGCAGCACGAGATCCGCTTCCATCTTACCGGCGGACTGACGGGAACCGCCTACGGCGAACCTCGAATGACCCAAGATATTGATATCGTGGTCGACCCCGATCAAACCCGCAGCGTGGTCGACGATTTGATAGCAAGCTTGGCTGAATCGGATTTTCTATTTGATGAGTCATCGCTGCGTCAGGCGGTCAATGACGGAGGAATGTTTCAGCTTCTGGACGAGATCGAGGTGCTCAAGTTGGATGTGTACCCGAGAGAGTTAATCGCGGGCGAGCTGAGCCGATCAGAGTCGTTGGAGATTTTCGAGGGGACCATGCTTCCCGTGGTTTGCCGGGCCGATGCAGCAGCATCGAAGCTTGTGTGGATCAGCAAAGGAAGCCACAAGAGTCGCCGAGATCTCCGAGCGATTCATCGCAGTGCGAATCAGCAACAGCAAGCAGAAATTGCGAGTCTTGCAGAAGGGCTCGGTTTGGAGAGTCTTCTCGAAGAAGTCCTGGCGGAACCTGATGAGATTGAATAACGTCGCGTGGTCCTGGGAAATGATGGCAACGAGTGGTGAAACGTTTGCTCGCCATTACGATCTCCCGACCAGCGTTTGCAAATGAACCACCTTTGCGATAGGGTCACATTTGGCGAGCATCGCGGTCGCAGACAGCGTGATTGTGATTGACGAATCGATCTGTCCATCAACGTACGGAGTAGAACATGGCGGCGGAAACCTCCACTAGTGCCGAAGCCAATATCAAGCGGTGGCCTAAGCATGCCGTTTGGTTGGGGCTGGTGATCAATCTCGTCGGGTTTGTTAGTTACTACCTCTACTTCGTACAATTCCCCGACCTGCGTGACTTTCCGATCGTGAATCTGCCGCTCGTGTTGGCCGGGGTGTTGCTGACCGGGGTTGGCTGTCCGATGATGTTCAAACAGGGTAGCAGTGTTTGGGGCAAGGGTCTGGCCAGTCTGGCACTGCTGATGGCATTGGTGGTCACCGGGTTTTTCAACTTCTACATTTTTGCTCTCTCCTACCAACTGCCCGAAGCAAGTGGTTTTCCACAGGCAAAGACCGTCGCACCCGATTTCACCTTGACCGACCAGAATGGCGAGCAGGTCACTTTGTCAGATTATCGCGGCAAGAAAGTTGTCGTGGTTTTTTATCGCGGAAACTGGTGACCGTTCTGCGTCTCAGAACTGCAAGGTTTGCAGTCCGACATCCAAGAGATCCGCCAAGCGGACGCCGACGTGCTGGCCATCTGCGTCGATCCTGTCGAAGAGAATGCCAAGGTCGCACAGAAACTGAATCTTGATTTTCCAATTCTCTCCGATCCAGAATTCAAGGCAATCGGTGCCTATCACGTCCTCCACGAAGACGCCGGGACCTCTAGCGGATTCGAGGACATTGCGCGGCCGGCTGTGTTCATTCTCGACCGCGATGGTGTGGTGCGGTGGAGCCGCCTAACAGATAACTGGCGAGTCCGCGTTCGATCAAAGACCATCCTTGAGCAACTTTCCGTGATTCCATGAACGCCAAGAGCGACTACGACGGAGGATCGAACCGATGAACCAACAAACTATTTTTCCTGGCGAGCGAGACTTGACAGACATCGCGTGCAGATCGTCGAAAAGTGTTCGAGAAGTCCGTTCGCTTCCGAACACAATTGGGGGTCCATCTAGGGCCGTTCGACAAGTCGTTGTGGAGTCGAATCGGGCGCTCGAAAACACTGCCCGAGATTCGTGCCCGAATCGGCGCCTGCTGGCCGGGCATTGCGATCGTAAGTCGCCGATCAATCAGACGATACGATCAGCGCACGGCAAGAAACAAAAAAACGCTTGAACGGTCGTCTGACAAGCATGTCGCGTGACCTTGCTCAGCCAAGTTCGGGTTATATCGATTAGGTAGGTTTTCTGCGCAAGTAGTGTGATAGCATGGACTTAGCGCCTGCTAGCAGAAAAACGTGTCGGTGGCGACGAAGTATAACTTGATCGAAATTCAAAATTCTTAAGCCGTTACAGACATTGGGTTTGTCGCAATAATGGCCCCTGGTTGGACTTTTTTTTATTTGCCGGGCGGCCGTTTATTTGCCACACTCTTAGATAAGGATGAAAGCTAAGGAGTTGGATGCTGCGCGCGGCCCCCGGAGGTGCGATGCGTGAGCCACGGATCACACACAGCCCAGAAAGACGTTCGGCCCACAGAGGCCCAACGCAACGTGAGGAGCAACAAATGAAGAACCTAGCCCGCACAACTTGGTTGGTCTCGATTTTGGTTTGGGCCGTCACCGGTCCGAAGGCGATCGCGGATGATTGCTGCGTGCCGCACCAAGCCTATCGCGTGGTCTATCGCACCGTCTATGACGAGAAGCAGGTGACCGCCTATCGGCTGGAATACGAAACCCGATACCAGGAAAAGACCGTAACGAGTTACAAACCGCAGATGTTCAACGAGACGCGGGAAGAGGCGTATCTCGTGCAGAAACCGATCTATGAGACGGCCTTTCGCACCGAGTACGCCACCAAGATGGTCCCCTACACGACCTATCGCACCGAAACGGTCGATCAGGGTTGTTACGTCGACCAGCAGATCTGTGTGCCGGGACGCACCAGTTATCGACTCGCTTACCAACCGCCAATCTGCGTGGCTGATCCGAACACCGGCGTCAGCACGTCACAGGGAGGCGGCTGGGCCTGGGTTGCCGCTCAGGCTCCTTCGCGAGTCAAAGTGCAACGGGTCTGGAAACCAAACGTCGTTCAACGACAAGTCGCCATGACCTGCCAAAAACAGGAAGTCACGGCCCACCGTGTGCCGTACAAGACTTGTAAGTACGTCACCGAGCGGCATGTCCGTCAGGTGCCGGTGCAGGTCTGTAAGATGGTCGCGGTCGAGCAGACGGTGCGCGTTCCGTACTGTGTCGAGAAACGCATCCCGGTGACTTACACCTGTCGCACGCCGCGGACGGTCGCCTGTTATCAGCCGATCGACGCCTGTGGTGTTCCTTGTGGCCCCTGCAGCTTGCCGACCGCCGGGAGGACAGCGCCCGCCGCGCCGACACCCGCACCAGCCGAAACCGGCACGGGCAACTGGAAGTCGATCGACGAATCGGCTAATTCGCCGACGCCCGCCGACGCCGCGGCCCCAAAGATCGATCCGGCAGTGAAGATTCCCCCGTCGCCAGAGGAAACAAAGCAGAATCTAAAGAAGCCGCCGGTCAAAAAAGCGGACGACGTCAAGGCCAGCGACATCGGCCCGGCCCCTCTGGGATTTGGGGACTGAGTGCCACGAGCGTGATGAACTGATCGCAACCATTCCCCCGCTGGCGACAGCGGGTTTTTTAATGGCTCGTGCCGGTTTCTTTAGACATGTTATCAACACAATTTCCACATGGGCAATGTCGCGGTTCGCTCCGCGAACCTTGCGTTTTCTTGGTTCACAGAGCACTACATTTCGCCGGTTGTGTCCCTCGGCTATCCTTCGGGTTATGATGACCGTCGTCTCTCGGACCCATTGACCCACGACTGCCACGGACCGGCGATGCCCTCGACCGCACCAACCACCGCTTCTGCTGACGTCCTGTCGGGCCGACGTGTTGTCTTGGCAGGCAAGCTGGCCGGCATGTCGCGACGCGACGCCCAGGGCCTGCTACGTAGTCATGGCGCCGTCTGTCCCGACGGGCTCGACGCGACGGTCGATCTATTGGTCGTCGGCGAACAGGAATTTCCGCTGGGGCCCGACGATGAGATCGAGCGACTGCTCGACGAACTCGACGGCGAGTCAGACCGGATCGAAGTGATCAGCGAGACGCAACTCTGGCAGCGGATGGGATTGATCGACGGCGAGCAGAATGTTCATTGTCTCTATACGCCTGGAATGTTGGCCGACCTGCTCAAAGTGCCGGCAGCCGTGATTCGTCGCTGGCGTCGTCGGGGGTTGATCGTGCCGATCCGCGAGGTTCGCCGGCTGCCTTATTTCGATTTTCAAGAGGTCGCCACGGCGAGGCGTCTGGCCGAATTGTTGGCCGCCGGGACGTCGCCCGCAGCCGTCGAAAAAAAACTTGCCTCGCTGGGGCGACTGTTGCCCGGCGTCCAGCGCCCGTTGGCCCAACTGTCGGTAATCGTCGAGGGCAAGGATCTGTTGCTGCGTCAGGGCGAAGGCCTGATCGACGCTGGCGGTCAGTTGCGAATCGACTTCGATGCGGACCAACCCCCGGAAGTCGCCATCGGTATCGACCCGATCGACATCGCGCTGATCGAGGACGAACTGTCCGGTGACGCTCCGCTCGGCGGTGATCGATTGCGCCAGTTGGCCGTCGACCTCGAAGACGCCGGTCGACTGGAAGAAGCCGCCGAGATGTATCGAGCTGTTTTGGCTGCTGAGGGTCCCAGTGCCGAGGTTTCGTTTCTGCTCGCCGAGTTGCTCTATCGCCAGGGCGACCTGGGAGCGGCACGCGAACGTTACTACGCGGCGATCGAACTGGACGAAGACTTCGTCGAAGCCCGCGCCAACTTGGGCTGTGTGTTGGCCGACGCGGGTCAACAGGAACTGGCGGTCGCCGCGTTCCGCGGGGCACTCGCCTATCACGCCGACTATCCCGACGCCCACTATCACTTGGCCCACACGCTCGACGACCTGCGCGAGCGTGACGAGGCCGAAACGCATTGGCGAGCCTTCTTAGCGCTCTCCGCCACCAGCCCCTGGGCCGAAGAAGCCCGTGTGCGCTTGGGTATCCTCACGCCGTGAATCTGGCGATCAATTCGGGCTGTCGCGGCGTTAGTCAAGTAGGCCGAACCCAGGAGCGCAGCGACGCCGCTCCGGCAAGGAGACGGATCGTGCCGTCCAAGGTGCTGTTCGATGCCGCAGCGGCGCTGCGCTTGGTGCGGCCTACTTCCCGGCGTTTGGTTCACGGAGCCAGCCACGACAAACACGCGGGGTGGCCCAGATGTTTTTCCGGGGCGAATTGTCGACTCCAACACGCGAGTTCGGAAAAACGTCTGGGTGACGAAGTCACAAGAGGAT
>Ga0114996_10006739_pt1 | contig 13153 bp, 10 predicted proteins | sample ArcticOcean_MG_C_4_FD_87039 | JGI IMG/M metagenome (GOLD analysis project Ga0114996, IMG submission 87039) | Marine microbial communities from western Arctic Ocean - ArcticOcean_MG_CB4_134 | ecosystem: Environmental > Aquatic > Marine > Oceanic | place: Arctic Ocean: Canada Basin | collected... | reverse complement strand
AGATCTGAGCCCGGGTCACTGTGGGCTAGATTACCTCCAATTGTCCCTCGATTACGCACAGCAGGATCTCCGATCTCAGAAGCAGCCTCACTGATGATAGGACATTTTTCTTGCAACATAGCATCTGAGGCCAGCTCAGCATGTTTGGTCAAAGATCCGATAACGATCCAATCATCTTCTAATCGTATTCCTGAGAGCTCTTCGATTCTTCCGATGTCTACAACAGTAGTCGGCTGTGCCAGCCGGAGTTTCATCATGGGGATTAGACTATGCCCACCCGCCATCAACTTAGATCCCTGTTGAGATTGTAAAAGTGTTAGGGCCTCTTCTAGGCTATTAGCTCGTTTATATTCGAATTTGGCTGGAAACATTGTCAGATTCTCCTATTCTTCTGCATTACCTTCCAGATTTTTTCTGGGGCAAGAGGCATATCAATGTGCTTCACCCCATAGGGCTTGAGCGCATCAATCACAGCATTAACAACAGCTGCGGGAGATGCGATTGCACCAGCCTCCCCACAACCTTTGACACCTAGTGGATTGTGTGGACAGGGTGTCACGGTGTGCTCTAGCTCATAAGAAACAAGCATGTGACTTTTGGGTAATGCGTAATCAAGCAACCCTCCGGTAAGGAGTTGTCCATTCTCAGAATACACCGCACCCTCCCACAGTGCCTGCCCAATGCCTTGGGTAATGCCCCCATGTAGCTGGCCTTCTACAATCATAGGATTAATAACGTTACCGACATCATCGACAGCAACATAACGAAGTATCTCTATCTGGCCGGTCTCAGGATCTATCTCGACAACCGCGATATGGGTACCAAAAGGATAGGTGAAGTTTGACGGGTCGTAGAAGGTTGTTGCCCTAAGACCCGGCTCTATCCCTTCCGGAAGGTTATGTGCCAGATGAGCCTGTAAAGCGATCTCTTGTAAAGTCTGAACCTTTTCAGGAACACCCTTCACAGAGTATTTGCCGGCCTCAAATTGAACGTCTTCCTCGGCAGCCTCTAGAAGATGGGCAGCAATTCCCCGACCCTTCTCAATTACCTTATCAGCCGAAAGAGCTAGAGCACTGCCACCGACGGCAGCACTTCGGCTTCCATAGGTTCCCCAGCCAAAGGCGACCTGGTCCGTATCCCCATGAATAACTTCAACAGCTTCTACTGCGATCCCAAGTCTATCAGCGACTATCTGGGCAAACGTGGTCTCATGCCCCTGTCCATGATCAGAAGAACCCGTATAGGCTGTAACACTCCCACCAGGATGCATACGTACTTCGCCACTTTCCCACTGGCCGGCCTGTGCCCCCAATGAACCAACCACTGCGGAAGGGGCCAAACCACATGCCTCAATATAGGAGGACAGACCAATACCGAGCAATTTTCCCTGCATTCTGGTCTCTTTCTGGCGGGACCGCAGCTCGCCATAATCAACCTTTTCCATCGCACGATCTAAGGCACCCTCATAGTTCCCACTATCGTAGGTCAATGCTACCTGAGTCTGATACGGAAAGGCTGTCGGTACGATGAAGTTGCTTCGGCGAAATTCTGCTGGATCTATCTGGGCCGCCTCGGCAGCTAGATCGATTAGGCGCTCCACTAGAAAAGTAGCCTCTGGACGACCGGCTCCTCGGTAGGCATCTACTGGTGTAGTGGTAGTGAAGGTTCCAATCGTTTGCACATGAATTGCTGGAATATCGTACTGGCCCGACATGAGTGTCCCGTAGAGATACGTCGGGATAGCTGGCGCAAACGTTGATAGATAAGCCCCCATGGCAGCCCAGGTTTTCACTCTTACTCCCTCGATGTGCCCACCCTTACTGATTGCCATCTCGGCTAGTGACACATGATCTCGACCGTGCGCATCTGTTAGGTTGGCTTCGGAACGGCTAGCAGTCCATTTAACGGGACATCTCAGCTGCATTGAACACCAGGCAGTGATCGCTTCATCAGCGTAATGATGGATCTTACTTCCAAATCCCCCACCCACCTCAGGGGCTATTACTCGAATCTTGTTCTCCGCCAGACCTAGAGACGATAGTGACATGAGAAGCCGATGAAGGTGAGGATTCTGAGTGGTCATCCAAAGAGTAATCTCGTTCTTGGAGGAGTTGTACTCCGCCAGGGTACAGCGCGGCTCTATTGCATGTGGAATCAGCCTGTTATTGCGCACATTCAGATCCACCTTGAAATCCGCCCCCGAAAAAGCTCTGTCAACCTTCTCTCTGTCTCCCAGTTCCCAATCAAAGGCTATATTGCTAGGAGTGTCCTCATGGATCTGAACTGCCCCTTCCGCGGTCGCCTGAAGCGGGTCGACCAGTGCGGGCAAGGGATCGTAGTCTACGGATACCAGCTCCGCAGCGTCCCTAGCTCCATAACGCGTCTCAGCTACAACCACAGCTACTGCATCCCCTGCATAGCGCACCTTACCCTTTGCGAGCATTGGATGATCTGGGGTCTTCATATCCGGAAGAATCCACCCCACGGGAATCAAGCCCGGTACTCCGCTTTTCTGGACATCCTTTGCAGTAAACACTCCCAAAACACCCTCCTGTGCTGCCGCTTTGGAGCTGTCAATGGAAAGTATCTTTGCATGGGCATATGGGCTACGGACAATAGCTGCAAAAACCATCCCGGGGCGTTTCAGATCATCACTGTACTTGCCTCTTCCCGTTACCAGGGCTGGATCTTCGCGACGCCTAATCGATGTACCTAGTATCCTTCCCATCTCAGAGATCCTCCTCAAAGATTTCTGCAGCCTTTCGAACCGCCTTGACGATATTCTGATACCCCGTACAGCGACAGATATTCCCCTTCAGAGCCTTACGGATCTCCTTTTCTGTGGGCGCCTTGTTTTTACTGAGTAAGTCCCAAGCAGCTAAAATCATTCCGGGAGTACAATAGCCGCACTGCAAACCATGGTTGTCCCAGAAACTTTGCTGTAGACAATGCAGTTCACCGCCCTGCGCCAATCCTTCTATTGTTGTGACAGAGCAACCATCAGCCTGGACAGCAAGTTGGGTACAGCTTTTGACTGATTCTCCATCTATAAGGACTGTACAGGCGCCGCAGAGACTTGTTTCACAGCCGATGTTGGTACCGGTTAAATCCAGCTCGTCTCGCAGGAAATGAACCAGAAGCATCCGAGCCTCTAAATCTCGCTGATACTCCTTCCCGTTGACACTAATATCTATCTTGGTCATAAACTTCCCCTTGTACTAATAGAAGCAGGTTTCATAAGGGTCCCTACTAATAGGACTGGTCAACCCATTTCTGCAGTGCGGCGTCCAGTTTCTTTAATCCCTGTCGGGCCACAAGACGACCTGTGCTCTCTATGAGTCGCTGACCGAACGAGGCCACACGCCCACCCACGCTAGCGTCTATGTGATAATGGAGCAATGTCGCCTCACCATTCTCTTCCAGACGAATTTCTCCGTTAGCATCCAAAAATCCAGCCTGTCCTCGGCCTTGAATAATCAATTTATAACTTTCAGGCGGCTTTAAATTTGTAAGGGAAAATCGACTTTCAAACGCTCCCGTGACGGGCCCCACCCTAATATTGATTTGGGCCTGATAAGCATTTTGACCCGTCTCGACCAACTGATCACAACCCGGAAGTGCTTGCTTGATCACAACGGGATCAAGCAAAGCCGCCCAGACTGTCTCTCTAGATAACGCTATCGAGTGTTTTCCTGTGATCTGCAAAAAGTATTCCGATTCCTCTCAAACTGAAGATTAATTCCTCCCATGCCGGAATGCAAACCCCGTCCACTAACTACTAGCATTATGTTTCTCTTCTTCAAAAACCTGTTCAGCTTAATCTGGTCGTTACCAATCGCTGTTACCAGAAACCAGGAACTAGCTTGACACGGCTTTTCCAGTTGATGCCAACAGCTCTAAATCTCTTTGGCCTTCACCAGTACACCAGGTTCCAGAACGATTTGACGAGATCCGCGCAAGAATTACCGGAGACTGAGAACTGGCCATCCGCGATCAATAGCCTTTTGCCTTAGGATCGGATCCGGATCAACTGCTATAGCATGGTCGACCCATTCTAGTAGAGGGAGATCATTCCGGCTGTCGCTATAGAACCAGGTCTCGGAAGGCTTTCGCCCCTTATTAACCAGCCACGCCTCCAAGCGTGTCACTTTGCCTCTCCCAAAGCTCGGCACTCCTTGAACACGACCCGTAAAACATCCTTCTATAACTTCTAAATCGATAGCGATAAGTTCGGAGACTCCGAACAGTAAAGAGATCGGACCTGTCACAAAGCGGTTAGTAGCTGTGACGATCAAAGTGTCATGTCCCTGATCCTGGTGATATCGGACGAGTTCCTTCCCTTTGGTGAGGATGATAGGTTTAATACGTTGCTCGATGAACTGCCGGCGCAAATCTTCCAAGGATTCGATGGGAGTTGAGGCCAGTGGAGCCAGCTGGAACAAAAGAAAGGCTTCAAGGTCCAACTGCCCCTTCTCGTAGTCCTCATAGAAAGACTTGGTTGCTTCGATAAAGTTAGCAGGCATCACTTTTTTCCTGATCAGAAATTCCATCCAAAGGTAATCGCTGTCACCCCCGATAAGGGTGTTATCGAGGTCGAAAATAGCTAGTTCCCAATTTTCCGCCATTGCTCCATCCGAGACAGTTTCAGCATCTGCCAACAAAAAATATACCGCCTACCCGCTCAGCACTCCACCTCTATAACTCAAAAATACTCACCAAACAACTGCACAGGGGTTTCTAAAAATCTAACACGAAGCTTCTGCCGGACCTCAGAAACAGAGGTCCACATAAACTGGAGTATGATCGGATGTCGTCATGCCATCTTTCTTTTTCCGATAGTCCCTGTCTATGACAACGTCTTGGACACGTTGAACAATCGCCTCTGTCCCTAAGAGAAAGTCAATCCTAAGACCCTGATTGAGATGGAAAGCCCCTCCACGATAATCCCACCAAGAGTACTTGATCTCGTCGGGATATTTATTCCTATACAAATCCATCAATCCCCAGTCAATAAGGCTTTGAAAGCGCTCTCTCTCCTCTGGAGTATGGAAGATCTTCCCTTTAGAGACTTTTTCGTTCCAGGTGTCCTTAGGGCTAGGACAAAGATTGAGATCTCCACACAAGACAAGTGCCTTATGCGGAGAATGCTCCTTTTCAAGAAATGCCTGAAGTCCATCAAACCAGGCTAGTTTTAGCGGAAAGTCAGAATGATCCACTGATTTCCCATTGGGGCAGTAAACGGTTAGAAAGCTAAGCTCCTTGCTGCGAGCGCCAATTAAACGGGCTCCATACTTTTCTTGCCCCGGGAGCCCTTCCGTTACCAATTCCATGGGGTCACGACTCAGGATGGCCACCCCATTCCAAGCTTTTTGGGAATGAACCAGAGTAGAGTACCCTGCTGCCTCAAACACCCTCCTTGGGAATTGATCCTCTTCAATCTTGAGCTCCTGCAATCCCACTATGTCCGGTTGTCGAGATTTCAACCAATGAAGAACAAAATCAAGACGGGCCCTGAGGCCGTTAATATTCCAAGTTGCTAAACGCATCATTTCCCTCCGTATCTAAACAGATCTATCTCAGTCGAGTTCTCTGATCAAGATGTCCCGCCATCTCACCTTATATGGTCCTTCGCCTGGAGGTATGCTGTGCACCTGCAGTCCTATAAAACCAGATCGCGAGGATTCCTCATCCTTAAGATCCTCAACGGCCACCCCGTTAAGCCAAGTCTGTATGTGCGGGCCGTGTGCGCGTACACGATAACGGTTCCATTCGCCATCCTTAAAGATATTCTGCACAGGACGGTCCTGGCTGAGATATCCTCGTCCCGTCGCCTCGGAATAAACATACCCTGCGTTGTCTTGGCAACAACCCCCAGGTATCTCAATCTGTGGCCCATGCACCCGCCCATCCTTGTATTCCAGGAGACTCTTGGATCGGATCTGTACTCCAGAATTCAGCTCTATATCAACCATTACATCGAACATTAGTTCGAAGTCAGCATATTGCCGTTTGGTACAGAGGAAAGAGTTGGGGCTCCCTTCATTGGTCATGCCAACAATCAGACCGTCCTCAACCGAATAAATTGCGGTTCCTCCACGCTTCGTCCAACCCTCGAGACTACGGCTATCAAAGAGCGATACCCATATCGAACCTGCGGACTCGGGGACATTCCCATAGCGATAACTAGCTCCGTCTGAACTCAACAATTGAGAATCCTCCCCCCCCTGAAGGACCACTTTACCAGTTGCAGCCCACTCCGTCCCTCTTAGCAGGGTTTCCTGAAAACCAAGGCCTCTCATGGACTGAAGGCTGTGTCCAAGGGTGGTGTGAAAAACCCGACCCTTGCCATATCTGACGGTCATCAATACCGGTTCATGTTCCCCTGAACCTCTGGTCTTGCTGTCCGAGAAGGCCGTAGCCAATACCTCGAGATTTTGGGCAGGACCGCGCAAACGATCATACAGCTCATCCTTGGCATGCATCCATTCTTTAGGAAGACCCTGCAAGATAGGATGATTTGGAGTTCTGGCGGTGATTAGAAATTCATGCTGCTGACCATGAGACCCTCCCTTTCCGGCTGAGGAGTCGCGGACCAGCTTGCCATCTCTGATTCGTATGTAAGGGCCATGGGATTGGTCACGATTACCCCAGCCTCCCAGACCTATAATTGTGTTGTAGGCTTCCCATTCGGGAAAAGAATTGTTAGCTGCGTGCACACTGATGAAGCCTCCTCCTTCCTGAACATAATTTTCAAAAGCTATATTCACGTCTTGTGCCCAGGGAATCCCATTGTAATTGGATACCACGGCATCAAAATCTTTGAACCGTGGCTTGAATTCAATTCTGGGCAAACGGGTTACGACCTCGACCTCAAAGCGAGACTCTAAAATCGCCTCAAGCATAGCGGTAGTAGCTCTCCAGGGATGATTATTCTCCCCGTCGAGGATTAGTACTCGTGGCCGAGACTGAATGGAGCTTTCGGGAACTGAAGTGCAGAAACTCGCCAAAGAAAACAGACCAAGAAAAAAAATCGACTTGAGTTTCATTGCTTGGAAGGGTTAGCGGTGGCCCTTCTTACTGTAATTTAAAGCCAGAAGTGGCTCCTCAGGTAGGACTCGAACCTACAACCCTCCGGTTAACAGCCGGATGCTCTGCCAATTGAGCTACTGAGGAGCATGCACCAGAGGGCGTGAAGTCTATCGCATGGGAGAGACCCTTTTCAAGCTCATTCCCCACCCTCAGACGAGGGTAATTACTCCGTCAAGTTGTTCTTGTTCAATAGCTAAAAACAGATTACTTGCAACCCAAGGGACGACCGTAGAACCCTTACCACCTAACTGGAGAGTGACCTCTCCTCGGGTACTCCCACTCAAGACCTGGGTCTACTCCCTAGAGCAAGACAGCAGCGCCGAGCGCCGTGATGGAGAAAGCCTGGTTCCACACAGGCGATCTTGGTAAGTACAGAAGAAAAAGCCCAGGCCCTGAATAAACACTTACCCTATTCGCTAATAGCGACGAGGGCCTCCGCCTCCGCCTCCTGGCCGGGGACGAGCTTCGTTAATTTTGACGTTTCGCCCACCCATTGCAGAACCATTCAGTTTCTCGATCGCCTCACTGCCAGCAGCATCGTCCGACATCTCCACAAAACCAAATCCTTTAGACCGGCCACTGTAAGCATCATTAATTATTTTGGCCGACTCAACCTCGCCAAAAGCCTCGAAGGCTGTCCGTAATTCCGTCTCGGATATCTCATAGGGGAGATTCCCACAGTAAATGTTCATCTTTACTCAACTCTCTTTCATAGATGGTGCTATTAGCTACAAATCAACTCAGGGATCTCACCACAAAAAATCATATCCTGTTGTCGAAAAGATGGGTTCTCATATGGGGAATTGTGGTGTCATTTACCAAGGCAGTACCACCTTATACCACCATAAGGTAGCCCCTGGCAAAGGTAGTCGAAGGATCACTTTGTAGATGCCTCGTTTTTTTCGCCCATCACCTCCGATACTGTAGCCCCTAAATGACAAAACCCCCGGTGCTGACCTTCCAATGCTAAGTTCTTCTTATCCAACTAAACTAAAGGTTTTTTTCGATGTATTCGGTCATCATTTTACGTAGATGATAGACAAGACTCGAATCCCGAACGCCATGACTAGACCGTGGATAGACCATTAGCTCAAATTGTCTCCCAGCCTTTTGTAATTCGTACACGAAGCTAAAAGTGTTTTGTATATGCACATTGCCATCCATATTCCCGTGGATCAATAGGAGCTTTCCTTTGAGGTCCTTTGCCGCCCTGATCACCGAGGAAGACTGGTACCCCTCTGGGTTGGCCTGGGGCGTGTCCATGTAACGCTCTGTGTAGATAGTGTTATATAGGCTCCAATCCGTCACCGGTGCACCAGCGATCCCTATCTTAAAACTGTCACTGTGCGTCATGGAGTACGCTGTCATGAACCCACCAAAGCTCCACCCCCAGAGACCAAGCCGCTGAGAATCGACCCAAGGCTTAGCTTTAAGCCAATTCACTCCATCCTCTATATCTCTATGCTCCAGTTTTCCGAAATTTTTATAGATCGGCCAGGTTGATTGCGCCCCCTTACCACTAGCACTTCGGTTGTCACAGATCCAAATCAAATAACCCTTTTGTGCCAACATTTGATGCCAGAGATAGGTCCGCCCTCCCCAAGCATTCTTAACTCTTTGCGTGTGGGGACCTCCATAGATATGCACTAGCACTGGATAGCGCTTTGATGGATTGAAATCAGGGGGTGTGATCAGTATCGCCTCCATCATAAAACCATCCCTAGAAGGAACCTGTAAGAGCTCTGGGCGACCGAGACGAAGGTCATGCAATCTCTCTATGGGGGCATTGTAAATGGTGCGAACCCGCTGGCCAGTTGAATCCATTAGATGAACTTGAGTAGGAGTCACAAGATTGCTCCATGTATCTACGTAGTGGGTCAGCTGTTTGTTGAAAAGAACTGCGTGCTCCCCCTCACGCTGCGATAGTCTCTTGATGGTCCCACTACCCAGTGTCACTCGATATATATCTACCCCAACGGGGGATCTGCGCGTTCCAGCAAAGTAAATCCACCCATTTTTCTCATTAACACCCTCAAGAGAGCGGACCTCCCACTCACCTTTTGTTACGACACGTAATAGCCTCCCCCTAGAATCGTAATGGTACAGATGTCTCCATCCGGAGCGTTCCGATTGCCAGAGGAATGTACCGTCTCGTAGCCAGTAAGGCTCACCGAGAACATTGACCCAAGCTATGGTAGTTTCTCGCAAAATCCGGTGGACACCGCCGCCATTCGGATCCCCTAAGTTGAGATCCAACCAGGTCTGCTTCCTGTTTTGAACCTGGAAAACAATCTTCTGACCCCGATCTTTCCAACCCACTTGTACGATGAGTAGGTCTTCCGGCTTATATCGGCTCAAATCCAGCCACTTTGTTCGTCCTCCTGTCGATGCTACGACACCAAGTCGAGCAACAGGGTTGGATTCTCCCGCCTTAGGGTACCGGGTTATTTCTTTTCTTAAGTACCGAGGAATATGGTCAGTAACAGTAAAACCGGGAACAGCAGATACATCTAGCTGTAGATAGGCGATACTGGAAGAGTCGGGACTCCACCAGTACCCCTTGAAATCCCCCCGTCCGTAAATCTCCTCTTGATAAACCCAGTCCAAAATTCCGTTAAGTAGATTACTCCCCCCATTCTGCGTTAGGCGTTTTTCTATGCCTTTCTCAATATCGACGACGTAGAGATCATGGTCTCTAACAAAAGATACGAATTGACTATCCGGACTAAAGTCTGGCTCTCGTTCCAGAGCTTTTGAATCCGTCAGTCTCAGGGCTCGCCCCTTCTCAAAGTGGAAATAAAACAGCTCTTGCCGATATTGAATTAAAACCGCGCCTTCGTCAGGACTGAGTCGGAATTCCCCATCGCGAACAAGCCTTCCCGCCTGTTCGCGATTGAGACCAACGTTTTTCATGAACGCATCCCGGATCTTGCTATTTTCGTAGAAAATCTGGGTTTTCCCGCTGATGGCATTGACTTGTACTAGTCTCTTGGAACCCCCATCTGGGGTGCGCTCCCACCGTAGATAGTGCTTTCCATCCCTACACCAACGAAGGATTGAAGGAGGAGATCCCTCAAAACTGAACTTATGCCTAGGATGATAAAGATTTTCCACTGATAGCAGCTGGCCTTCCTCTGCATAGAGATGCCCTACTACCAAAAGTCCTAAAGTAATGCAAAACAGGCTTTTCATATCAGGTGAAAATGTCCGGGCTCCTCGAAAATTTTCCGGCTAGTATGCCTTGGCCCACACAACTCTCTGTGGGCTTGGCTGTCCGGAAAAGATACAGGTACCGGCACCGCCGCCGCCGCCTTCGTTATCATCCAGCGGAATACATCGAATTGTTACCTGGAGGTCTTTCTGCACCTGTTCGGCGATAGTCTCGTCTCCACTCCAATGAGCCAAGGCAAAACCACCTGCCCCTGAACCACCCTGGCTATCTTTGAAAAATTCATAAAAAGATGCACGACTGTTGAGAATCTGGGTATTCTCAGAACGTAGCCTACGAGCACGTTCCATAAGTCCATCCTGGATTTCTGTTAGTATGCAGGTGACAGTCTCCAGAAACTCACCTGTGGGCAGAGATCTCTTTTCATGTGGAGCCTGATCCCGTCGTGCCAGGAAGACACTGTCAGACGCCATATCACGTGGACCTATTTCAACTCGAATTGGAACACCCTTCTTTATCCAACTCCAGGCCTTTTCTCCGCCGCGTAATTCGCGGTTGTCAATTTCAACCTCAACATTCCGATCTCCGAATTTAAGCTCCTGTAATGCATCTTTCAATTTTTGACAGTGTTCTAGGATGAGATCGGGTCGGTCGCTCTTGAACAATATGGGCAGAATCACAATGTGTGCTGGCGCCAACCGTGGAGGTAAAACAAGACCATTATCATCACTATGCGCCATGACCAAAGCTCCCACAAGGCGAGTAGACACACCCCAAGAGGTGGTCCAGGCATATTTCTGCTTCCCCGTATCGTCCAAAAAGCGAATCTTTTGGGCTTTGGAGAAATTCTGTCCCAGAAAATGAGAGGTGCCGGCTTGCAATGCTTTCCGATCCTGCATCATGGCTTCGATACTAAAAGTACGCTCCGCCCCAGGAAAGCGTTCTGCAGGGGTCTTTTCTCCTTTTATTACTGGGAGGGCCATGAATTCCTCAGCAAACCGAGCATAGATCCCGTGAATAGTATGTGTTTCTGCCAGTGCCTCCTCGGCGGTAGCATGAGCGGTGTGCCCCTCCTGCCAGAGAAACTCCGTAGTCCGTAGAAAGAGCCGCGGTCTCAATTCCCAGCGAACCACATTAGCCCACTGGTTGATAAGTATTGGTAGGTCCCTATAGCTACTAATCCATCTAGAGAAGCTATCTCCTATAATGGTCTCACTAGTGGGCCGCACAATGAGTGGTTCCTCTAACTTGCCCGCAGGGACGAGCTCACCTTCAGAGTTCTCCTCCAGCCGGTGATGTGTGACGACCGCACACTCCTTGACGAACCCCTTCACATGTTTAGCTTCTTTTTCTAGAAAGCTTTTCGGGATAAAAAGCGGGAAGTAGGCATTCTTGTGACCGGTCTCCCGGAACATCCCATCCAATAGCCGCTGTATATTTTCCCAGATGGCGTAACCCCATGGTTTTATAACCATACAGCCGCGTACTGGAGATGACTCGGCAAGGTCTGCAGCACGTACAACTTGCTGGAACCACTCAGGGTAATTCTCGGCTCTCGTCGGGGTAATTGCGGTACTCGCCCGTTGTTTCTTCATAGACGGAAGATTATCTCCGAGCCGAGGGCCCTGTCCAGAAGATAACAGAAGAACACTCTCAAATTCATAAGGAGAACCACCTGGGCTGAGTGGACTGGGTACCCGGAAATACCCTGAAATCCTTTCTGTACAGACCAGCCCAAGGGTCGGAGCCCATCACACAAACCAACAGCTTTGCTAGGAGGACTTCTCCTTGCTGTCTTCGCCGACCAACGAAATCATTGCTAGAGGAGCAGCATCACCTTTCCTATTGCCCAGCTTGACTATACGCGTATATCCTCCCGACCGTTTCGCATAGCGGGGGGCCAAGTCATCGAAAAGTTTGGCTACAACTGACTTACGACGGATCACGGCCAACGCCCGGCGTCGAGCATGTAGGCTTTCTCTCTTCCCGAGAGTGATCAATTTCTCGGCATAAGGACGCAACTCCTTTGCCTTCGGTAACGTAGTCACCATCTCCTCATGTTCGAATAGATCTGTCGCCATGTTACGGAGTAAGGCCTTCCGATGGCTCGGTGTTCTGTTCAGCTTCCGACCAGTTTTCCGATGTCTCATATTCCTTCTCCTGACCTCTACCAATCGCCTCTCAGATCTTCGCCGCCTGTGAACCAGTCTCCCCTTCTTCGAACTTCAACCCAAATCCCAACCCCATTTCGGCCAGAATATCGCGGATTTCGGTAAGCGACTTCCGTCCAAAGTTCTTGGTCTTCAGCATCTCTGCCTCGGTCTTCACCACTAACTCACGAATGGTCCGGATGTTAGCGTTCTTTAGACAATTGTACGATCGGACTGAAAGTTCCAACTCCTCAACAGACTTGGAGAGATTGTCATTGATAGTGTCCACATCCTCCGTCTCGATGGGCTCAATAACTTCAATTTCCTCCTCGAAATTGATAAATATGTAAAGATGGTCCTTGAGGTTTTTTGCTGCTTCAGCGACCGCATCTTCGGGACTGATACTTCCGTCAGTCCAAACTTCCAGATTCAACCTATCATAGTCCGTCGAGCGGCCTAAGCGCGCTGCTTCCACGTTGAAATTAACTCTCCGCACTGGGGAGTGAACTGAATCAAGTGGTATGAATCCGATCCCCAGCTCCGGCTCAAAGTTCTCATTCGCCGGCTGGTAACCTCTACCCTGGCATACCCTGATCTCCATCTTCAACGCCGTTGCTGAATTGACGGTTGCAATTTCGATGGAAGAATCCAGGATTTCTACATCTGGATCCGGTTTTATGTCGCCCGACTTCAAGGCACCTTCCCGGTTGGATTCAAGATAGATGGTCTTGGAATGATCAACATT